>AUXO017919246.1_pt1 | contig 10177 bp, 11 predicted proteins | sample 768731 | NCBI WGS metagenome assembly AUXO01 (sample SAMN02715735, study PRJNA202380) | gut metagenome | biome: sheep rumen | host: Ovis aries | place: New Zealand: Palmerston North | reverse complement strand
GCGTTGCTCGTTCAACAATTCCGGGCAATGCGAAGGCCTCTACACGTGGGACGGGCAACAGGCAGAGTTCCCACGCTTTCTTTTTTATGCCGTAACCTAACCTAAACTTATAGAAATAGGTTTTCGGGAACTGAGCCAGTAGTTTTCTCATGAAAAAAATCATTATTTTCAATAGCCGAGATGGTCTGTTACGCTTAGAAGTAGATAAGATAGTTTATTTCGAGGCAAACGGCAATTATACTAGTATTGTGACGAAAAACAAACTAAAAGCTACACTAACAATGGGACTTGCCCGAACAGAACAAGAGTTAACGAACCAGTTGGGAGAGGAAGCCTCGATGTTCATGCGTGTGGGGAAACGATTTATTGTAAATCGCAATTTCATTTATTGTGTCAATTTGGCTAAACTACATTTAGTACTTTCTGATATGGATGCCTTTGCTTTCCAACTTCCCATTTCAAAAGATGCGCTGAAAAAGATGAAAGAACTTGTAATACTTGCAAATCAATAGATTGTCTATGTTGAAACTTGTATTAGGAAGAGATGCAGAAACAAAAAAACTGCGAATGACCGTTAATGGTAAGTCCATGACAACAGGCTATAAAGGTAGCGTACCAGAAGACATTAGTCGTGAACACATCAGTATTGAGATAGACGATGAAGGGGGCATCATATTAAAGAACCTTGCTACGGATAATGACACCTATGTAAATAACATAGGTATAGAAACAAAACGAATAAAACAAGGAGACCGCATAGAGCTCGGGAACTCACATTACAGAATAGACTGGAATGATTTGAGTCCTTTCATACCGAAAAAAACAGACATACGCCCATTGAGAAAAATATGGGAAGAATACAACAGCAGACTTAAAGCAATACAGCAGCAACAAAAGACAAATGGGCTACTTCAAAGCATTCCGATGGGATTTACCATGTTTGGAACTTTGATTTCCAGCATTGGTCCTATAGGTATAAGAAACTATGCTATTGCATTTACTATTATCGCTTTCGCAATATTCTTAATTGGCATTTACCGGCGATTTGCTGATAAATCCATAGAAGAAAGAGAAAAATTGACAAGAGAGTTTCAGCACAGATACGTCTGCCCTAATTGCGGACATTTCTTAGGCAACCAGCCGTATGATTTAGTCACCCAAAATAAGATGTGCCCACATTGCAAGGCTATCTATCAAAAATAGGGAGTTTCGTCACGAAGAAAACACCTTTCGTGTAAAATGCCTCTTATTATTTGATTTCGGCTGATTTAGACACTACCTTTGCAATCGTAAGAACTAATTATTAACTTATTAACCCATAAAAAACTTGAGAATTATGATTACGAATGAAGAAACGACCTATCAAGGTATGGAACAAGAAAAAGAGCAAAAGGCAAAGGCTGAGGTAAAGCAAGGGAATGCAACTGCTTCATGGGAAAAAGTCTCTATCAGTGGAGTTACTGGCATTTTGATTGGCGCAGGTACTATGTATGCAGCAAACGCTATGGCAGGAGAAAAAATATCTGAAGACACGAATAATGCTCAGCCAGAAGTCAACGTCTCAACTTCTACAAACAGCGATGTACCTGAAGCGAACGCAAATGAAAAAATGTCGTTTGGCGAAGCATTTGCCGCAGCTCGAGAGCAGCAAGGTGCCGGTGGTGTGTTTGAATGGAACGGAAAACTGTACAGCACCTATTATGAAAACGAATGGAACGCAATGTCGGAAGCAGAACAACGGGATTTCGCCGAACGGGCCACCCATCAAAGGCCTCAAATTGAAGAAGAAGAAGAAGTTGGTGAGAGTGTACAGACATCATCTACAGAGCCAGAGGTTCACTTTCTTGGAGTTGAATCTTTTGATTCGGATGGTCAGAGAGTTGCAGTGGGAAGAATGACTGTTGACGAGCAAAATGTATGGCTCGTTGATGTGGATGAAGATGAAGTGTTCGATATAGCAATGTCAGATAGAGATCATAGCGGTCAGATAGACGACGAAGAGGTGTTAGACATTTCAGACTCAAACATTACAGTAGAGCAGTTTGCTGATGCTGTGATAGAAGATGGGAATGCCAGTGGAAACGAACAATATTACGCAAGCAACGAAGACGGCATAGATGATAGCGAAATGCCTGACTACATGGACGATGCAGATATTCATACCATTTGATTTCGCATGAACAGATTCATTCAACTTCTTATTATGTCTATGGCTTGCATCTTTATGGTGCAAGCCAAGACATACGTAGTTTGCATAGGAGTGGCAGACTATCCTAATAAGGACAGTGACTTGCGATTATGCGCCAACGATGCACAGTCCGTGAAAGAAATCTATGAAAAAAACAGTGATGCCGATGTCTGCCTATTGAAAAATGAGCAGGCAACAATCAGCAATGTTCGCACAGCAATGCAGAAACTATTTCTCAGAACAAACAGTGAAGACGCAATCGTTTTCTTCTTTAGTGGCCACGGTAGTCCGGGTAGTTTCAATTGCTATGATGGCCATCTAAATTATGACGCAATCTTTGAAGTTATGAAAGACTCAAAAGCATCAAGAAAGATTGTCTTTGCAGATGCCTGTCATGCTGGTAAAGCACGAAGTTCAAAGAGACACTCTTCTACACCTACGTCAACGGATGTTATGTTTTTCCTCTCTTCACGCACAAACGAAGCATCAATCGAAGCAAGCTCATGGAAACATGGTCTTTTCACCGCTTACCTGACAAGAGGCTTACGAGGTGGTGCCGATACTAATAGAGACCGCATTATCACTGCTAAGGAGCTTTTTGATTTTGTGAGCCAAGGGGTAAAAGAATCCTCAAATGATATGCAACACCCAGTAATGTGGGGAAATTTTGACAGCAACATGCCTTTAATGGTTTGGTAAAAACAATGATAATATGATTGAAAAGAAACTGAAATGTCCCAAATGCGGTGGGGTGCTATTAGTAAAGAATTCGAATAACGAAAAATTTCTAATCGTGACGTGCCCTAACTGTAAGGCAAAAATACGCGCTGCCTTCGATTTGGATGAAACACAAATAGTTCAGCCTGCAACAACGAAATCAGTTGGAAGTATCTATTACAATGGTCACACATTTCCTTTGCACATTGGGAAAAACATATTGGGTAGAAAAGCGCAAAGCATGTCTGTCGACATTCCTATTGACACTGAAGACCGTTCTATGAGCCGTGAGCATGCACAGATTGAGGTTATACGTTTGCCAAACGAACGTATCAAGGCCATATTGAGCGATTTGCGGGATTCAAGGAAAGCTGAACAAAAGCCAATAATACTAGAATGTGAGCCTCTGGATATTGTTGACCGCATAGTACTCTCATACGGAGATAACATTACATTGGGCAATACAAATATAAAATATGTTGAAAAATGAAAATCGAAATATTGCAGCCTCACTCTATCTTTGAGATAGGGAGTAGGCAAAATCAAGAAGATTATATATACCCAGGCTTAGATGAATCAACAACCGAAAGCCGTTTATTTGTCTTATGCGATGGAATGGGAGGACACGAGAAAGGCGAAGTGGCCAGTAAGACAGTTTGTGAATCAATAACCAGATACATCCAGGCAAATGTTCCTGACACGGAAATATTCGAAGACGACATGCTGATTGAAGCCATCAACGGAGCTTTGAACGAGCTTGACGCACTCGATGATGAACAAAGCACACGTAAAATGGGTACAACGCTTGCACTCGTCTGCTTCCATAAAGGAGGTTGCACCATGGCGCATATTGGCGACAGCCGTATCTACCACATTCGGCCAAGTGAGCAGCGAATCCTTTACAAGTCACGCGACCACTCTTTGGTCTATGACTTATTGGCCGCAGGCGACATTACATTAGAAGATATGAAGGACCATCCTAAAAAGAATGTCATCACCCGTGCCTTGCTTCCGCATCAGGAAGAGCCTGTTAAGGCTTGCATAGCGCATACAACAGACATTGAAACAGGCGACTATTTCTATCTATGCTCCGACGGAATGCTCGAAGAAATGAGCGACGATGAATTAGTCAATATACTCGCATCCGAACAAGATGATACTGCCAAGTGCGAAATCCTGCGCGAGACAACGAAGGACAATGCCGACAATCACTCTGCGCATCTCATTCAGGTTAGCGAAATTGTATATGAAGAGGATGATAAAGATTTACCGAATGATGAAGCGACCGTTCGTTTCAATTCTATCAATTTAGAAAGGGAAAGCAGGCTAAGTGAGCAAGTAAAAACAGCAGCCGAAGAAAAGGCGGCAGGCAAATTTCAACTTCCACTTCATACAAAACAAATTATATTATCAAGTTTGTTAAGCAACAGGATTATCAAAGACATTCTGTTGGTGTTTTTAGGTTTCATTTTGGCAATCTTACTTATGAAATTGTAATTTATGAACAATACTAACACTCTCCCGATAGGAACCGCACTCAACAATGGAACATATCGTATTGACGAATACCTTGCAAGTGGACAATTTGGCAACACCTATAAGGTCACAGAGATTCGAACAGGTAATATTTTTGCCATCAAAGAATTCTATCTTGCCGACGACGTGGTCAGGCAGAACGATAACACCGTCACAGTAACCACATCTGCTAAAGAAGCTTTATTTGAAGGACAAAAGAATAAATTCGTCAAAGAGGCAGAACGCCTTAAAAGCATCCATCACAAAAATATAGTACGTGTGATTGATTATTTCCCTGAAAACAATACTTGGTACTATGTGATGGAATATATTGACGGGAAATCATTGCAACAATGGCTTAATGGAATACCTTTTGTTTCAGAAGAAAAGGCTATGCCTGTATTTATGCAGCTACTTGACGGATTGAATCATATACACTCGCTGCCAGACCCATTGTTACATCTTGACATTAAGCCATCAAACATAATGGTGGACAAACATGGCAATACATACCTCATAGATTTTGGTTCCAGCAAGCATTATGATGAAGATAATGGAGTGAAGACCCGATCGGTATTGACGGCCACGAATGCTTATGCACCATTAGAGCTTGTAAAAAGTAGATACAATGATCTCGGCCCTTGGACAGATTTGTACTCGTTAGGAGCAACTCTATTCAAAATGTTGTCCAACCAATCACCATCCGAAGTAGAAGACAAGGGGGAAGCTGCTTTTGGGAAATCATCTCATATCAGTAGTCCTATCAAAAAACTCATTTTGTGGATGATGGAGTATAGATGGGGCAATCGTCCTCAATCTGTTAAGGAAGTAATTGACTATTTGAAAAAGAACCTGTTAAATAATAACGCCGTAGAAGACCATGCTATTAAGAATACTCAAAATAGATTTGATGAAGAAAAGACAATCATTGCGGAGGCTAAACCAATATCTAAAGATGATGAGAGAACAGTTATAGAGTCATCTAAAGGAATTATTTCGACACAATGCTCATCAGGACGTGCCTATGTTTTTATTGACAATAAGTATTGTGGCATGACCCCCTTAAAGACTTCTGTCGATGTAGGCCCTCATGTTGTTCATATCAACTATAACGATGAATCTCGAACATACAATGTCAATGTTAATGCTGAGCAAACAGTTGAAGTCTTATCATGTTTTGTACCTAACAATGGTCAATCTACTGGGATAAAGTCGCAAAATTCTTTAATTAGGCATCATACTCTTAAATTCAATCGTAGCAAAACTGTAGTAGATGTCGCAATGCGCCAACGCTTTACTGACAGTTATAAAAAGATGATGAGGATATACCCCCTTATTGCATATCTCATTTTTTTATTATATAGGGTAATTTCGGTAAAGGCATGTTTTGCAGAAGATGCCAAATTAAGTACTGTCTCTGTAAGTGTTTATGGAACATGCTATTCACTACTGTTGCTATATTCTTGGATAAGACGAAGCATTAATTGTTTGTTTTATTCGGATATAATTGCACTTTCGATGATATTTGTATTAAGTATTATCGCCATTCCTTATTATTGGTCATATACATTAGATTTCGGTCATTATGAATGGATTTGGTATGGTCTCACTCTTGTGATGTTGGTTATTGCTTCATTTGCAAAATCAGAAACGGCTACGGCTGAAAAAGTTTATCCTATTTTCTATGTATTATCTTTATTCTTTATAATACTATATCGCAGTTTCTTCCTTATTTCAGGTATAAATACAAACACAATTCTAGACGAAATTATATTTTATGTAGTTCTTATTGCTATATGCTTTGTTTTAATATTACCTTTCTATGTGAATCGTGAAATGCTATGGAATTTCCCTCTACTTTTAATCTTAGGATTAAATATCATCTTTTCAGCTATAAAACCAGTTGAAACACCTGTCTCTAAAATATATTATATGGACCCTTTTGATGCAGAAAGAATTCTGGATATTTGTAATGAAGATGAAATGTTCTATAATTATCAAGATTCTTTAGCATATATCGTCGGAAGAGTTGATGCCATCCAATTACCCGATTCTTTACAAAATGAGGAATATTGTTTAGGAATAGTACATGGAATGCTATATCATTATTATACAGAAGGTTGTCGAGCAGATGTGGATTACACTCCTCAAAAATGGAATGTTTATTATAAAGGTTCTGAGGATGGTTGGCATTATAAGTTTACATTATATGAACATGCAGGAGTAAAAAAGCCTGTAGAATATATGAGCGACTGGGTTGGTGGAACAATGAGACACGATCGATGGATGGTCAAATATGTTGCAGGGCTCATTCAAGGCGTGAGGAATAATGACAGAGTTATGACTAAGGAACAAGCAAAAGTACTTTTGGAAAATTATAAAAAACAAAGTACAAATCATTAATTAGAAAACAACTGTTATGCTATTAAAAGGAATGAAATTGCGTGACCTGTATGGTCGCCTAACGAGTGAGAAGAGAATTCAGTTTTGGACTATTACATCAACGATGTTTTCTACAATCTTGATGTTTTGGTTAGGATTTTCAATTCAGTACTTCGTGTTAGAAAAAAACACAGAAGCAGAATTGGAAGCAGAACAAAATGTGCATTTTCAGCTGGTAAATCACATCTATCCCATTTATCAAGAGCAACATTTTGAAAATTCGCAGATTTTGGCAGCCTACCATTCAATGAAGAATAGGGTTGAACGCTTAAAGTTGGATGATAGTATGATTTCGCTTTTCTTGGCAAAAGACTTAGAGAAAATCTGTGATGCCGCAGTAAAGTCTGCATACATCATGGATAAAGCGAGATTCTACTTTGACGAAGATGTACATCAACAAATATCAGCAAATAATATGATGCTTTTCTATGGTGCAAAAATGATTTCAATGTTCCGACCTGACAACATACAAAACATTGATTCGATAAGTATACGGGACAGCATCGATTTGTCGAGTAGGTTAGTTACTATGCATTGGTCTGAAGACACAATACTAAAGAGGAAGATGATAAGCCAAATATATAACCTCGCAAAGGAATTGAGGAATGATACGATTCTTGGTGATACTGGTCTGAAGATTGCTCAAGGCGGTATTGCACGCAATATCCTTTTAGATAATTTGCAACAGAATGAATATATAATGAATAAGCAACTACACAAACTTGTGCAAAAAACGGATGATGGTAAAATGTCTGTATCTAATACAATCCATTCGATTCGGCAGTCATTGTCATCAGGGAAAAACTTACCTCAACTTGTATATTCAATAATCATGCTATTTTTCATTTTAATGCTTGGAACGATTATTTGGCTAATCATTATTCGTATGACTTTTGCGAAGGAAGATGGAACTCTTTTGGCTAAATCTTATGTCGAAATAGAGAAAGAGATCGAATCACTTAAGCATGAAATAATTGAACTAAAAAATGGCGGGAATTAAATAGTAAGATATCCGCACAAATATTTGAACTATATGAATAACAACATTCTCCCTATCGGAACGTTCCTAAACGATGGAGCATATAGAATTGAAGAGCACTTAGGCAGTGGCGGCTTTGGCAATACCTATAAAGTTACTCATGTACCGTCTGGAAAAATCTTTGCTGCCAAGGAGTTCTTTAAATCCGACATTAACCTGAGAGTTGGGAACACTGTAACCGTAAGTGTACCCAGCAATAACGCTACGTTTGAAAGTTTCAAAAAGAAGTTCGTCAAGGAAGCACAGAGAATGAAAACATTGAACAGTCAGCATATTGTTCGCTGTACGGACGTATTTCCAGAAAACGGAACATACTATTATGTGATGGACTTCATTGACGGAGAATCTTTGCAGGCATACATTAATCGCGTAGGCAAACTTTCTAAAGAAAAAGCGTTAAGCATTTTTGAGCAGTTGTTGGAAGCGCTGCAGGTGGCTCACTCGCAAACTCCTCAATTGTACCATCTTGACATTAAGCCTGCTAATATCATGCTTGACAAGAAAGGCAATGCCTATTTGATTGATTTTGGCGCAAGTAAGTTAAGCAGTATAGAAAGGGAAGGAGTAACATCTACATCGTTGCTCGCATATTCTAAAGGATATGCACCATCTGAACTGATTGAAGCTAATTTCTCGAGGATTGGCCCGTGGACAGATTTCTATGAGATGGGGGCATTACTTTATTACATGCTAATGAAGAAGCTGCCCCCCACATCTTCAGACCTGACAAACGGTGAAGATTTTTCTTTCTCCGTAAATACAGATAGGGATATTCAGAACCTGATTGTCTGGCTAATGCAGCCAGGCACAAAGAAACGTCCACAGGCTGTGAAAGAGATTCGAGCTTATCTGATAGGACATGAAGCCACGTCATCAGTCGCTACTGAGACTATTACTATTCAGCATAGACAGAATTTGAACGAAATCACTATTATCGAAGAGAAAAAGCGTAGGACTACAGCCTCTAGAAATACTCACTACTCACAACAAAAAGAAACAAAATATAATAAGCAAAATTTTAGTATTGACAATTCGTTCATTAGTAAATTAAAACGTACAGCAAAAATCTGCTTAGTCTATAGTGTTATGAACTTAGCACGGTTAATCGTTGCTATATTCTTGATTATCTATGCTCTATTTTTAGTTGCATGGCCATTTTGTATAGCCGCAATATTAGCGGCAACAGGTTGCTCCGAAGATATTGTTTCTCTATTCTTTGGTATTTTAATTTTTGTATGGCTCCCTATCGTATTTGTCTTTTCCCTTCTTATTAAAATCGAAGGTAACGAAGAGCAGAAAAAATGGCTATTTCGCCCATTTGCAATTTTGGGTAAAAAAATAGAGAACATCCCTAAACAGTTTTCAATATGACAGGAAAATCATTAACAACAAATACATATTGAGTATGACTACACACACAGGAACCATCATAATAGCAAACGATCCCTATCTTACCATCCATCGCTCTTTCATTAGGCTGCTTATTCATGCCCCAAAAGAATTCTCCCTGAAAATGTAGGATACTCCCAAACTATTCGTTTTTTACATACGACTAACAATTAAAGTAAGGTCGTTGTAGAAAAACTACTGAAAGTTTGGACGTTTCAGAAAGATTTCATATTTTTGCCATCGTAAATAAAGATGGTTAAGAAATGAATCCCAAAGTGTCAAATACGATTAAGGAATATTTTAAGACCCGACCAGTGGAAAAGGCTTGGGCCTTTGGTTCCTTCTCCCGTGGCGAGGAACGTCCTAAAAGTGATGTCAATATTATGATTTCCTTACGACCAGAGACACGACTGGGTCTCCAGTTCTTTGCAATGAGCTTAGAGCTGGAACGATTGTTGAATCGTCCTGTCGATTTGGTAATTGAGGGCGATCTGCTGCCATTTGCCGAGAAAACCGCTAACCATGATAAGATATTAGTCTATGGGAGAGTCTGATAGAAATCTCTTACTACACGATTATTTCAAAATCAACCTTGATGTATTATGGGAAGTCATCAAAAAGGATATACCTGTATTAAAGACTCAAGTAGAGCAATATATTACTGAAATACGATAATCCTTACAAAAAAGGCATATTACCATTTTCATGCCCACAAAATAATTCTCCCTGAAAGTTTGGAATACTCCCAAACTATTCGTACATTTGTATGCAACTATCAATAGCAGTTATCAACTATCTATAGGGCTTATACAAGATGGGCTTTAACCACATTTTTTGTTCATCAATGATAGAATCAAAAGCGGAAGGGAGTCTATATTCATATCAAA
>AUXO016295455.1_pt1 | contig 10179 bp, 4 predicted proteins | sample 768731 | NCBI WGS metagenome assembly AUXO01 (sample SAMN02715735, study PRJNA202380) | gut metagenome | biome: sheep rumen | host: Ovis aries | place: New Zealand: Palmerston North | reverse complement strand
GATGTACCAATTAAGTATAAATCTTCGCCTTCTATTTTATACATCATATTTTCTTTTTCTTCGAATGACATTACCCCATCAACAGCATCGCTTCTAATCATAAAAGGAGGAATACAATAAGTAAATCCTTTATTAATCATAAAATCACGAGCATAAGCAAGTACAGCAGAATGAAGTCTTGCTATATCGCCCATTAAATAGTAAAAACCATTACCAGATACTTTACCTGCTGCATCTTTATCTAAACCATTAAATCGAGCCATTATATCCGCATGATATGGGATTTCAAATGAAGGTACAACTGGTTCACCAAAACGTTCTTCTTCTACATTTTCAGAATCATCTTTACCTATTGGAACATCATCCGCAATTATATTAGGAATAGCCATCATTCTCACTTTTATTTCGCTAGCTAGTCTTTCTTCTTCTTTTTCTAATTCTGGTATTTCTTCATTTATCTTTTTAACTTTTTCTTTTACTTCATTTGCTTCATCTATTTTTTTATCTTTCATTAATACACCAATAGATGCACTTAAATTATTTTTTTCACTTCTTAAATTATCAGCTTTGGTTTTTAATTCACGATATTTAATATCCATCTCGTATACTTCATCAACTAAAGGTATTTTTTTATCTTGAAATTTTTTCTTAATATTTTCTTTAACAATAGTTCTATTTTCTCTTATTAAATTAATATCTATCATACTATCTCTTCTTTCTATAAAATATTTTAACATATTTTATTCATTAAAAAAAGATGATTTAATCACCTTTATTTTACTCGATTCATTTGAGCCATTACTTGTTTAACTTGTTTTTGACTAGGCTTTCTTCCCATACTACTCATCATGACTTCAATCATTTTTTCGTTAATTGGAGGATTTTTAGTCAAATACTTTTTCATAACAAGTCTTGATATAAGAAATCCTAAAATAATACCTATTACTAATCCACCAATACCCCATAAAATATTAGCTAGCATTATTTAGTTCCTTTCTTATTATTTTTTAATAAATCGCGAATTTCTTCAAGCAATAATGCTTCATCGCTTTTAGCTGCAACTGGAGTTTCTTCAGCTTTAACTTCTTCAACTGATTTACCAGTTTTTTTAGCAATTTTTGCAATTCTTTCTTCAGCTTTCTTTTCAGCAGTATTAACTGCTTTAACCATTAAGAAAAGAATTAATGCAATAATTAAAAAGTTAATAACTGCAGTGATAAATGCACCATAATTTAATGCTTGTCCAGTATTTCCTAGAGGAATTGTTCCTTGAACTTCAGCACCACCAATAAGATTTAAAAGCGGTTGAATAAATGAATCTGTAAGTGCAGTAACGATACTTGCAAAAGCTCCACCAATAATTACACCAACAGCCATGTCCATTACATTACCTTTAGAAATAAAATCTTTAAATTCTTTTAACATATTTACCTTGCCTTTCTAATGTTATTTTATTATATTTACCCATATAATTCAAGCAAATAATTAACAATTACCCGTTCTTTTAAACATTTTATCTAAATCATATTCAGAAAATTTTACTAATGTAGGTCTTCCATGAGCACAATTATAAGGATTTTCACACTTAACTAAATCTTTTAACAATCTATCTATTTGTTCATTTGATAAATGATCATGAGCTTTAACGGCATTTTTACATGCTAACATTTGGGCAACATTATTTCTAAATTTTACTTTATCAAACTTTCCTTCATCATTAATTAAAATATCTATTATTTTTCTAATATTTTCTTCTTCTTTTCCTTTTTTTAACCACATTGGTTGTTTTCTTATTTGAATAGTATTAATGCCAAAATTATCATAATCAAATCCTAATTCTTTAAAAGTATCACCATATTCAATAAATATTTGATATTCAGAAGAAGTTAGTTCAATATTAATTGGAACAATTAATTCTGTAGTTATTACTTTTTCTTCTTCTAATTCTTTTAAATATTTTTCATAATTGATTCTTTCATGAGCAGCATGTTGATCAAATAAATACAACCCATCATCACCTTCACATACGATATAGGTTTCATGAGATACTCCAAGAACTCTAAAAACCATACTTGCTAAATCATTAGTTTTTTCATTCTTTACTTCTTCTTTATCTTTAAATAAATCAACAAATGTTGTTTGTTCTCCTTCGATATTCTTAAACTCTTCTTTGTTTATTGGAATAAAACCACTTTTAATTTCCTTATATTCTTCTTTTCTTTTAACACTACCTAATGCATCAGGAATAAGTAAACTATCATACAATGTCTTCTTTAACGTTTCATATATTAATTCATATAAATCATTCATCTTACTTATCTTTACATCTTGTTTAGTTGGATGAATATTGACATCTATGAGTGTTGGATCAGTATCTATATTTAAAACTACTACTGGATATTTACCATCTGGTTTATATGTAAAATAAGCATCATTAATGGCTTTATTAATATCATAATTTTTAACTACTCTTCCATTAATTATAGTAATTAAATGGTTACGATTAGATTTTAAAACTTCTGGTTTTGATATAAAACCTTTTATTTCAAAATCATCTGATAAAGCATGTACTTCCAACATTTTACTAGATATTTGTAGTCCATATATTTCATGGATAGTTTTAAGTAAATTGCCACTTCCTGAAGTTTTAACAACCGTATTGCCATTATTTGTTAAAGTAAAGGCAATACCAGGTTTAGTTAATGCTAATCTTTCAATAAAGTTAGAAGCATAAGATAATTCTACTTCTGGAGTCTTTAAATGTTTTAATCTTGCAGGTGTATTATAAAATAAATTACTAACTGTAATACTAGTTCCTATTTTACTTTGTGCATTTTCTATTTTTAGAACTTCTCCCCCTTTAATATGAACTCTTGTGCCAATATCACTTTTACAAGTAAATAGTTCCACTTCAGATACGGAAGCAATGGAAGGCAACGCTTCACCTCTAAATCCTAAAGTATCTATAAAAAATAAATCATCATCTTTATATATCTTACTAGTAGCATGTCTTTCAAAACAAATAGTAGCATCATCTCTATCCATTCCGATGCCATCATCAATTACTTGAATAGAATCCATTCCACCCTTTTCTAAATTAATTTTAATATTCTTAGCTTTAGCATCAATACTATTTTCTACTAATTCCTTTACAACATTAGCACACTTTTCTACAACTTCTCCTGCTGCTATTTTATTAGCTAATTGTTCACTCATTACTTTTATTACACTCATAATAATACCTACTTCTTTTTAATTATTTTAATACAAAACATTTAAAAAAGATAGTAATTTATTACATATTAAAAAATAAAAAAATACACTTTTAAGTGTACTTTTAAACCCTCTAATATTCCAACCATAGTTGGCTACTTATGGGAGTGAGATAAAATTTATTATAAATAGTAAGAAGTAGTAAGTTATCAACAAAAAATAATTAATAATATAAATAAAGGGTTAAAATATTAATCTCTAATAGAAAGGATTTTCTCACTCCCAATTAAATTAAAACATATTGAAATAGTTTTGTAAACAAAATTCGTACGACAAAATTCGACATTAGAATAAGCTTAATTGAGCTGATTCGGGCATATCTTTAAAAACATTTAATTCTCTTAATTTATCCATAGTCGATGTATTAACTTTACCTCTATTTTGAAAGTCTTCAATACAGAAGAATGGTTTTTTATTTCTTTCTTCAACAATTTGTTTGCCAACGGCATCACCTAGACCATCTAAGGCTCTAAATGGAGATATTAAAGTTTTACCATCACTATCGATAATATAGTTTTTAGCATCACTTTTTTGAATATCAATATTACCAAATTTAAATCCTCTAGCTGTGGCTTCTAGTGCTAAATGAAGAGTTTCTAAAAGAGATGTTTCCTTACTAGTTGCTTCATAGCCTTTACCAATTATTTCATTAATTCTTGCTTTAATTGCATCATATCCTTTAATCATTGTATCTACTTCAAAATCATCAAATCTAGTTGAAAAGTAAGAAGCGTAATACTCAGCTGGCTTATGCACTTTAAACCAAGCAATCCGGAAAGCACTCATAACGTAAGCTGCTGCATGGGCTTTAGGGAACATATATTTAATCTTTTGACAAGAATCTATATACCAATCTGGAATACCAGCATCAATCATCGTTTGTTTATGTTTAGCCCATCCTTCTGGATCTTTTGATGCTTTACCTTTTCTTACAAATTCCATAATTTTAAAAGCTTTTAATGGTTCCATTCCACATTGAATTAAGAAAACCATAATGTCATCACGACAACCAATAACTTCTTTAAATGGTACTATACCCTTTCGAATTAACTCTTGGGCATTGCCTAACCATACATCCGTACCATGAGAAAGTCCTGATATTTTGATTAGTTCCCCAAAAGTTGTTGGTTTAGTATCTTTAAGCATGCCGATTGTAAAGTTAGTACCAAATTCTGGAACACCTAAAGTTCCTGTATCATTCATTATTTGTTCTGGTGTTACTCCAAGAGGTTTTGGTGATAAGAATAATCCCATTGTTTCTTTATCATCGAATGGTACCGTTTTAACATCCATTCCCGTTAAATCCTGTAACATCCGAAGTTGGGTTGGATCAGTATGGCCTAAAATATCTAGTTTTAAAACATCTTGATCAATAGCATGGTAATCAAAATGGGTTGTCCGCCATGCCGCATCTACATCTTCGGCTGGATATTGAAAAGGTGTAAAATCAAAAACATCCATGTATCCAGGAATAACGACGATTCCTCCAGGGTGTTGACCAGTTGTTCTTTTAACCCCAACACAACCTTGAGCTAATCTTTCTATTTCTATATTACGCATAACAATATTTTTTTCTTCACAATAGTTTTTAACAAAACCATAGGCGGTTTTTTCAGCTACTGTACCAATAGTACCTGCTCTATAAACATTATCCTCTCCAAATAATACTTTAGTATATTCATGCGCAGCAGCTTGATTTAAATCAGAGAAATTTAAGTCAATATCTGGCACTTTATCAGCATTAAACCCTAAGAATGTGGCAAATGGCATATCTTCGCCATCTTTAATCATTTTGGCACCACATTTTGGACAATCTTTATCTGGAAGATCAAAACCTATACCATATTCAATAGCTAAGTCTTCTCCTTTATCATTCTTGAAGATACTATGTTTACATTTAGGACAGCGGTAATGTGATGGTAATGGATTTACCTCAGTTATACCCATCATAGTGGCAACAAAAGATGAACCAACGGAACCACGGGATCCAACTAAGTAACCATCATCATTACTCTTTTTAACAAGTTTTTGGGCAATTAAATAAATTACGTCAAATCCACCACCAATGATACCTTTTAATTCTTGTTCAATTCGATCTTGAATATTCTCTGGTAAAGGATCTCCATACCATTCTTTAGCTCTTGTATAAACCATATCTTCCACTATTTGAGCGGAATTTTCAATTTTTGGTGAGAATGGTACACCCCCCGTTTCAATAATAACTTCTACTATTTCACATTTATCAGCTATTAAATTCGGATTTTTAACAACTATTTCTTTAGCTAAATCTTCTTTTATAAATGAGAAAGCATCAAGCATTTCTTTAGTTGTATAAAAATGCATATCTGGGACATTTACTCCTCTTCTATTTAAGGGATGTCTGGCATTTGTTTTTTGATGGATAATAATATCACGATATATTTTATCTTCACGAGTAAGATGATGAACATCACCCGTGGCACATACCATAACGCCAGCTTCATTGGCTACTCTTATTATTTTCTTTAAGTGCTCTACTATATCATTCATACTATTAATAGGACTAGATTCCATATCAATAAGGAAAGAATACACTTCTGGTGGTTGAACTTCAATATAATCATAATATTGCATCATTTTTGCTAATTCTTCATCTTCTTTAGTAAAAGCTGCTTCAAAAATTTCCCCGTTAACGCACCCGGAACCAAATAATAATCCTTCCCGATATTTATTAAGTTCTGTTCTTGGATACTTTACAGTTCCATTTTTAAACATATATTTAGTATTAGCGTAACTAATTATTTTAAATAAGTTTTTTAAACCAGCTTTATTTTTAACTAAAACTGACATATGAAAAGGTCTTGAGAATTGTAATAACTCATTTAAATCCACAGAATCATATAATTTAGTAGTAGTTTCTATATTACGATTATTTAAGACTTTACACATTTTATAAAATCCTATAGCAGTTCCTTCACTATCGTAATCTCCTCTGTGATGCGCTGATTCATCCCAAGGAACATCTAATTCTTTAACTAAAGTGGATAATTTATGATTCTTCCAATTTGGATAAAGCATTCTTGCCATGCTCATAGTGTCTAAAACGGTATTAGTAAATTCGCCCATATTATATTTAGAGAAAGCAGCACTGATAAAGCCAATATCAAATCTAGCGTTATGGGCAACCATTGGAGCAGTACCCACAAACTCCATAAATCTTTTTGTAACATTTTCTTCAGTATCTTTACCTTCTAACATTTCATCAGTAATATTAGTTAACTCTACTATTCTTTCGGGTAATTTTCTGCCTGGATTAATCAGTTCATCAAATCGATCCGTAATGATACCATTTTTTATTTTAACAGCACCAATTTCAATCATTTGATCACTAAACGGCGTAAAACCAGTAGTTTCCGTATCGAATACGACAAATTCATCGTTTAATAAATCGTATTCTTGTAAGTTATAAACCATATCGTTTTCAACGTTTACGATACTCATTTCGGCTCCATAAATTACTTTAAATTTATCTTCATCATTTTCGATTTCTTTATTAATATCACAAACAGCATGATACAAATCAGGATATGATTGTAAACAGTTATGATCAGTTACCGCAACAGCTTTATGGCCTAAAGATAAAGCATGTTTAACTAATTTTTTGGCATCGATTACGCCATCCATAGCGCTCATCATTGTATGTGCATGTAATTCAACTCTTTTATTTTCTTCTTCATCTTTTACTGGAATATCTTTACTTGGTATAACTTCAATACTTCTTCCATTTAAAATCACTTGTCTTAAATAGTTATCCATTTCAACATTACCATATACTCTAACCCATTTGCCAATCTTTAATCCTTTTAAGATAGAGTTATATTCAGATTCCTCAAATCTAACAAATTTAACTAAGAAACTATCAGTTTTATCACTTACTTTTAAATTAATAATATAGGCAGTAGCTTTTTGACCTTTACGTGCTGAAGCATCGATACCAAAAATATATCCTTCAATAATTACTCCTTTTTGTTCTCCAATTATGTTTTTTATTAAAGTAACTTCACCATCTTTATGACTTCCAAAAAGAACAGGACTATCACTCTTCTTTTCTTCTTTTTTTTCCGTATTATCTTTTATTTCTTTAATCTCTTTTTTGATTTCTTCTTGAATACTTTCATTTACTACAATATTTAATGAATAATCCCCTAAACCAAAATTTTTTAAATTACTTAATATTTCTTTGGCATAGTTAAGTAATGTTTTCTTATTGGATTCACTTGATACAGTTATATTAATTATATTTTCAGTTACACTATCAATACTATTTAATACTCCTACTAAAGATGGATGCTCAAAAATAATATCATCAATTACATTTTTAACATAATTTAATTTATCATCATTTGTAATACTCTCGTATTCCAAATAAATATAACAATTATCTTTACCATTAATCCCTCTTTTAGCACTCATAAATAAGTTATTAACTAACTCATAACTTAATACATTTGAACTTTTTAAATACACATAATAAGTATTAGTATCTTTTTTTAATACTACTTTATCTATAATGGTATTATCTAATTCATTATCATATTCAAAATCAATACTATTTAAAAATCTTTTTAATTCTTCCATATTATTCATCCTTTACTACATTATTAACCACAATACTTATTTTATCATATCTTTTAGATACGGTACCCCATACTTTTATCATATCATTTTTTCTTATATTTTGTAACATATTAAAGTTTTTAGGAAATATGGTAAAATCCATTATTCCAGTTTCATCACTACAAGACATAAAGGCCATATCTTCATTCTTTTTTGTCTTAATAATTCTAATGTTTTCTACTAAAACATACATTAATACATTTTTAAATAAATATTTATCTATATTATTTATTTTTAATACATTTGAATATTTACTAGCAGGGTGATTACTTAAATAAAATCCATAACTATTTATTTCAATACTTCTTAAATTATCGATAGATAGTTCTTCTTTTACTTCAATTTCTGGTATTAAAGCATATTCCCCTAAATCATTAGATAAATTACCATAGTTAATTAAACTATCTAAATTACTAATTAAAGTATTTATATTATATTTAAATTCTTTTAAACAACTAGCATTTATAAGCAGCATATAATCGTTCTTAGTTAAAAATTTATTGGTTCTTTTAAAGAAATCATAGATATCTTTAAATATTCCTTTTTTTCTCTCTTCTAATATTTTAGCCACGATATCACTTTTAAAATTCTTAATTAATTTAAAAGGCATAAAAACATATTTATTTTTTAAGACAAATTCATTAGTTGAATAATTTATACTTACTGGCATAATAAATAAATTATGTCTTTTTAAATTATTTAATAATTCTTTTACTTCTTCAATATCTCCTAAACTATTATTTAACATTTCAAAAGTAAATAAATGGTTATAATGAACTTTTAAATAAGCCATCCAATAAGAAACACAAGCATAAGAAACGGAATGGGCCTTATTAAATCCATATGAGGCAAATCTTAAAATGTGATTATAGATATTTTCTGCTAAGTCTTTACTATAATTATTATTTATACTTCTTTTAATAAATTCATCTTTAGTCTTTATTATAATACTCTCTTTTTTCTTAGCCATTGCTCTTCTTATATTATCCGCTTCCGCATAAGAAAATTTAGCCATTTTAACTAAAATACTTATTACTTGTTCTTGATAAATAATAACCCCATAAGTATCTAATAATATATCTTTTAATCTTTCATCATAATAGTCTACTTTTTCTTTATTTTCTTTTCTTTTAATATAGGTTTCTAATTCCCTACTAGGTCCTGGTCTATTTAAGGCAATAAGGGCCACTAATTCCGAAAAATTTTGAGGTTTAAATTTCGGTAATATGCTTTTAAAAGAAAATGTTTTAAATTGAAATATACCATCTGTATCGGCATTACTAAATAATTTATAAACACTTTCATCATCTAATGGAATATTATTTAATTTAAAATTAGGTATTTTATTTATAATATTACTAATTGTACTCAAATCTTTAACTGCTAAAAAATCCATTTTTAAAAGTCCTAAATTTTCTAAATAAGACATATCAACTCCCGTTAAATAAACCTCATTATTCTTATACATTGGTATTATTTCATCTAAACATCGATCCCCAATAACAATACCAGCAGCATGAGTCGAAATGTTTTTCTTTAAGCCTTCTAAATGTATACTTATATCATATAATTTCTTTATTTCTGGATATCTATTTAGATATTCAACAATATTTTTATTATTTAAATTATCTTTTAATGTTATATTTCGATTGATATTTTTTAAAAATTTATTTAATAATCTTTCCTCTATATTTAATATTTTACCTATTTCCTTTAAAACTAATTTAGTTTTTAAAGTAGTAAAAGTCATACCACCTGATACATTTAATTCGCCATATCTACTTTTAACATAATTTATTACTTCTTCTCTTTTTAAACTATCAAAGTCAATATCAATATCCGGCATACTTACTCTTTCATAATTTAAGAAACGTTCAAATAAAAGATTATATTTAACCGGATCAATATCAGTTATTCCAATGGAATAGGATACGAGTGAGCCAGCGGCACTTCCTCTTCCAGGACCTACTAAAATATTATTTTTTTTAGCATATAAAACATAATCATATACTATTAAAAAATAATCAACAAATCCCATTTTATTTATAACGGATAATTCATACTTTAATCTATCTAAATATTCATTAGATACTTTATTTTCTAATCTCTTCTTTAAACCTAAAATAGCTAAATTACTTAAGTATTCATAGGAATTAATATCTTCTTTATATTTAGGGATATATCTTTTATTAGTAGGTATTTCTAAATTAAGTAAATTTACGACATTATTAATTCTTTCTATTTCGACAT
>AUXO014641576.1_pt1 | contig 10180 bp, 6 predicted proteins | sample 768731 | NCBI WGS metagenome assembly AUXO01 (sample SAMN02715735, study PRJNA202380) | gut metagenome | biome: sheep rumen | host: Ovis aries | place: New Zealand: Palmerston North | reverse complement strand
ATTATCAATTGTAAATATATCTCCATCTAATACTCCAACTAAGTATAAAGGTTTTGGTTTTTGTAAATCACTTGTAGAAACCGTAGTATTTAAAGATTGAGACGATATTATTCTATCTTCTATTAATGAATAAGCTGAATCAGATCATCCACTTGAAAGTGCCTTATCGGTATATAAAATTGGATATCTAATATTAAAACTTACTCCATTGTCAGCCGCAATATATCCATCATCAGTACCAACAATAATGCGATTTGCAGCAATTGCTTCCGCTGGTTTAACAATACTATCAGAAAGTTTTATTCTATTATATGTATCGTCATTGAGAGAAATAATCCATGCACCTAAATATGCAGAATATACAAACATATATAAGCCAGCTTTTATACGTACTGCCTTTGTAAGATTAACAAATGATCCGTTAAGGTTATACATTATTGTCTTTGCGGCTGTGGTTCCAACTTTTAATGTTAAATTAGAATAGTTGGTATTATTATTAACAAAATTAACAAAAACAATATCTCCATCTGTTAATAATTTATAATCTGGGCAAACAACAGCTTTTTGAGCGGTCCCTCCACTAGTTTCTGAATATCCAACAAATATTCTACCATTACCAATATTTAAATTAATTTTTGCCGCATCTGCTGTTGTAGCACCGGTACCGCCATGATCAATTCCTAAAGTGCCATCAATACCCAATGCAACAGGATTACTTTCATTTCCTTGTAATGTTGTTAATGTACTTGCAGTACTTAAATCAACATAAGTTACAGTGGGTGCTGCTCATTGAGTTGCAGTATCAGCGTTACCTGTTAACGCACCAACAAATTCATTAGCAGTCATCTGGTCCGCATAAATTGCACCAGAAGGTTCACCAACTTCACCAAGATAATCTCCAACTTCTATTCTATTCTCAGTCATTTTAATTGTAGGATTATATGTATATATATTTGGCGAATTCGTTGCAATTAATGGACTATTTTTGGCTTTTTCAGAATTTTCTGCAACAGTAAGGTCAACAACTGGAATATTAAAATAATCATCACTATAGTTTGCTCTAAATAATAATTGATATGGACTTGGAGCTTCTAATACTAATTTAGATTCATGAAAACCAAATTTTATATTTTTTGGTTCTATTATCTGCCCACTTAAAGGTATATTTGAATTAGCTGCAAACGTTATATTTGAGTTGCTGTGTGGTGTTGCTGCTGCACCTCGAATTCCAATGTGTAAGGTTGCACCTTCGCCATTATATTGATGAGATGTATTATAATTTTCTATATCACTTAAAGTGTGTCCTACATCATATTGAATATATCCAAGTACACTATAAAGAGAATCAAGCTCTTCTACTGAATATGCGTTTTCATTATTTGAATCTTGAACAACAATATCTGGGAAAAATGTTATAGAAGACCCTCCATTTTCACCAGCACCATGTAAAGCAATAGTGCTGTCGTGTTTAAGATCAGTCACAAATACTTCTAATCCATCAGTAATAATAGAATTACCATTTACAAATAATTTAGGCTCTGCTCCTGGTATACTTGAAACATTTAAGCCTCCAGTCGTAAACAGAGGATCTTGATTTACATAAAGTGTGCCATCATCAACATAATGATTAGTTGAAACAAATGAATCTTCCGCTCCTTCAATTACTGTTAATAATCTATTTGGATTTAAAAGACTTGTTCCAGTACCACCCTGTGCTATTGGTAATACACCGGTAGTAATTTGTGTCATGTCTAATTGAATTGGTTGGAATGTTGCTTGAACAATACCATCAACTTCAGACAATGTAGCTAATGTTTTATTCGCATATAAATTAGAAACTTCAACAGTTTCTTCAGTGTTTTCATCAACATAACTATCAGTTACTGTTGTATCTAATAACTTAATAGCTTCATCGACGCCCTTTGGCGTTGCAGCTAAAATTGTTCCATAATCAATAGGATCCGTTTCTAATTGTGCTAATGGTAAATTAGTTAATTTAGCAAAACCATATTGAGAATCTGAAGCAGTGAATTCACCCATTGAAATATAATTAGATTCAAATCCACCAACAATTATTTTTGCGTGCGGGAATTCGGTGCTATAATAATCAAAATCTAAAGAAGGATTAACTGCAACAGATTTTACACGACCGATAGTACCATCTGCAAGTAACATTTCATTATTTGCAAATACATTAGGATTTTTAAATAATGCACCATTTGAATCAACAGAGATACCAAATCATCCATCATCAGTCATGATAATTAAATCACCTGCCGCAAGATTATATCCATTATAAACTCCAGCAGTTCCAATTCTATAAGTTCAACCATTCGCTAAGTTTTCATCATAGTTAGAAAGTGTTGGGTCTGATTTTTGAGGTAATTCTAAATTATCATTAACAACGCCTTTAAAGATCATTGGATCTAATCCAGATAATGCTGCATTAACGTAATCTGTTGTTGCATAGTTCCAAGCGTCTTCAAAACCATCCAATTTAATCTTGTCAACTGGAGACATTAATCCAGCTCTATTATTATCTACACTATAATTAGGAATTGTTACTTGTTTTTCCTCTAATAATGTAGTTAAACCATATTGATCTACATTTTCACGTAAAACTTTAAAAGAATCTCCAAATTGTAAAGAAGGTAAATCTGTAGATTCTCCCTTTAAAGTATTTGCGCCAGTAGTAGTATGAGAAATTGTAAGTGTATCACCATTATCTATAGATGCAATTATTGGAGCAGTTGCAGATACTTCAGAAACAACACTATTTGAAATTTTCTGATAATCTGCAGAAGAGATAAGACCATCTCTTGAAGAACTTGCTAAAGGAATTCTTACTTCATGTTGACTCGCGCTTGTAACATGGCCAGCGCCATCAACAGATACTCCAATAGAATCAAATTTATAATAACCTGATTCACTAGATTGTGATATAATTTCTGTATTTGTGCTATTATATTGACCGTAATTGCCACTTGCTTCAGAGGTTTTATGGCCAATCGTTACTTCACCTTGAGTTGTTGCACCTCCAGAAGAAGGATATAAAGTAATATATTGATCATTGTGTAAAACAGTTTTATTTGCTTCATTTTCAATATTACTTAATTTATCAAAATCGCTTGGACTCATTGTACCATTTTTTGTAGATGTTGCAAGCCAAGCATTATCTGTTGTTAAGTATGTTTCAGTAATAATATTACCACTTGCGTCTTTGGTTGCGCGCTCGGCCTTATCAGCAGAAGATTCAACAGCTACAAAAGAAATATTTTCATCTGTGCTTTCAGAACATTCAGCAGTTAAAACAGTGGTTAATCCATTATTATTGGACATAAATGTTGCTTTATTACCAACTAATGAAACTCAATAATATCTTTCATTGCCATTTGCAACAATTAACATTCCATTATCAGAAATAGTTGATTGTAATAAATCTGAAAAAGCTTTTTTTGTTAATTGAGGATTTAAAATATATTGTTCATTTGTTGTATCATAACTTAATTGCAATACATTAGTTTTTCCACTAATCATCTCTTGAAGTTGAGTAAAATCTGGCAATTCTTGTAATTTTGTCAAATCAACATAAGAGATTAGTCCAAAATCTTGAGCTGAAGATGGTCCGCATTTTCAAGTTCCATCACCTGCAAGATAATAGTTCTGTTGCCCTGCTGTTGGCGCAGTAGAGACATATCCAGCAACACCATCATTTAATGCTGTTGCACCAGTAAGAGGAATTCAAGTATTTTCAGTACTATAAATATCTGTATCAGTATCACCAATAGTAATAGTACCAATTTTTACTCCAGAATTTAAAGTTCTAGTAAAAGAAACTTCATTTAAAGCATCTAGTTTATTTAATTCTGTGCTAGAAGCTAAATATCCAGAAGATGATCCATCTCTCGTTTGATACGTTGTATCTGTCCATGGAACATATGTAGCTAAATGGCCATTTGTATCCAAACTAACAGGATATAATTTTTGTGCATTAGTTTTTTCTACATTAACAGAGCTTAAACTTAATTTTGTTTCATCTGCTAAATCAACTTTTATTGTTCCTGCATCTGTGATTGGGCCACCTTTAAGACCAATTCCAGTAGCAATATTAGTAACTGTTCCTGGCTGCGCTTCAACCGCAATTCCTTCAAGTTTTTCCGCTTGAGCAGGAGTCATTAAACCACTAGTAATTCCAACTTCTGTATTAGGAATTTTTATTTTATGAGCTGCTGCTGCAGTAACATGACCCTTTTCATCAACAGTAAAAGCAGGTACTATTATTTCTGAACCGAATTCAATATCATTTGCTGAAGCTCCTAAAATTCCGTATGTATTAGCAGTTACTCCTGAATTATTATGTGTAATAGTAGCTACATTTTCATTTAATCCAACATTAATTGGTGCATTTCCTTCTACTATTAAATAATTTGCATTATAATCTATTGAATCTAATTTATCTTTATCTGAAGAAGACATTAACCCTGGATCTGTCGTAGTAGCTAAATCATATGTAATTGGATCTGGAATATCTGGATCAATTCCACTAACACAAAGTCAAGCATCTAAAGTACTATCAAAAACTAAATCTAAAATACTATTTTCTTTTATTTTATCGGCTGAAATTGAAACACCATTATAAAGAATTGGTTTAACAATATTTGCGACATTAAGAGCTAAATTCTCTGCCGTATTATCAAATAAAAATTTAACAATAACATGTGAACCATTAGTTATTACTAAATCATTTTTTTCAATTGTTTTTATTGATTCATTACCAGCGGTATTACATACTGCATAATGTACAATATCTTGCGTTCCATCAAATTCGACTCCATCTATATTCGCTGGAGAGGACAAAGCATTAGCCTGTTCAGCAACTTGTGATATAGTACTAGAATAAGGGCTTATTTCATACTCTGTACCATTATAATTAATAACGCTTATTTGTTTATTAGCCATTTTCTTTCTCCTTTCTAGCCTTTTTTATAATTATTTGATGAATTAAATATATCTGCTATATCTAACTGTTCTATCCAAGAGCCATTTATTTTTTGATATACTTTTGTGGATTTTTTTCAAGATCCATTATCTTTTATATATAGAAATGTAGTTGCTTCGCCAGCTTTTGCCAATAAATTGTGCATTTCTTGAATATTAGTTAAAGTATAGTAATAAGTTATAATATTATTTCCATTTTTATCAACAGTTTCTTCAGAAACTAAAGAAGAAGTAACATCAACACCATTATCTGTTAAATATATTGGAGTTGATTTATTATCAGGAACAATTGTTAACATATAATTATCCCCAGCAATTTTTACTTGTTGACCATCTGGAAATAAACGACATCCTTCTGTGGCAGAAGATACAATATAATAAAAATCAACATCACCAAATACGAATATTAAGCTATGTTTTCTGGTAACATCTTCTAGAGTATAAGTGTATGATCCTCCAGAAATAGCTTCTAATTCTAATTTAAACTGTAATGAATCATTATTTTCATTTTGAGAGCTATCTTTTCTGTATTTAACATCAATAAAATGCGATCCCGCACTTAAATTATATGTTAACGTTTGGACTCTTGATGTATTTGTATTGCTCGCATTACATGAATAATATGCGCCACTATCTGCACTTGAACTAGTTCCTAACGCAGTATCAATTTTTCCAAAAATACCATAATCATAAGTTGCTTCAGCATAATTTATATAACTAAAAGTAACTAAACAATCACTCTCTAAATCAAAAGTGACTCTTGCAACAGCTGCGCTATTATTAACTCCCTTATTTGTTGATTCATAATAACCAGAACCATTTAGATTAAATCCATATGAAGCACCGCTTCTAGTTCCAACAGTATAAGTATTTACTGGAAGATTACTTTGTATTTTATTTGAAATATCGACTCCATTATCTAAAGCTAATGTCAATTGTGTTTCGCTAGGATTAATTTCAATCGTTTGATTATTATGTTCTAATACTCTAATTGTTCCATTCTTTGGATTCGTAATAGCATTAACACTTGAAATTGTAATAGAATGATATACTTGATCTGGTTCTTCTGAAGGAATTTCAGGCTTTTCTTCTTCAACTTCTTCATAATCAAATTCTGCATAAATTTGAGTAATTCTAGCATATCCATTACTATCTTTACTACTACTTTTTTGACCTGTCGTAGTAATTTTAACTGATATTTCTGGGAAATCGCCAGGAGTAATTAAATCATTAATACTATTAATCAAACTTGTGCTTGTTGCAGAGGTTGTTGTATATGATGTAGTTAAATTCGCATTTACTGCCGCATTAGCAGAAGAACCTCCTGCAGAAGTGCCTGCTGCAAAATAACAAGTATAAGAAGCAGATTCTCCATTTCCACTTTTAACACCTCTGCAAAATAACCGTGCAGCTGTAATATTAATTTTACCATTTGGAACTGTTCCAGATAAAGTAAAAACTGAAGAAATAGAACTTGAGCTTGTACTAGAAATAGTTTGATAAATATACGTTGAGTTATCATCGGGAGTTTCATCTGCGATTAAACGGTAAGCATTAGATCCATTATTTAAACTATGATTTAGTGAAATATCAGCATTTGGTCTAAAAATTATCGTCCCTGTAGCCATATTAATAATTCCTCCATTAATTCTGATGTAGATAATACTTTATTATCAATATATCCAGGGACTTTTTCACTGGTAGGATCTCCACAAATAGCATGAATTAAATCATTTTTTTCACTCATAGAAAAATGACAAATAAAGAAAAAATAATTATCCTTTATTAAACTAGTTGAACCCATAACTTTCTTTTTATTTATTAAAATATCATTATTTTGTATTTCAACATTATTGAAATATTTTAATAATATATCTTTTATTTTATTCAAAATAGAACTAGTTCAAATATCAATACTATTTGGAATTAATAATGCCATACTATAGTCACCCTCAGTTGCAACGATGCTGCCTCCAAATGAATCATATTCATAAATAGGAATATTATTATTTTTACAATATTCTACATTTATTATTTTATCTTTATTTTGACCATGATGAACGCAAGTTTCATCTGTATAAACAGAAATAATGCCATATTTTTTATCTGATATTAATTCACGCAATTTAATCATAGCCTCTTTTGGCTTAACAGAATATACATTATTTTTTAAAAAAGATTGCATTTCATATTCTGCTTTTTCTTTAAAGAATTCTTCTAAATCCTTAAAACCAAGTTTTTTTATTTGACTCTCAAAGGATTCTTTTTCAGCAATATTATTTCTAACGTCATACATATGCTGACGATTTATTAAAATTCCTTGTTCTATATTACTATTCATATCGACGCTTCCTCCTTATAATTGGACATAAATGTCTCCATTTTTTCCAGTAGAGGAAGAAGGCTCTGTTGTGCCAGTATAAATATTCTGAAAACTTAAAGTTCCAGTTATTTTTTGACCATTTATATAAGCTGTTAATCCATCTGAAATATTTGCGGCGCTGGCCGTTGCGTCGCTTGTAAAAGTACCGCTTATTCCAAAAACACTAGTTCCAGCAGCAATATTAGAAGCTACTAGATTAGCATCCCCTTGAATCGTTTGTGCGCCAGATAAATATGTACCTGCCGCAATTGTTTGAGAAGAAGTACTAGGGGTTATTGTTTCAGCAGATTTTGTTGGTAAATTTTCAATTGTTGAAGTCATTCCAGATAATGTTAAAGGTAATGTAACGCCAAATTTATTGGCAATAGCTTGTGCCAAGCTATTTAATTTACTTTTTGTAACTAATACCCTCGGCATAATATCATTATCCTCCATATTCTAAATTATCCCCATCTTCATATGATGGAGCATAAATATTTGTTCCATTAATAGTAGCAATTAATTCTCCAGAAGCTAATGTATTTGTAATACTCATTGCTGCTGGTTTATCAAGTAAATCATTATATGATCCTGATGTTGCTACTGTCGCTAAATCTGCGGTTTGAGCATAACCATCTAAATTAACAGATGTGTTTCCAATTAATTCTCAAGTATTATTTATAACCATATATTCATTATAAGAATTTTCTTCATTTGGAATGAAATATATAGTATGCGTATTAGCACTCGCAACTGCTGGTAATGTATTTACAATACTAACATCAAAAGAATTAATATTTTCTACAGCTGACGTAATTGCGCTATTAACCTGTGAAGCTGTTTGGTATCCAGCTTTTTCTAAAGTAGACACTCTATTAACTAAAGCAGTATCATTATATTCTGCTGGAATCGTTGGTTTATTTGTTAGATCTTCATAAGAACCACTGAAATTACTTTTTCCATTTCAATTAGAAATATCTGTACTCGTAATTCCAGCTGCTGCGCTTGCGCTAAAGATGGGATCAACTTCTTCACCAACTCCAGACTGAATTCCAAGAATTGCTGGAGCCATTTCAGCGGGTTTATATTTAACATTGGTACCGCTTTTTTCTCTAATTGCATCAGCTATGTTTTTATAATGCTGATTATTTGTTATAATAAAGTCTGCCATATTAATAACCCACCTCATCTCCGTTTTGCATAGAAAAACCTGTTGTGATAAATAATGTTTTAGTTCCATCATCTACATAAATAATAGGAATATCTTCATTATTAATAAAAGAACCTACATAATTTCAATTCGTACCATCATAAACATATTCATGGGTACTATTCTCAGATAAAAAATTTGATTGAATAGCAGATCCTCTATAATAAATAGGTTTTGCTCCAGTACTATTAACATTAAGCTGTGGATTTTCAGCTGTGTTTGTTACTAAATATTTAACAGTAATACGAGACCCTGGCGTTAAAACAAAATCTGAGCAAGATACATCTTTAATTACAGTATTTGCTGTTGTACTGCAAGTTCCAAAATGAATAACATCTTCTGAACCATTAAATTCAATACCATCAATAATTCTTGAAGTGGATAAACTATTTGCTTGGCTTGCAGTTTCAGCTAAACGTGCCGAATCGGCAGTATCTGCATGTTCGCCATAAGTGCTCATGACTATACGGTCTACACCACCAGCTCCATCAGGAGCATCATATACAATTTGTCCAATATGATTTTCTGTATCTACTGCAAAATATACAGAGCCTTCATCTAAGGGTACATTTGGTTGATCTTCAGTTTTACTCTGTAAATCTTCAATAGTACCAGTTTTCATTTTTACTAAAACATTTTCTGGCATCATCTTGCTCCTTTCTTCCATTATATCAAAATCTTTTTGCAAGATCTAATTTTTTCTTTTCTAAGATAATTAAAAAAAACCTTTGTATATTTACTGTTATTTGGCCAAAAAAAAAATGGAGCCTCTATAAAGAGACTCCATAGTTTTTACTTTGAGTTTTCAAGCATTCCTTGATACGCCATTGTTTCTGAACCAACAGGAGAAGGAATTGGTGTTCCAACAGGACCGAAATCTGGTAAATCTTCTCAATAAATTGTTGTTTCAGCATGATCAATTTTATAATCAAGTTGTGCTATCATATCTTTGAATAATTGCTGTGTTACAGTATCTTCTTTATCAATATTAGCATCTAAGATTGTTTCATCCATGCCATTTAATACTGCTCCAGTAGCAATTTTAGTTCTTAAATTATAAATAAAAGTTTCATTAGCATCATCTAATTCATAGAATCTTAATACAAACTGTACATTACCTGCGGTTTTGGTAACGTCGCCCTCAAGGCATCAAGGGATCAACATTTTTGCTTCATGTTTTACATCATTCTCGTCTATGAAATTAGGATAAGAGGATATATCATAGAATGGAACTGGGTAAAATCCGCCTTCACCAGCCGCATTGATAAATTCAATCATGCAAGATGTATTTGCTAAATCTTTATATTCATAATATCTATCTACAAGGAAATAAACAGTTTCAGCCCTATGATCTTTCGCTACGCTTAAGAATGTTGGTACAGAAATAGTTCTTGTACTTAAATCAACTTCAAAAGTTCTTTCATCAGAAGGTAAAATGATTGATAAAATAGGCCTGTTATTATAAGGATTTACTGCATGCCCTTCTTCATCTCTTGTTTCAATCCCCCATAGATATTTTAGATATTCTTCAGGAGTTGTAATCATAGGCTTTTACCTCCTAATTAATCGTTATTTCCTTCATCCCCACCATCATTAATAATGTCTGGGTT
>AUXO016334911.1_pt1 | contig 10181 bp, 7 predicted proteins | sample 768731 | NCBI WGS metagenome assembly AUXO01 (sample SAMN02715735, study PRJNA202380) | gut metagenome | biome: sheep rumen | host: Ovis aries | place: New Zealand: Palmerston North | reverse complement strand
CTGGAGCCCTTCCATTACTTGCAGCACAAGGAGTCGCAGCAGCATCTGCACTTGTATTACTTGGAGTAATCGAAGTTCTTAGAGTTAAGAATGAAGCTGGTATAGAATGGGGTGATACATTTGCTGCTATTGGCGCCATGGCTACGCTTGTTACTGCATTCGGTGCTTTAGCAGGAGTTGCTGGTATATTCTCTCCTGTAATTATTGCAGGTTCTCTTGCATTGATGGCAGCTCAAGGATTGGCTGCAGTTTCGCTTATTGTATTAACGGGAGTTGTTGCATTTACAATATATGCTATAGATAATCTTGGAGATGCTTGGGGCATTAAAGCTACTAATAGCATCAAGATGATGGAAAAGATTGTAACTGAATTTGGGGCATTAGCAACAGTTGCAGGATTAGTATTTCCATTTATGGCACTTGGTGCTGCAGGTCTTGCTGCTGTTACAGGAATTGCAGGAAGTACAATTAATTTACTTAATAGAATAGTTGATTTAAGAATCAAGATGGATGAAGCTGGTCTTGATGATGCTGGAATACAAGGAATGATTGGAACAATGAAACGTGCATGTCAAGGATTTATTGATATGATTAAAGGTGTTTCATTTGGTGGATTCCTTGGTTCTGGAAGGATTGAAGTTATGGCCAAAGGTTCTGGTCTCTCTAAGATGATGACTCAAGTAGCTATCATCGCAGAAGCACTTGGAAGTATTGCCGCAATTTCAACAGAAGATGGAAAGATTAGACCAGCTAAATTTATTAATGATAAGCTTGTAACAGGAGAACCTGTCGACTTATTAGCATCTGCTAAAGTTATAACATCTACTGTAAGAGAGTTTACTAAATTAATGGCTAAAGACTTTAAAGAATTGTCCATTAAAGATATGGTTCACGCACAAATTGCTATGCAAGCTCTTAATAGCATGCTTGATCCTATTTCAACATTTGTAAATGCTTTAATGGGATTTGAATCCGGTGACGGTCAGACCCTTCATACAGTTAAGATTACAGATGATGGCAAAGTTGTTAATGGTCATGACGTACATCTTGTAGATGTTGCTAATATTATTGCCAAATCTATTTCTACATTTGCTGGTACATTATTTAGTAAAGACAATGCTCAACTATGGGAACAATTTAAATATTCTGAAGATGCAGAAGGAAATACTACTCCTTCTACATTAGAGATTGGAATGGGAGTACTTGCAAAAGTAATAGAACCAGTATGTACATTTGTAGAAACTCTTGCTAAATTCAATGAAGGAACAGGTGATGAACTTATAATGCCATTATATGACAGTAATGGTAATTTGAAGAAAGATGTTCGTAAAATAAATGTAAGAAATATTGCAAATACTATAGCAAATGCTGTAAGTACTTTTGCTAAGACTATTGCTGAACATGCTAAAGAATGGACAGATATCTGGAATGAAGGAGCAACTTCTGGTTATTATGAAACTAGAGATTCTGGATTCCTTGGTTTAGGTAGTGAGAATGTTTGGGTTGAAGGAGAAGAGAGTAATCTTTCTAAAGCAATGGGAGTATTTGGAACGGTTGTAGATCCTGTTGTAAACTTTGTTAACTGCATGTCAAGATTTGTAGCAACTTCTGACAGCATATCTATTCTCGATGCTAAAGGAAATGAGCACAAAACCGATTTAAAACTTCTTGCTACAACAATTGCAGGAGCAGTTACAGGATTTATTAAAGCTCTTTCAGGAATTGGTACAGATGCTTCTATAACAGCAGACTCTGATATAGCAGGAAGCATAATAAAAACTACTACAAAGCCTGTTGTAGATTTTGTTAAAGCATTACTTCCATATGCTGAAATGACTCCAGGTTGGCTTCCTATATTGAAAGAAGATGGTTCAGTAGACAAACTTGTAAATATATGTGCACCTGGAGGAGCTAGCGAAAATATAACAAATTGCATAACTGCTTATACTAATTCTATTAATGATCTTAAAAATGGTATTATTAGAAATGATGATGCTATAGAAAATGGAGCAAATTCAGTATCTAAATACATTAAAGCCCTTCTTGATAAATCTGATGATAAACAAATTAAAAAGATTGATAAATTAGGAATTTCAGTAGGTAAAACTGCGGATTCATTCTCTAAATTAGATAATGTTCTTTCAAAGGGAAATAAGAATAGAATTAAGAGTATTAATGACTTGTCTGAGGCAGTTGATAAACTTGCACAAAAAGTACAAAGTGATAGTATAACAAAGCTTTCTAACTTGTTCACTGCTTTATCTAATGTTAATTCTAAGACAGTAACAGAAGTTGTTAATGAAATCAATAAGATGAATATTGGAGGAGGTTCTGGAGGAGGTAGAGGAACATCTAAAGATACAATTATCAAGGCTATACAAGAAGCTCTTGCTGAGCTAGATCTTGACTTCAATGTATCTTCTATTGAATTAAAAGAAAAGACTTCTGGTGGAAATAAAGGTTATACTCTAGAAGGTACATTAGATGGAACATTTAGCGGATTAAATATTTAAATAACATAATAAAAGAAAAAGGAGAACCTTAAGGTTCTCCTTTATTTATGTGTTCTATTTAGAATTAAAGCATTACTTCATCCCAATAGTCACAAGCAAGTGTATAACCTGTTACCTTATATAATGCTGATTTCTCAGTATAATTAAGTTCAGGTGCAGGAAGATTGGTCTTTGGCCAAACATGATAAAGAGTCCACTGCCAATAAGGTTGCATTGCTTTATCATGAAGAGTAATTACTACCTGTGGTGCTACATATTCTGCTTTAAGACCCATACGTCCAGTAAGAGGATCATAAATAAGGTCATTCCACTTACGAAGTGCTTTAAGCTGGTAAATTTCAGGTGAACCTTCAACTGAACCCTTAAGGTTTATTTCAATGTCAAATGCAACATCAATTGTAGTTTCAGCTGGACCAGCATTAGCAAATCTACGTGTAGCAAACTTATAAGTCTGTGCAGCATCTGCTCCAGGTACTTTGTTTGTATCAAGACCACTAACTTTTGTAATTCCCTCAAGGAACAAATCGGTATCTACTTCTTCTCTAATAGCTTCAGGAAGTGTAATAGCAACTGTAAATAAGTTCATATATACAGGCTCCCACATGTTCATAGATACACGTGATGATCTGAAGTGAGGAAGGCCTCTTAAACCTTGAGAAGTTATATCATGAATTTCGTTCATATTCTAATTACTTATTATTTTTCAATTTATTAGATTAAGCTGCAGTTGATCTGTTAAGAGTTACACGAGTAACAATCTTTTCCATGTTAGGAGTTACCCAGATACCAATATCTACAATACAGAACTTTTCATCAATTACTTCCTTGGTATTATTAACTTCATCAACCTGAATTTCATACTTAAGAAGAGCATTACTTGACTTCATAGCCTTAAGCATAGGATTAAGCTTATTGTAAATTTCAGTTCTTGTAGTAGCTACATTGTAACCAAATACATAATCATGTAAGATTTCTCTTGCTTGAATATTAATTGTGTTAACAAGTTCACGAACATGTAAGAAGTTCAAATCAGAATTTACAGTTTGATATGCAGTTCTGTCACCAAATATCATAATTGTTCCATTGTAAGAAATGATAGGGTTAACACCAAATGGCTCAAGATATCCTCTATCTGTCTCATCGAAGTCAACTTCAAGACTATCAATTGCAGGATTATTAATGATACCGTTAAGATTAGCAACAGTCTTATAAGGATCACCACCTGTAAACTTGTTCATTAATGCATTACATGCATCTGCTGCAGGAGGTACAAGAATCTTTCTAACTCCTTCTTTGTAAACAAGATATGGTGCAAAGAATGCAGCACAATCAGATCTCTGTTCGAAGGTAGGAAGTGAGAATCCAGTTCCTTCAATATAATCAAAGTCAGGATTTGCTTCAGTAGTAATGTGCTTAACATTGAAATCTGTAGGAAGAAGATTCTTATCTACATCATAGTAAAGAGGAGTAATGATATTTCCTTCTGCATTATATCCAATCTTGCTGAAATCTGACATAGATGGAAGATTAATAAGAGCAGTGCAGTGTTCCTTATCACCAGCAAGTTCTGAAAGAATTGCCTTTGAACCAGCATGCATTTGTAATCCACCTGCCATAGTATCAACGATATAACGGAAGTCAATCATCTCATTATTAAGAAGACCTCTTCTAATTCCACTATCTGCAAGCATTCCATAAATCTTTGCAATACCTTCTTCCATTGATTGAGTTGTTCCATCAGCATTGAATCCAGGCATATGACGGTTTGTAATCTTAAGAGAAGAAAGAGTGATGAACTTAAGGTGTGAGTACATATCAGAGATAGACTTACGGATTTCTACATTACCTACAGTCCAAGAAGCAGTTGAACCACTAGTACCTTCAGTAGATGAGTAAACCATATAATCTTGATAATCACCTGTTCCTTCCTCTGTTTCAACAACATTATCAATATGCATATCATCATTTACTTGGTATGCACCAGAAACAACATCAATTGCTGAAACATTTTGAAGAGTTGAGAATTCATAACCAGCTTCTTCTACATCAGTTACATTTCCTGATGCATCGATAACAGCCATTGGCTTATAAGTCTTCTTAGTAATCTTAAGGAAACCACCATCACATTTTACATAATCACCAACCTGAGGCATGAATGCTCCATTAGCAGCATCTGCATCAATAGTAGATTTTGCTACCCAGAATGATGAACCATTAAGTCTTGCAGAAATCTGTTCACGAAGACCTTGACCAGCTTTCATATCAGAACATGAAAGGAAATTAAATCCATTATTTGCAGTGATAATTTCACCAGACTTTCCAGAAATACCTGCCATATCAAGAACAGGAACTGTTACAGTCTCATCATCTTCTCCTTCAGGTGTACCATCTCCATCATAATCGAAGAAATATTCACCTGATGTTGAATCATATGAAAGTGTATCAAGAAGAGACTCATTGAGACCAAACATGAGACCAGTCTTATTAGAAGTATTGTTAATCAAGTAATTAATTGATCTGCATCTTCCCTGCTTATCAATGAAATCAGGAATGATACAACCTGTCCAGTTACCAAGAACAGTAACTGCGTCTAAGCGAAGGAACTTATTAAGTTTATCTTTCTTAAGACCATTTGCATCAAAGTATTCACACCATACAGGATCTGCTGCGTAGTTCTCATAATTGCTAAGATTTCCCTTAACTGCAATTACCTGCACGAAGTAATCTGAAACAAAGTCATAAGGATTAATCCATGAATAAGGAATATCGTCTTCTTTGCCATACCAATCAAGGAATGTTACATTGAATCCGGTTAAACCTTCTGCTTTACGAATAATCAATGATATATCGCTTGTTCCACAGTTACCTACAGCAAATAATGAAGTTGCGTCATCTGCAGGAAGATTTCTCATCATAGCAGTCTCGTCTGCAATCCAGAACTTAGTGCGGTCAAACATGTCGCAGAATCTCATCTTCTTAGATACAGGAGCTGATGCTGAAGGAGCAAATGTCAAAGGACAATAACCTGTTACATCCTTATTGCTGTCTGCCTTTGATGCTGTATCAATAGGAAGAAGATTAATTGCATATACAGGAGCCTTAGAAATCATTGTACGAATAGCACGATTAGTAAAGCAGCCCTTTCTCTCAAGCTTACGGTCAATAGGACCTAAGAACTCATCACAATCGGTTGTGCTAGCAAGGTAAACAGGACGGTTGAAAGGTCCCTTACCGTTGAAACCAACTGCAAGTCTTAAAGCTCTCTGTCTTGTAGCAGTACTAATAGTGTTATCTACTTCGATAAAATAAACACCTGATGCTTTATAATCTGAGAAATTAATTTTATATTCAGACATAGCTTATTATTAATTTTATTTTTATCGTTTTATAGTTAATTTTATTATTTATCTTCTAACAGCTGTCACTTTTAATGATTTCTGAGTAAAAGAAAAGAGGGATGAATTATCATCCCTCTATAAATTATTTAAATAAATTATTCATCGTCTCCGAAAAGGTCTCCAAATTCTGAATCGAAATCAATTTCTCCATCATCTCCTCCACCTTCTTCTGATGATTTGTCATCTCCTTCTTTATCTTTGTCTTTATCTTCTTCTGAATCTTCAGCAGAGTCATCTACAATTTCTCCGCCAATCTTCTCTTCGAGGTCAATTCCTTTGCCCTTAAGATAATCTTTAAGTTCAAGAGCGTAATCAGCATCTACTTTAATCTTACCGTTTTCATCATCATCTTCACCTTCAATTTCAGTAATAGCATCTTCAGGAATTCCTGCATCTACAAGTTCTTCCTTGCACTTGTCAACATCATCTTTCTTCACAGTAAGAATAATAGCTGTCATAGGAACGTCTTCAGTATCCTCATCATCTGAATCTTTTTTATCTTCTCCTTCATCATCTTTTGATGCATCCTCTCCTTCTCCATCCTTATCCTTTCCTTCCTCTGAAGAATTTTCATCATCTTCACCAGATTCATCTGAAGAATCATCGTCATCACTTTCATAAAGCTTACGATATCTTGCAAACTTATCTGATACTGATTCGTATGCACGTGTGGTATCATCCTCTTCCTCAGGAGTAGTTAATACAAAGTTTGTAAATATACTTGCAATATCATCTGCAAAAATTTCATTATTTGATGAATCAATATCACCAACACAAACAATTTGTACTTGTTCTTCCTTTGCAAGATCTGCTAAATCAAAAATAAGGTCTTCAACTGCACCAGTTTGTCCAAAGGTAAAGTCATCTACAATAAGCATGCTTTCATGATTATATACATCTAACACACTTCCTGTAAGGCTTTTTGCTGATACATAGCAGTAATCTAAATCTGCTTCATTACAAAGGTTTACAATTTCTCTTGCACTAAAATTTCCTTTGAATTCCCAAATAGCAATAGGTTTTTCATTAGGAGAAAATACAAGCTTCTTTAAATTAAGAACTTTACTATTATAATTGCTAGAAACTCTATAGACACCTCTTGAATTTTCTATAATGTCATCAAATGAAACTGCTTCATTGAGATGTTTCTTATCACTAGAATTAGATGATTCATTCACCTTTCCTGTATGATAATCATATATTCTTTTCATATTTAGTAAATTAGTTTTTCATTTTTATATTTATACAGATATCCTACAAGCAGATTGTAACTTTGCTTGCCTTTTTAGGCGGCGGACAATTAGGACACCCACCTCTCTTATTATAGATATCCTTCATATAATATATTTATCAGAAGAAAAATGCACTAAACCGTTCTAGTCTTTTTATGTATTTCTCGTGTTCCTTTTCAGAGTCAACTGCAGGTATTTCCTTTCCATCAAAAAGGCCCAAAATGTTTCCGCTAGAAGTAATAGCAAAAGCTTTTCTACAGTCAAGGCAATAGATTTCATTATCATAATTAACAGGGTCTTGTTCCTGCTGGGTATGTCCAAATACTTGAATTACTCCAGGTATTCTTTCATTTTTATCAAGATGTTCATGAACATCTGCCCAGAAAATACTTCCCCATTGTGAATCACCTCCACGTGCAAATGATACTCCGTTTGAATTGAATAAATTTATTCTATCTACGTCGCTCTTAAACATTTTATTAAAATCAGGAAGCTCAGACAAATTGTTAATTCTATAGTCTGCATTATCATCTGGAACTTCTATTTTAAGCCATTTGCTATTTGAATATATCCAATCTTTAAGAATTCCCGCATGTGAAAATAAAAATTTCTTATTATTTACTTCTGCTGTATAAGTAATTTGGAACAAATCAATATTATCTAAGAAAGTTTTTTCATTTCTCTTGGCATTATTCCAGTCCCATCTAGAACCTCTTCCAGCACGGGTAAGATAGTGTAAATCATGATTTCCAAATAAAAGAATAAATCTTTCAGGATATTGTTTCTTATACTCAATTATATCAAGAAGCTCTTTATATTCATCATCAATATCTTCATATTCATATGGGTCTAGATAGTCTCCTAAGAAAATAAAAATAATATCTGTATCAATATATTTCTTAACTGCCTCTCTCCAGAAGCTTCTTCCATGCACATCAGGAATGATTATGTATTCTATTTTTTCCATATAATAAACATTATTTAACAAATATTATATATGAAATAACTAAATAAAGATAAAAAAGGAGAGGAAATCCTCTCCAATAAAAATAAAGTAACAACAAATTATCCTCTCTTAGGAGCAATAATAGATGTATTAATCTTTACATTACCGTTAATTGTAAATGGTGCAATGAATACTCCTTGTGCTGGGTCTATCTTTAATCCTTGTGGATAAGTCTCACGACCTGCATACTTCTGTATTCTTGATTGAAGCATCTTAGCTTTAATTGGTTTGAATCCAAGATAAGGTCCTTGGTAATAAAGATTTCCTTCTTTAATGAATACTCTTTCTGCCTTCTCATCATCTACAGGAATTCCAACTTCCTTTAAAAGTGTTCTTGACCAATTAATAAAATTCTGAATTGATAATGAATCATCTGCATCAAGAACAATAGATACTCCCTTTGCTCCAGCTGACTCATTAAGTCTAAATTTTCTATTAACTTTCTTATTTGATGATTCAAGCAATCCTAATCTCTCAAGATATGATTCAATAAATTCTCTATCATCGTCTGATAAATCAATTGCTCCCAAATAACCGGCAAGTTCTTCAATATAAAATCTGCCATCTTCTTGTGTAAATTGAATCATTGGAATACCATTTCTTCCAATGAATACTTTATCAATCTCTGCATTTTCACCATCATCACCAAAACAAAATGCTCCTACAAGAATATCTGATACTGCATCAAATTCTGATGAATTGTCTTCATATAGCTTTCCTGGCTTAGAAGTTATATTTTTTCCTTCATATAATTTTCTTCTAATCATAGTATAATCTTTAAATATCATTTTAATATTTATCTAAAACAATTCTTTGCTTGGCTGATGTTCTGGCTTATACCCCCAAACTTGAGCAGGTTTATAACCAAACTCTTCACAAGGTATATGATAAACATTATTAAGAAGTCTTCTAAATAAATGACGATGACAAAAATCAGAAGGTTTTTCATAACACATAAACACAAGACCTTTCCAACTTGTCATGCACTCGTGTTCAAAGAAATTATCCATATAATTAATCCATGTTGGAATATCTACCTGTTTTAACTCTGTTTGAACTCTTGTAAGAACATCTGAAATATATTGTTTTGTATATTCTTCTTCAGTAACAGTTCCATTTTTATAGCCAAACAAGATTTCTTCTGAAGGAGCAAGAACATTATTTTTAACAAAAGTGAAATTAGGAATATTGTTTCCTTTAAACCAATCAGGACAAACTCTAGAAATTCCTATACACATATAATCTTTTGGAATATTTCCAAAATTAGCATAATAACTCGTAAAGTGTTTCATTAATCTTCAAATGTACTTTCAAAATTCATTCGTTGCTGAAGCAAAAGAACAAGTTCATAACCATGTCTATCAATAGTCTTATTGTCTGCTGTTTTAATTTTTATCCAATCTAGCCAATTATTATGTATTGCCACATCGATTACTTGTCCAATATGCATTCCTTCATGTGCTGAATAAGGTTGCCAAATAACAAATGCACCCTTTTCTATTTTATAACCAAATAAATCTTTTCCGGGGGCGGCATATATTGTAGTAGAATGCCCATATTTATCTTTTACGTCTTTACATTTATATTGTTCATTCTCAGCACGCATTAAATAATAAACATACTTTTATATTATATATGAATAAAAAAGAGGTTGATTATTCAACCTCTAATTTAAATAATAGTATCTTTCAAATTATTAATAAAATCATCTCTATCATCCTCTAAACATTATCTAACATTACTTAAAATATGCAAGATATGAATTGTTACTAATGATTTTACATGTAGGACCTCCAATAAAATCTTCAATCCTTCTGAATCCTGTGTAACTCATAGCAGATTTAAGATAAGATTTGAAATTGTCAATCCATCCAGCAACAGTGTATTTAACTGGAATCTTTATTGCAATTCCTTCTGCAGTCTTATTTCCTTTGCCTCCCATTTCTATCTGTGCACGTTTAGTAGACATTCCATAGTAATCTCTATGGAAATTATGTCCTTTGCCCATTAATTCAATAACAAAGTCTACATG
>AUXO014342661.1_pt1 | contig 10181 bp, 15 predicted proteins | sample 768731 | NCBI WGS metagenome assembly AUXO01 (sample SAMN02715735, study PRJNA202380) | gut metagenome | biome: sheep rumen | host: Ovis aries | place: New Zealand: Palmerston North | reverse complement strand
GTGCATTTTATTGTATAAATCCCGGCAAAGGTATTATTTTTTTTCGAAAAACTTGCATTTCTTCGGAAAAGTTGCTATCTTTGTGCCCGAAATCGCTGGTGAGCGCATTTTTGCTCGCACGATCTCTATCTGGGGTTGACTGGATTTGTCGTCGAAGCATGAAAAACACAAAATGATTAAACGTGATTGAATGTTATTGAAATGCTAATAAATAAAGGCGTTTCCAAAGATTTTGACTATAACAACTAAAATCACATTTGGTTTCTATCAATCACGTTAAATCACCTTAAAAATGTACTTAATTGCACATTTTTTGCACACGAAATAGAAATCTTATTTGTATCTTTGTACCTGAATTTCAATAATTTAATTATCAGAGTTATGGCAAGAAAGAAACTTTATTGCACACCAAACGAGCTTTATGAGGGCTATTTTGGCGAGATTTCTACCAAAAAAGGACGTAAAAAAGGCAGTGTTGAGGCTCGAAAAGTGACGCTGAAAGGACGATTGTTAAGCGATGGAAAAATATCACTCTATTTTTATTCTTGTATTAACGGACGTGTTTCTCGTGTTTCGGCTGGTAGTTTTTTGAATGTTGAGACCACACCAGCAATAAAGACACAGAATGAGGAAACGTTGAGGCTTGCAAGAACAAAAGCAGACTTGATGAACGCTGACGCAGAGCGTGAAGAAAACGGTTTCCGCCCGATTGCAAAAAGTAAGGCGAACCTAATAGAATATACTTTGAAGGTGGCGGATGATGCGCTTGCAAAGACACAGAACAAACACGGCTATTATTATAACCTACAGGCATTGGCACGACACTTGCAAACCTTCAGGGGCGATAAAATCCGTATTTCTGATGTTGATAAGGATTTCATTATGGCTTTTATCGCATATCTTAGAAACGATGCGTCAAACATAAACTATCTGCGAGCAGAGGACAAAGAAAAGTGGAGCGATGTACCTTTATCTGGCAATAGTCAGCATAGATTATTTGCCAACTTGCACTATGTAATCAAAAAGGCGGTCAAGTCGAAAATAATACCGCATGATCCATTCCTTGAACTTGACACAGAAGATAAACCGAAAGAAAGTACAGGAACCCGTGAATATCTGACAACGGAAGAGTTAAAACGGCTTATCAAGACGCCTATTAAGAATGATATGATAAAGCGGGCATTTCTCTTTTCTTGCTTCTGTGGATTGCGCTGGTCTGACGTTTCCCGCCTGCGCTGGGGAGACTTGAAAACGGACGATGTTGGTTTCTTTGCTGACGTTACTATGGTAAAAACAAAGAAGCAGGTTAAAGCATATATAAGCGATATAGGCGGCACTTGGCTACCTGTAAGGAGTGGAGATGAAACTGACAATGACCTCGTATTTAAGTTGCCTAAAAATGAACACGTAAACGTTGTATTGAAGCAGTGGGCAAAAGATGCAAAGATAAAGAAAACCGTATCTTTTCACGTTTCAAGGCACACAGCGGCAACTATGTTGCTCAACTTGGACGTTCCTCTTGAAGTCGTAGCCAAGCAACTCGGACACGGCAAAATCAGCACCACGCAGATTTATGCCAAGATACTGGGCAAGACACAAAAGGAAGCGATAGACAAGCAAAATAAACTCTTCAAAGTATAGATTATGGTAGAACGTTCTTTTATAAGTGGTATTTCTGAATTGATAGACAATGTTGGCAAGTGCAAGTGTTATGACGATGCACGGAACTTGCTCAACTCGTTTGTTATTGAGAATGTAGGCAAGCATTATGAGACAGAGGACGGCACAACGTATCGCAATAGCAACAATCCCAAGGATATTAAGGCTGAGACTTTGCGAGTTTTAGACGATTACGTCCGTAAAAGGCAGGTTGTTGACGAATCCAGTACGGCAGGTTTGAATACCGCCCGCAAGATAATGGACAAGAAAAATGTTATCTATGACGATGGCACGATTATAAGTATCTTTGGAAATATGCGTACTGACATTGAAAAATCTAAATCCTATATCGACGCATGGCAGAAAGAGCCTGTTCCTGTTGTAAAGAAGAAGGAGTACAGACTTCGTCCGAAAGATGGTAAGGAACATTACATAGATACAATGTTTGTCCGTTTGCAAGAACTGGGCTATCTAAGTAAAGACGAAAACAAAGATAGATGGCGGTATCTATGTGGTACGAATGACGATGTGCCCAGCGAGCCAATTAAGTGGCTTGGCTCTTTCTTCGAGTTTTGTGTTTTGTTTGACTTCTTTTTTGTATCGTCCCGAATGAGTTGTATTTTCAAATTTGAAAAAGGAGTGCAAGGTTTTGTGGTTTCAATGTTCGGTTATGAAGCAGATACTTTTAAGTCGCGTCTTTCCCGCGATTATAAACCAAAGCCAGAGAAAGACAAGAAAGAAATATGGAATAAGATGAAAGACCCGCAAATGCTGTTTACCTAAATAAAAGTAAACATAAACGTAAACAAAGGTAGCCCGATGGCTGCCTTTTTTTGTTCTATCTTTGCACCATGTTAAACGAAATAATGGAGCAAAATGAATAATCAGTTTAATCTCTCAGATAGGAGTTGCTCATTTTTGAGAAAGTGTGCAAAAAATCCTTGTAACCACCTGATTTCTAATAACAAAAAATTGTTTACACGCAAAAGCCAAAAGTTTTGGCTACCGTGATTAAATGTGATAATTTTGCACTCGAAAGTTATTCATTAAACATATATGATATGACAGAAAAAAGAATTATCGGAAATGCCGAAGCGGCAAAATTGCTCGGAGTAACAGAAAGCGCACTCCGACAGATGCGTCACAGGCACACAATCCCGTATTATAAAAATAGAACGGGGGCGCGTGTGTACTATCTTGTAAACGAATTGGAGGACTGGATGCTTGCAACTCGTATAGCAACAGCCGCAGAAGTTGAAGAACAGGCAGTAAAAGCTACATTATGACAAAAGAACACTTACAACTTACAGAAGCATTTGGCAAGTTTAACAACGTCATAAACGCTCGGCTTCGCTTTTTCATCGGTGGAGCGATTAAGGATGCGCTTGTACTGGGCAATCGTTCTGACTTGCTCAAAGACAGCGAGGCACAGGACTTGCTCGACGTTATCGAAACGAATATCTTACAAGATGTGCGTAATGATGAACAAGTACGGGCGTTTCTTGGCGACAGCCCACAGCCCCAGCGGGTCGAACAAACAGAGGGCGATGTTATGACACCAAAGGAGTATTACGACGCGTTTCTTTTGCCCGCTATGAGTATTGTCAAAGATGAATTTGCCGAGCGTTTCGGGCTTTGGATCGTGGACTATGTTTGCACAGGCAAGACACCCGACGAAAGCACACTTTCAAACGATATGAAGTTACTTTGGAATGCGTTTCTCGCGGTAGTTCATATTCGTTGCAATCCCGAACTTTTGGCGGCTATTTTAGACGATGAGGCATGAAAAAAGACGGCGAAACATATTATCAATTTCCAGCCTGTTTGATGTTCGGTTTTTGGCAATCGGAAGAGGCGAAAATACGTTGCCTTAATAATGTGTTATATTATAGCGCCTACTCGGTTTGGTGTTCAAAAGGTCGCGGAGGTCGTATCGACGAAGAAAACTTCCACAATTTCATTTGTGAAGAACTAAGTCTAAGTAGATTTGCATACGATACAAAGGCTAAGTTTTACAGAGCAACGGAAGAACTTCGGAGCAAATACGACCCAGATAATTACTGCGGTCTGTTTTGGTGCATTTCAAATTCGATGTTTTTCGACTTCTACGATAACAGAAAGACAGCAGAAGAACGCGCTGGATTGCTTGCCTATCTTGCAACTCGCTCCATTATCGGTCAACGCCCCTTTGCAAAAACAAACAAGTATTTCCTAACGTCTCGGATGGCTTGCAATCTGAAAAATCAAAACGAGTTGCCCGAAGAAATAGAGAAATATCGTGTAAGGTATCATTTCGACAAACTCAAAACGATGTTATTTGCCGCCTATAAAGTCGCCATCTATTCAGATAGAACGATGCGCGGGTTTTATGTGTCTCTAAAGAAAGATGCGGACGGTAATCCCGACATCCTTTGGCTTGCTCAACAAGTCAATAGTCACCGACAGGAGAAAGATACTACCGACCCGCTCAAAGTTGCACTTCAAAACGTTAGGAATGAGTTGCAAAGAGCAAACGACACCTATACAGCACCTAATGAGCAACGAGAAGAACACCTAAAGAACAGCACCTAAACAACACCTAAATAGAAAAGGGTTGTTTTTTGCATCTTCTACGACATCGGGGACAGCAACGAGAACAGCACCTAAAATAATATATAATAAATAATATCTTTTAAATAATATCTCTTAATAATAAGAAGAAATTAGAAATTTCTTTGTCGATTGAAGAAATCGACGATGAGGATAAGACACAGAAGTTATGGTAAGGATTGCATATAACACAAGCTACGACCAGCATACGGGAGATGTATCTTTCGTTACTGAATGCCAGCACAAGGTCGGCATCATGGTCGGCTCGGATGCTTGTTTCAGATGCAATTACTTCCGTGCAATAACATTCAAACAGCTTGTAGAATGTGGAGCACCGATAGAAAGTGTTTCCGTTGAGGCTGGCGGGTTCTTAGCCCCCAGACCTTGCAACTTATCGAGCAGTATAGGAAAACCAGTCCAAACGAAAATTCAATTTAAATAATGAATGATATGGAAGACAATAGTAGAGTAACACAAAAACGGCTTATCTTGGAACACTTGAAGCGTTTTGGGAGTATAGAGCCAATGACGGCACTTAGGGAGTATGGCTGTTACCGTCTTAGCGGACGAATTTCAGAACTCCGCTCCGAGGGTGTCAGCATCCGAACAGATTACATCATGCAACGAAGCAAAGTAACAGGATATTTCGTGAAGTTCGCAAATTATATATTAAATAAAGATTGAACATGAGTAACAGCAAAACAGAATTAACACCGCGCTGGTGTGGCGAACTCGCCCACTATTTCAGCACAGAAGGGACTACCCCTGAAAGTATCATTTTCAGCCTTCGCCATGCAAGTATGACGATAGCGACAAAATGCGCCCATCCACAGGACATCGAGGCACAGGACTTGGAAACGATTGCCAACGCGCTCGACTTCCTTAACGAGATAATGGATATTGTAGATAAGTACGAAAGAACATAATAAGAGGTTTTTCGGATTTCACAGAAAAACCCGTAAAGAATAGACACAAATCGGATATGAGAGAAAAAAAACATCAGAAAATAGAGTTATCGCGGTTGCAACTGAATGAGGGACAGCTTGAAGGACTACCGAAAAATCCGCGCTTCATCAGGGACGAGAAGTTCAAAGACCTTTGTCGAAGCATCGAGCAGTCGCCCGAATTTCTCGACGCTCGTCCGCTACTCGTTTATCCACTCGACGGCGGCAACTTCATTACACTTGCTGGTAATATGAGACTTCGCGCCTGTAGAGAGTTGGGAATGACAGATGCCCCGTGTTATGTTTTCCCAAAGAACACTCCTATAGAGAAGCTAAGGGAGTACACTATCAAAGACAATGTGCCTTTCGGTCAGACAGATTGGGACGTACTGAAAGAATGGGACGCGGAAGAACTGAAAGACTGGTCTTTCGATTTGCCAGAGGAATGGCTCAATGATGAGTTAGAGGACTTCCCTACAGGAGAAGAGGACGAGAAGATAGAAAAGAGTGATGAAGTTGAGGCTATGCTTAACACAGCAACAGAGAAAGCAGCTGCCGAGATTGTCGCCCAGTTTGACAAGTTGCAAGGCTTTTCTTTCGTGACACCTCACACAGCAAAGTTTGACTTTATACGTTTTGCCTACTATGATAAGGAATACCCTCGTTATAACTCGCTTGCATTTCATCCGAAGCAGTTTATTACATCGGGCGACAATTACAGCACATACGAAGGTTTACAGATGGTTTCGACAGGTAAGACCAGGGGAGAGAGGTTGCGCTTTGTCTGCCAAGACAAGTTCCGTGCCATAATATCTGGCTCACTCGCTTTCGGTGGTTCTAAAATGCCGATGGACTTCCCCGCCAGCCTCGCCCGTGACTTGATAAACGAGTTTTCAGATGGCGGCAGGGTTCTTGATCCATGTGCTGGCTGGGGTGGTCGTTTAGTCGGTTTCCTTGCATCAGACGCGACAGAATACGACGGAACAGATGCCAGCCCGTACCAATGCGAGGGCGACAAGCTGATTTACGACACTTTCCAAGACGTTACACAGGGGGAAAAGGCCGTATCTATAACTTGTTCACCATTCGAGAAAAGAACCCTTAAAAACGCTTATTTCGATATGGCGATAACTTCGCCGCCATACTTCGATACAGAGAAATATCTTGGTGGCGAGCAGAGCCGCGAAACATCTTCAAACTATGAGCAATGGCGCGACACGTTCTACCGCGTACTGATAGAAAAGACCTTTGCCGCACTCAAAATAGGTGGTATCTTCTGTTTGCAAGTAGGTAGCCAGCGTTATCCTCTGTTAGATGACGGTATCAAGATAGCAGAGGAAACGCTTTTTGAAGTCTTAGAAGTACGCCCGACAGAAATGGTAAACAATCAGACAAAGACAGATGTAGAAAAAGGCGAAGTAGTTATTATTCTAAAGAAATAGCAGATGTTATGAGCGACACGAAAGAACTATTACAAGTGATATGCAAGACCTACGGGCGCGACATCTTCACGCTCAAAGAACTTTCAGACATCTTGCATAATTGCGACTATACAAAGGCTGAGGCTCGGCAGATAATCCTCGAAAGCCTCAACACGAAGCAACTGGGCAGAGTTAGTCTCCGAAAGTTGCGACGTATGCCTTCCAAAACGTCTTTCGTCGCTATTCTGACATCCTGTAAATAACAGATATTAAACAGAGTTTTTGAGTATGGCAAAGTACAAGAAAGGACAGAGTGGCAACCCGAACGGAAGACCGAAGGGGAGCACAAACGAAAAAACGGCATATATAAGAGACTGGGTAATTTCTGTTATAGGCTCAAACGGCCAGAGATTGGCACAGAACTTTTCAAATCTATCCCGTAAAGAGCAATGGCGCGTGATAACACAGCTTTTGCCATACGTTCTACCGCGGCAACATGAGGCGATAGTTGATGCAAGTCTCGACGCTAATATGCAAGTTACAACGCCCGAGCCGATAACATTACGCTTGGTTGCGTCTAAAGAAGATTTGGCAGAGATAGAGAAAGAAATACAGGACATCAACGAACAAAAGGACAAGGAATAATGATAACAGACACATTACACGGCTTTATAAATGCCGACGGTACTTTGCAAGTAGAGAGCAATGACCACGGGCTGCGGATATTGCTTAAACATTCAATAGTATTTGATGAAGGTCGGCAACTTGAAACATATTTTACGGAATACTACGTTAAAGAAGGCTTTGGCTGGCAAAAAACACTTAATAGTGCAAATTATGCAAGCGTGGACGTTTTTCTTGATGCATTAAGAAATGTCGATAACTTTACGAAGGCCATGCAAGACATAAAAGAACAGAAAAAGGGTGAGGGGATTGGCGGGTAGTCAGTATGTATAACAAATCGGGGTTTCTTTGATTTTATCGTGAATAAAGACCGATGCCAGTCCTGCCCCTTATATTAATAATCCGTTTTTTTGCGGAAATAGGCAAAAGAGAAAGAAATGAGAACAAGACCACCTCCAGATGCAAGCTAAAGCGGCTGGCGCACAATATATAAAAAAAAGTCTTTTATGAGATAACGCTTGGTTGTAATTCGCATTATAGGTCGCGTTAGCCGCTTTTAATTAGTTAAGTAATAATATAAAGTGATAGAAATAAGATATGAGTAATAAAGAAGAAAAAATTTATATTACGGATAATCCACTTGCACAATCTTCACTCAAGCGTGATGTCATGGACGCTTTTGAAGAGTGCGAAAAGTTGGAGGCACTCGTTAAAGATTTTGGACTTCCCTTGACGCGCGACATCGTTGTGGATTGTTTGACACTTAGAAAAGAAGTTGAGAGCGTACCAACAGAAAGCGGGTCAAAGTGGGTCGGGGAAAAGTCAGAGACAGAACGCTTTGCCCGTGAGTTTCACGCCGTTGAGATATGGCGTAATTGCGAACACTTACAGGCGGCATTTGAGGCGATGCTGAAAGAAGCAGAAGCACAGGGCGGACGGGCTGCCGATATTAGACAGCGCAAGGAAACTCTCCAAGCTGACTTTGAGAAATTGCTTTGTGACATCTACGGCATTTTCCACATAAACCGTCTTACAATCAAGACAGATAAATTACTGCGATACTTTGAGATAAAAAACGATAGTATTGTATTAGCTTCTGACTTTGAGGAACGGCTTAAAGCTGATACGGCTACTTATGCCAAGACAGGAAACGGAATAAACGCTTGCAATCTTCATAGAGAAATTGCCAAGCAGCTTAACACGCTGGCAGGCTTGATGAAGAATGTGCCGAGATATGATTTTGTGGCAGAATTAAACAAACTTTTCTTTCAGTCAGAAGATGGCACTATACAGGCAACTCCGATTGATTATGATTTATTCACTTAATAACAAATTAAAATTTTTGAGTTATGAACACAATGAAGAAGGGCGAAAAGCCGGGTTTGGATTACTTGTTCGACAAAGCAAAAGAACAGGAAAAGAAAGAGAGAGAGGCAAAAGCCGAAAAGAGAAAAGAGGATTTAATACTTGAATTAACGGCTATCTATGATAGAGCGTTTCAAGAAGCTATTAACACAAAGTATGCCGACTATCAGACGCGCATTAATGCCCCTGAATTGTCAGAGACAGAAAAAGAGGCTCTACAGGCAGAACTTAACGACTTCCAACAGAATCCCGAGAAGTATGGCATTATTCGTACAAAGTCACCAATCGTGGACGAGTTTGACCAGCGACGTGCCTTGGAGATTGTAGAGGAGTTGAAAGATACTGACGGGCTGTCTAAGGACAAAGAGCCTGACCTTCTGAAACATATTGAGGAGAGAGCCAAGAGAACAGAAGCACAGAACAAAGAAGTTACAGGAAGAGGCGATTAGCCATTATATCGTTATACAAGAAGGGCGAAGGGGACAAATTCCGTTTGTTTCCCTTTGCCTATCATTACTTAATACACAAGCGTTATGAATGAAGATAGAAGGCCAAAAGAATACTTCCCAACTCTTATAACGGCAATGTTAAGACAGATTGGTGTTATAGAGCGATACGGCGCAAACAGCACCATGATAGAAGCCTGTGAGACAATTTCTGGTGTTATGGCAGAGCAAAGCGAACTATTTACAAAGGTGGAAACTTCAAACGATACAGAATTAAAGAAATGGCTCGAAAGAAGAGGAAAGCGGAATCGTATCTATTCGGCTCACTTCCTTGCCATCCGTGATGTTTTCAGACTTGCAAAACTTGTTGGTGAACTTATCGAGATAAGAAATGGCTTCATCGAAGATGGTGGCGAGCACTGGCTTAATACGGCAGCAGGGAAAAAAGTTTGTTTTGATGATGATCCAAGCACAGCAGAAGAAACAGAAGGAAATGACATTTTAACGCAATAAATCAGTTTTTCATTTGTGCAACTTGTCGGGAAAATAACGCTCCATTTGGCCAAAGACAATGTGATGCCCGACAAGCGAAGGGGCGGCAGGGCTTGTGAAAGTCTTGTCGCTTATGTAAAGAAAAGAGAAATAGGGGGATTTTGCCAACGTTTTAACAATCAGCCAGCAACCAGTGTTTTTCCTTAACATGGATTTAACGGAACCTTTGCGAATGCAAGTGTTTTTTAATCCTGTTAATATTTATCATAATAGCTGTTCTCCTCCTGACGTTTAGCAATGCTTGGAAACGCTTTGCCAAAAGCACTTTTGAGAGGTACGAAAATGTTAAAAAATGGGAGGTAAAGATTTTTCTCCCAACACTCCTTAACAATCGGGTGGGTGTGTAAAGAAAACCGATAACATGAATATAGTATGAAAGAGATCCGAGTAACACCTCAAAAGATGTTACTCGGACTTAGGTGCAGAAATCGCCGTTAGGCTATCCCGCTAATAAGGTTGAAATAAAACGCCCTTATCTTGGCGCAAAGATACACATTATTTCTTTATCAGCAATACAAAAAACATAATTAATATTCAAAAATAAAGTCATCGCTACCATACGGACACCATTTGCCCCAGAG
>AUXO014672972.1_pt1 | contig 10182 bp, 6 predicted proteins | sample 768731 | NCBI WGS metagenome assembly AUXO01 (sample SAMN02715735, study PRJNA202380) | gut metagenome | biome: sheep rumen | host: Ovis aries | place: New Zealand: Palmerston North | reverse complement strand
TCCTTGCGGAAGCCGATGAAGCCCGTGAGCAGAGCCGCCATGGAATAGGCAGCACTCTTCGCATCGACCACAAGCACGACGGGAATGCCGAGCTCGCGGGCTATCTCGTAGGAAGAACCGCGTTCACGGTCGTAGCCGTCGAAGAACCCCATCATGCCCTCCACGATGCAAACATCGGCATCTGCACCATAATGGGCAAAGAGTTCACGGACATGCTGAGGCGAGGCCATGAACGTGTCGAGATTGATGCTCGGACGACCGCAGACTGCCGCATGGAACTTGGTGTCGATATAGTCTGGTCCGCACTTGAAGGGCTGGACGCGATATCCTTTCTTAACGAGCAATCCCATCAGCCCCCGGGCAATTGTTGTCTTGCCCGAGCCGCTGGTGGGTGCTGATATGAGAAATACCGACTTCATGCTGCAAAGTTAATAAAACTTTTTGAAATAATGCTTATTCGGGCACATAAATAATACGTCCGTCCTCCAACTGATAAGCTGTGCCGAGACGTTTGCCTCTGGTTCCATCGCCTTGCGTCTGTCCGCTTGCCTTGTAGGTCTCTATCTCGCGCCCTTTCTTCTGGATGATTTCCATATTGTCCTTGCCAGGATTTTTCACGATAGTAAAATCCTCCTTGCCAAACACCTCCGCCATATTCATATGCATGACCATTGCCACCATCAACGACACAGCGAAGACCATCGCCACATCGAATAGGTTGACCACAACGCTCAGCGGATCGCCGTCGTCCTCCGTCAACAAAGTGTATCTACGTTTCCTTCTCATGCTTCTCAATATATTGGCTTGACACATACTCCAATCGGCTGATGTCCAGCTGATACCAGCGCGACTTCAACTGCTGCGTAAAGAGACCTACAACGCTGATGACCAGTCCGACGACCGTAGCCGAGAACACCACTTGCATGTTATAGGCCATGCCAGAGATGTCGCCCGTAGACAGACCAACTAGTGCTGGGGACATACTGATAAGTGTACCGATGAGGCCGAGCACAGGCCCTAATTTGGTCAACAGTCGCGAGAGGTTCACATCCTTCGCAGCCTCAGCCTCCATCTGTGCAGCCAGATAGTCGGCGTATGCCTCACTGGGTTCCTTAGCATACAACAGGTTGCGATACTTGGTGTAGAGACTACCATAACCGTCTTTCCTTCTGTTAGCATACTGCATAGATGTGGTTATCAACAGGATGATTGACCTGAAGAAGATGATGATGAGCATGATGACATCAGGAATAAGCAGGATGTTAGCTATTCCGAAGAGGGCTCTTGAAATATATTCCATAATGATATTTTGATTGATTGCAGAATAAACCATCACCGTTTGCTGGGTAGCCACTAAGCACGTCAGACAGATCAAGATGGTGATGATGGTATGAAGGATATTGCGGTCGCTCTTTTGCGGCAGCAGCCACGTCATTCCTCTTGATAATAATAGGAGTATTACTGCTAATGCGACTGCTAACAACAGTCCTGTGGTCTGGAAGCCGACACCTGTTAAGGTGAAGAGCATCTGACAAAGCACATAGAATGCTACGGGCAGAATCAGCAAACTTGGATAATAGCGAAGCCGACTCATAAGCGCATCCAAGATACATACAACGGCTATGCTCTGTAGCATCGAGGTATTGTGTAGCCACCCTTCCATCTGTGGTTTTGACAGTTCTGCCGCATAGTTAACTGACCACCATACAATAGTCCCAACAACAACAACATACGCCAATCGCAGCCAGATGTTAGACCATTGGCTGAGTCGTAGTGCTGTCTGAAGCACAACCAACAGGATAAGGGTATCAGCGACGATTTCCATTCCTCTTGCGTAAGTAGATAATCATCGCCAAAAGCAACGCCAGGATGACAAGTGCCAGCCAAGCAGGTGTATGACTTGACGACGGTTCTCCCATTCCGTTCATTCTTTGTTTCTTCAGGACTGTTGCCTTGCCATTAGCCTGTCCGCTTTTCACCAATGACATCTGACGGCTATATCCCTGGCAGACATCAGCAGACAGATTTCCTTCAACAAACTTTTGCAGCGATGCGTTGTTGCAGACAAAATCAGTACAGGCCGCCCCACTCTCTCTTGTCACGTCAGCATGAAGCTGGGCAGTCTGTTTGAGCTGTGTGTCAGTTGGTCTCCAATAGCCTTTACGTGCACTCTCGAGCATCGTGGCCGTCATCGCCTGATAGGCAGCAGGATTCTTCTGTTGGAAGTATTCGCGGATGCCGAGTTGCTGGTCGTCCGTGACGTACATCTGGTAGAGTTCATCGTAAATCTGAGTGTCGAGGACAGACTGCCGGGTGACGCTCCAACCAAAGATGTTCCTGAAGGTCTCGCCAAACATTTGAGCCGTTCCCTCGTCGCCTTTCATCCTTTCACGTACGAAATTGGGATTGAGCAAGGTGGTACGCACTTCAATGTCGATAGCCTCCTTCACGCCCTGAATCCTGCGGTTCTGGCGATTGCGATAGTCGGCCATCAGCGCATCGGGTTCTTTGCCGGTGAGCGTCTTGACTGCCATTGAGAGACCGCCCGTAAACTCATAGACATGATCCAACGAAATCGGTCCCCATGTGTTGCTCTGACGAGGTTGAACGGTAACATCCGTCTCTTGGAGGGCGGCTGCAAAGAGTTCGCGCTGGGCCATTCCCCAATGTGCCTCATCGCCATAGGCGGCACACATATTGTTAAGGTAGCCATCCACGAGTTCGCTCTTGTCGTTCCATGCACCACTCCGCTCAATATAGTCCATCATGCCCGTTCTATAACCATTGTTCACGGGGCCGAAGACACGCAAAGTAGAAAGTTCGCGGGCCCGTTGGGGCGTCAGTCCTTTCTCAATAAGTTCCTTTTCCTGAGCAAGCGTTCCCTCGCGAACGAAATTTGAGTCCTCCTTCTCAGCTGCTGAGGCCATCTGAATTGCTTCTGTAATCAGTTTCAGACGCGAGTCGGCAATGTCGCGCAACTGTCCGCTAATTTGCACCATCACATTAATACGCGGACGCCCCAAGTCCTTGGCAGGCACCAACCGAAGAGCACCGATTCGTCCTTGTCTATCTCTTTCCGGCTCTACGCCGAGCATCCATAACGCCTGGGCAATGGTAGCACCACCTGTGGCGATGAATTCTCCTGCCCAAAAGGTGTAGCTTACCTTACGGGGATATTCTCCATGCTCCTGACGGTACTTGGCGATAGTCTGCTCAGCCAATCGTTTGCCGTCCTCCCAGGCCTGTGGGTCTGGGGTGTTATCAGGATTGATACTGAACATGTTTCGTCCCGTCGGCAGCACGTTGTCGTTGAGGATGGGGTCACCGCCTGGGGCAGGCGCAATCGTTCCACCATTCAGCGCACAAAGCATATTGTCGATTTCCGCTTGCGTGGAGGCTGCCAACAGTTGCTTGATGCGAGACCATTGCGAGGCGTCGTTGTTCATCGCACGAGCCGTCTGGTTCAACTGCTCCTCTGTGTAGGGTTGCCCCAAGATGTAGTAGGCTCCCTGCATTTTCTCATTCATCAGCTCCTCCACATGACTGTCGATACGTTCCAACTCTTCATGGGTAAGAGGCTTATTCAGTATGCTGTCGATACTCAACGTCCGATGCAGGCCTTCTTTGACGATACGCTTTTTTAGTGAAGAGTGAAGAGTGCTCCGCTCACTAAAAGAGCGCCTTGGTTCTAAAGAATCCAAGAAGAGTGAAGAATTTGCTACCACTGTTTCAATATTTAGGGCTTTGTGGATGTCGTTATGCAGGGCGTTGTATTTCTGACGCATACCGCTCTCTGCGTAGGGTGGCGTGAGATAGGTCAGCAAAACGGCATTCGACCGTCGTTTGGCAATAATGGCCTCACCGATATTGCTGGTGGTATAGTAATAGAAATGCGGTGTAGGACCAATGAGTTGCTGGCTCCAGTCCTGTGGTCGCATACCCGCATCGCGTCCCGAGGTAAACTCCAGGTTGCCATGCGTGCCGAAATGTATCAATGCATCAGCCTGGAAGCCCTTCTGCATATATAAATAAGGTGCCAGATAACTATGAGGCGGCGCCACCTCGACCCCATGCACCAACTTGAAGTCATCATCGCCCAAAGCAGGACGCGGCTGAGGGAAGAGCAATACATTGCCATAGCGCACACAGGCAATGGCGATGCTGTCACCCTTTGCCAATAGTGACCCAGGAGCCTCGCCATAACGGTTCACCACCTCCAGGTATTTCTCTGCGGGTAACAACTCCTTAGCCCATTGCTCATACTGCTGACGATTGAGCCATAACGGATGACCTTTTTTCAGATATTCCTCTTGTGCCCCTTTGGCGTATGAGCCAAGCACAAGCCCTTCCGTCTTAATGGCTTTTGTAAAAGCTTCGAGCGAAGAAGGCAAGCCATTGACATCATAGCCCTCCTTCCGCAACCGTTTCAGCAGATTATACATCGAAGGAATTACCTCCATACCACTTGCCAAGAGCGCATCCTTGCCAGGACGTTTGAAGTAACCGATGGCAATACGCTTTTCGCTATTCTTTTTCATACGAAGCGACATACTGCGACAGATATGTTCCACCAGCATGTCGCACCGTTCAGTCTCAGCGGTATTAATGTGATAGCCTTCTTTGTTAGAATTCTGCGTGGCAATGGCAAACGGTGCCGTACCACCATCAATTTCAGGAATGACGATGCGTGCATTCTTCGAACCACTACTCATCGGGATGTCCTGGTTCATCCATTCCTCATGTGTCATCGCCATAGGGAATGGACAGAACAGCGCGACATTCTTTTCTTGCATCCACTGAATCAACGTATCGTTACCCAAACGTCCCATCGCCATATACACCACAGCGTCGGGCTTCAACTGATGGAGCATCTTCTCACGTTTCCTGCCTGAGCAGGTCATTGGATAGACGTTGAATCCCCGTTGCGTGAGCATCGTAATGAGTGTATCTATATGCTCACGATTACCCTCCATCGGGAAGGTAATGCCTGATATCAGAGCTAATGTCTGTGCACTTTCATGGTAGATACCTCGCTCTTTCAAGTATTGTGTCAGTTCGTCGTGAGTCTTGAAATACTTGCCATACTCACGATGATAATACATATCCTTCAGCACCTCAATGGGCTTGTTATACGTCTGGTCGCCCCAGCGCTGAGGTGTGGCGATATGGCGCAGATAGCGAAGCCCGTTGCGGAAGTTCTGACGGTTCTCGTTGTCGAAGTATTCTTGTAAAGTGTCTATCTGCTCTTCATTGAGGTTGTGGCTCTCCACGAAGTCGTTGCTACGCAATGTCTTGGTATAGACGGGAACACCTTTTTCGGCCACGCGCTTCACTTCTGCTTCCTGTTCTGGTGTCAGGAAAAGACGGCGGGCATAGATGATGACGGCATCATAGTCCTTGAGACTCTTCATTTCCTCTGCCTCCACACATTCCACTTTGATCTGCGGATGGTCGTTGCTTAACACTAGGTCGGCCTGCTGGGCCTTCAGGGCATTCACAACGATGATGCGTGTGGGTGCCATGAAGTGACGATAGGCGACAATGCCGACCATCGCCAATATCACCAGCACACCAACGACTGCAAGAATCTTTCGACGAGTCACTTCAACTATTTGATTTTCTTGATATACAATTCCTGAATCTCCAGTACTTCGCCCAGACCTTCGAGACGGACGTCAACCGTGAGGCCTTCCTTTTCGAGGGCTTCCTTCCATTCTACGGAGATATCATTGTTGGCATGATCACCAGCCACGAAGAGCAGCGGCACCAAGGTCACCTTCTTGCCTTTCATCGCCTTGATCTGAGCCAGCGCCGTCTCTTGTGTAGGATAGCCCTCAATGGTAGCTACGTGGTAGTTGTCGTAACCACCAGCTCTCAGCATATAGTCAATCTGACTATAGAGTGCCGTAGCCGGACCCTCTGTCCCATGACCGATGAAAAGCACATGCTCGCGTTTCTTGGCGTCAGCCGAATGGCGGTTCACCAACACCTCACACACCTTCTCGGCATCCTCTACGCTATAAAGCAACGGCGTACTCACCCAAATGCTGTCGAAGAAGGGGTGTACTTGCTCGACATCCTTCCGCAGACGCTCCATCTCGATGCCGTCGATGATATAGGAAGGTTGTATCTTCACCGTCTTGATACCCTCAGCACGCAGTTTGAGCAACGCATCGATGGGCGTGTCCTTCTTGACGCCTCGCTGTGCCAGACGCTTCATGACGATACGCGAGGTATAGGCCTCACGGACGGTCATATTAGAAAATGCCTTCTCGGCCTTCTCGTTGATAGCATCAATGGTCTTCGCACGTGTTTCATCGTATGTCGTACCGAAATGTACCATCAACAAAGCAGTGTCCTGCGCCCGGCACGTAGCCGAGCACAGGAACACCAGAAATATACATATATAATAATACACATATTTCATCACACGCCTATGGTTTACCCGTTTAATCTTCCATTATACGGATTTGCTCAAAGTGGTAGCCCTCTGCCACCTTGACGCCCTCGGTCACATTGCCCGTTGCCACGTCGTAAACATAAATCTGCGGCTGGGAGGTCTGTATGTTAACGCCAAAATAGACTTTGTTCTCTTTCGAGTTGAAGGCAGAACGCTGAGAGAAGCGGCCACTGCTGTAGGGAATCTCCGTGCCACCGAAGCTCATACGGGTACGGGTGTTGGCGTTCATATCGACAACGCTATAGTAGTGGGCATAGCTGTCAATATCTGTGCCCAGATTCGCTTTGTCATCATGACGGGAATAGCAAAATACTTTGCCGTTGCCAAGATACTGAGTGGTGAGCAGTTTGCCGTCGCTATTGGGGAATCCGTTAAAGTCGGCATCAATGTTATACTCACCCGCCTTGATGCGGAGCAGTTTGCCTTCCTCGCCAATTTCGGTGTCGCTGAACGCAGCCAGATAGAGGTTGCCCTGCTCGTCGGAGAAGGTGGTCTGCTGAAGCAGCTCGCCATAGGCAGAACCTGCCATTTCTGCAGCAAATGGGCACTGGCTCTTCTGCTCCACGGCCATCGTCTCGGCATTGATGACGGCCACACGGAAGTTTGTCTCCTTGGTAGCCTTACGTCCAGTACCCTTCTTCATATAGTAAAAATAGAACAACTTGTTGTCGTTCTGACGATAGGCCAAGATGCCACTGGTGGTAAATGAATCCCAGTCGCCTTCCAGTGCCAAGTCAAGTGTCCCCTCGCTGATGATGGTCATGTCGTCCGTCTTCAGTTTGGTCCATACAATGGCATTCTTGTTACCATTGGCGGCCATGATAATCAGGGTGTTGTCGTTCAACCATGTATGGGTGTACTGACGTTTGTTGTATGTGTTCTCCTTGAACGGCTGTGCCTGGACTACATGCATCTTGTTATCCTTGAACTGTAGTTTCACGAAGCGGTCTTCCGAGTTGGGCACCTGATAGTAGTACTTGCCACGGGTAATGGCTTCCATCGTATAGTCGGCATTGATCTCTGCACCGATATTCTCGAAATTCACCACATCGCCGGCATCCAACCTTTCGCGGCTCTGCATGATAGTGGTTACGTCACGCCCCATACCACCATGCTTGTCAACAGTTACCGTCAAGTCGTAATGAACCACCGGAGCGACAGGAATCTGCTCTTCGGGGACAGGTGCCTGATCTTCATTATCATCATTTGAACACGAAGCAAAGGCAGCGGTCAATGCCAAGGCCACCATTGCGGTATGAAAGAATTTTAGTTTTTTCATAGTTTTTTAATTTGTTTGTTATTATTACGTTATATTTATATTTTTGAATTATTGTAACAGCAGTCTGAATTTCAAGAACCACGAACGTCCAGGTTTCTGCAGCTTATAGTTGTCGTAGACGGTCTGGTCGAACAGGTTCTGGCAGTCGAGCGAGATGTTGTATCGCTCCCGATGCCATGAATAGGTGATGTTGGCGCCCAAAATGTTCTTTTCTGGGATGCGCGCCTTGGTGTCCAAAGTGCCATAGCCCTCCCAAGAAAGGAAAAACCAGTGTACCCACTGGTAGTCGATACCTAATTGAAGGCGGTCGTGTTTTGACAGCAAATGACGGAACTGGTAGCGTGCTTCGGCTGAAGCATAAAACCAGGGGCGATTGGGTACATGGTTGTTAAAGGTGACGGAAGGCTTGCCGTCTGTCTTTAACTTCTGACGGTCGCGGGCATCCTGCCAGGTAATGTTACCGATAACCTGTAGCCGCTTTTGCCAATCGTAGCGTAATTCGCCCTCTATGCCCTTGATGTGTACAGCAGGTACATTCACATATTGCATCATACCTTCCTTTTCCGACACCTGGGGCTGGATATAGTTGTCAACATAGCGCAGGAATCCGTTCACTTCATACGAGAACGTATGGTCTTTGTCCTTTAGTGTGCCAAAAAAACCAAGGTTGATGTTGTCACTTTTCTCTGGTTTGAGTGTCACATTAGCATAGACAGTGGTTCCGTTTCCCAGCAATTCGCGAGCCAAAGGCAGTCGTACGCTGTGCTCATAGCTGGCTTTGACGGCAAAGGGCTCTATCGGCTGATATCGTACTGCCACACCGCCTCCGAGGTTGTTGCTCGTATTGGACCCCATAACCTCCCTGGAACCTGTCACCGTAGGGATGTCTGTCTGCTCTATGCTCAGGTGATTGATGTAATCCTTGATGAAAAAGGTGTTGCTTATCCTTTCGCCGAACAACAACTGGTTATATGCCAGTCCGATGATGTGCTTTGCCAACACGTCGTTGGCAGGCTCGAAGGTATTGTCCACTTCGTCCCACCGGTTGTTGCCCGTACGGTTGAGGGCATAGTTCAAGTTCAGCAAATGTCTCGCGCCTAAGGTATAGTTGAAGTCTGCCCTGACAATAGTGAGCGGTCGCTTGTAATGTCGCAGCGTCCGGCCACGGCCGTTAATCTCGTTGCGTGAACTCCTGATGAATTCTCCGTTCCAATTATACTTGCGAAAGGCTGTATCGGCGGTAACGGCATGGTCCCATGTATGGGAGACAGACAGGCGTGCGCTCAGAGCATCCAGCAGGAAACCGTGTTTCTGATAGTTGGCAGAGATGCTCCAAGCATCAGATTTTCTTTCAGCCTCGCCTACGACCTTGGTCTGAATCTGGGCTGTCTGGATTTCTTTTTCCACTTTGTTGTAAGATGCGCTCACGAAGAATTCGTCTGCCCAGCGCTTGTCGGTGACGCCAACTTCCATCTGTGCGAGGGCGGAGAAGTAGTCGTCGTGGAAGCGTCGACGGTCTGTCTCGACATACTTCCGGCTCTCCTCGTCCCAAACTTCGACGCCACGCATCATGTAGTCGTTCTTCGAATAGTTGATGCCGACGGTAGGGCGGATGGTAAGTCCGTTCTTCAGTACATACTGTCCGCTGAGGTCGCCCCGATGGGTATGGAAGGAGCCGATGCCGTAGCTTGCATCGAGATAGTTCACCTTCTTGCGGTTGGTGACGATGTTCACGGCACCTCCCAGTGCATCGCTGCTGAGCCACGTAGGCACAACGCCCTTGTAGATCTCTACATGGTCGATGAGGTTGACGGGCAGATTTGCCAGCGTCACGCCCGAGCCTTTTGTGTCCAGCGGCACGCCGTCAATGAAGTAGCGGACGGAATTGCCCGACATGCCGTTGATGCTCAGGTCGAAGTCAGAGCCCACACCGCCTTCTTCGCGAATTTTCACACCTGCCGTGCGGTCCACCAATGTGCTCAGGGAACTGATGGAGCTGACCATCGAGCGTACGTCGATAGCATTCACCGCCAGCGCACCTTCGCGCAGCCGTTGAACCTTCGACTTTCCCGTGACGGTGACACCACGAAGCACTACGGAGTCAACGGACAGGGTGTCCCGTCCGTTGACTCCTTGACAGTATGCATCCGTCAGCACCGTTGCGGAAAGAAGCAACATGAGTAGTCTTCTCATATCAGCTTAATGGGCATCGCCATCGCGAAGACAGTTGAAACGAATCTTAGGCATATTATTCCTCCGGATACATGCTGTGGTAAGCGTCCTCGAGGAACTCGGCATTCTTGGTGTGCTGAATCCAAACATTCAGGACACCTGGGAACTCAAGCAGACCCTGAGGATGATTGCCTGCCTTGACTACGATAGGCTCATAGCCCTTGTGACCGAAGAACTCGAACCAGCTGTTCTCCTCTGATTCCGGGTCGCT
>AUXO016209867.1_pt1 | contig 10183 bp, 3 predicted proteins | sample 768731 | NCBI WGS metagenome assembly AUXO01 (sample SAMN02715735, study PRJNA202380) | gut metagenome | biome: sheep rumen | host: Ovis aries | place: New Zealand: Palmerston North | reverse complement strand
TTTAATCTTAACAGTATGTGAACCCTTACCAAACTCAACCGGAATGCTATTATTCATCTCGTCAAGCTCTTTACCTTCGTATGTAGACTTAGTACCGTCGATATCAACAACAGCCTTTGCTACTCCAATGTTATCATGAAGCTCAATTGCGCCTGATACCTTATCCTGGTCTTCATAGTTCTGTTCATTTTCAATTCCATTTACTATGTATTCAGGAGCTGTTCTGTCTATAACGAATGTTACAGGAACTTCCTTAGACTCATTATCTGCAACATTTCCTTCTGAATCCTTTGTACTTACAACTATGTTGTACTCTCCTTCAGATTCAAACAGACTCTTTTCAAATCTATATGTACTTACATTCCAATGATCGTCACCAGCCTTTGTATCTACTTTGTAACCTTCATTTTCCTTAAGCACTTCAGTATCTTCGCCTACTGTGAAGTAAACTGTAGACTCATCAATCTTTGCAAGGTTATGAGCTGCAATTACGATGTCCTCATCACCTTCAAGGTTTGTATACTTCTTATCTACAAGTGCAGCTGTATAATCATCGAGTGTAAAGTATGAACCGAATCTGTTAACCATGAAGCCGATTGTCTTTTCGCTACTTCTACCTGAAAGATCAGTAGCAACTACTTTTAATAAGTAATAGTCATCATTTGCCTCATCATTCTTGAAGTTGCTATATACAAATCTCTCACCATTAGCGATGGTTGATGCTGTATATGATCCCTCAATTCCCTTACCTGTAGATGAATTTCTTGAAGTTGCAAGTGTAATCTTTGTACCTGTATTGTCGTAGTATCTATCAGTTACTTCTATAGATGGATTTACTGTTCCTGAATAGAGCGCATCCTCTTCAACATTTGCGATAGTAATTTCAGGATCAGTTAAATCTACTGTAAACTCATCAGATATAGATGCCTCTTCATGGTTTCCGGCCTTATCAACACCAGTAATAGTGAGTGTATAATCATTCTCTTCGTTAAATGGAATGTTAGCACTGTAACTATCACCACCATTGTTAGAGAATCCTGCACTAACCTGACTTCCGTTAACTGTAATCGTAATACCCTGAGCTTCAAAATTATGCTCAACTACAGTAAGAGTACCAATACGTTCAGCGTTATAATATTTACCATTCTGAACATTATTATTGTTATAAGTAAGAGTAAGCTTTGGAGCTGTCTTATCTACTGTAAATATCTTTCCTTCCTGCTTACCATTATATGTACTGCTGTTTCCGGCTTTATCTACTGCATCAACTACGATATAGTAGTCCCCATCTTCATCAAATGAAACCTTATTAGCTGCCTCAAGATTTGATACTGTCTTATATACAGCCTCATTTCTATAGATAGTAATCTTTGATGAAGCCCCATCAAGGTTTAATTCATCAATTTTGATATCTGATGAAACACTTGTATTGTTAAATTCTTCACTACTGCTATAGCTTACTGTTAATACAGGATCCTTTGTATCAACAATGAACTTACTTGATGTATCCTCTATCTCGTTTCCGGCATTATCAGTTGCTACTACTTTAATCTGGTATGCACCATCAGTTGTGAAGTCTTTATTTATTGTTTGCTCATCTGTAGTAATATTTCCACTAGGATATGAAACATCAAACTTAGTACCTATATTTGGAATGTCATTTACAGAATCTGCTGCAACGTTTGTTAAACGGATTTTGTTAAGTCCTGAAATGTTATCAATGGCAACAATTTTAACTCTTGCTACGTCTGAAGCATTGTAATATGCAACATTATTAAATATCTTCTTTGCATTTGGAGTTGAAACTGTAATATCTGCAGCCAAACTATCCGAAATAGCACCTACCCAGCCATTTTCAGAATCCTTTGCCAGTTCCTTCTGAAGTACATTACCTGCATAGTCTGTTAACTTAATTGCAATTTTTCCTCTGTAGTTAGGGTTAACATAGAATACAAACTTACTTTTATACTTATCTGATTCTGCGGTAGAACCATATTTGATGTTACTGCTTTCACCATACTTATCTACTTCGTCTGCAGTAACAACAATTCCGCTCTTACTAGCATCTGAATCAAATGGCTTAAGTCCGGAGATAACATCTTTTGTTTCTATTGTTACCATAACCCTGCTATCAAATACCTGATAGTTATTGTAATTCTTTGTTTCCTGTCCTTTATCTGTTGTCTTTTGAATTCTTATGCGGTTTGTATTTGGCTTAGTATTATCGAACGTAAAGCTCTTTTTGATTGTTCCGCTCGTGTTACCAGCCTTGTCAACTAATTCATATGATATCTCCTCGTATGCACCCTCTGGAATTGTTACATTAGAATAATCATTTCCCTTAAATGCATTTTCAATAGCTGTTTCGATTTCTGATTTAATAGTAGCATCTTCTTTTCCTGAAGCACCGATAACCTTAACATTAGAAACAAACGATTCTGGATTATTCTCTTCTACTTTTCCAAAAAGATTTACTCTCTTATCAGCTGTAACGCTTTCATTGATAATTTCATTATCAACTATTATGTCACTAAAGTTAACCACTGGATTAGTATTATCAAAAATCAAAGTAACAAGATCACTCTCAGCAACATTTCCTGCTTTATCTTTCGCAAATAATTGAATCGTATGGGTTCCATCTATTTCCTTATCAGAAGGAACTGTATACTCAACTACATATTTGGTGTATTTTGAGCTAGCATCTTTTTCATTAGATATAATATTATAATTGCTGACATACTCTTTATTATCCTTAACAGCAATACCAACAGCCTCATCTGATTCAAACTCTTTAGATTCATACTTTACAAGATTATCATCACCTAACACAGTAAACTTTACTGTATCTCCAGCATTGGCGTATTCTCCTTCTTCATATTTTTTTGTACCGCTAGTTCCATTATTAACAACACTAAGTTTAAATAGCTCTCCAAATGGATATTTATACTCCGTACTTTTATTTCCAGCATTGTCATAAAGATATATACAAATGTATACATCTTCATCATCACTACATAATACTGGTGTATCACTATTCACTATTACTTCAACTGATGAAGAATCTATTGTTCCATTAATGGTCTTGCCTTTCTCATATTCGTAATTCTTGCCATTTCCATACTTAAGAATGTATTCTCCATTTTTAAATCCTGAAACATCATTACTATCAATTTCTTCCGTTTTGGGCTTATCATAAACACTAAACACAAGCTTTTTCGTTGAGTTTGCAGGTATTAACAAATCATCTTTTTCTTCTTCATCTACATAACACTTAATTGAATCCTCTTCAATTACCGGAGCAGTAGTATCGACTATAACTGTGATACATATTTCGTTATATTTTTGTTCAACATCTGGATTATCACTTTCTTTATCCAGAGTTCTAAAATACAAATAACTCTTTCCTTCACCTAAATCCGCTACATCCAATTCTAGAGGTGAATTACCCGAAATTTCATCCCAACCGGTTTTCAATTTAGAAAACTCATATTTTGTTTTGTCGTGCTGGATTTTGTATTGAATATAATAATCGCCTACAAAACTTATAGTATAGTTTTTATTCAGGAAAAGCGTCGAACCATTCCAAAACTCTACACCCTCTAATCCCTCCACAAAATGTGAAAAGTCATCGTTTATTTTTACTTTGATAGGCTGATTTTTTAATGTAATCTTTTTTGTTCCTGCCTCAACAAATACTTCTACAACAAACTCGTCATCTGTATCGACATTTTCAGTGTTTATTTTTATTTCCCCATCTTTAATTTCTAACTTGTTCTCGTCATCTTTTTCTAACTTGTCATCATTTTTATACTTTTCATACTTATAATCTAAGTATTTAGGTACTTCATCTTTTAGTTTAAAAGTATAAGGCACTAATGGATATGCCTCTGAAGGAGCTGACGAAAAAATATCGCCCATTTCAAATGTGTCCACCTTAACAGTCACATTATCAGACTCAACCTTCCCATAATTATATATGGTTACGATTTTATCATCTTTTTTATCCACCGATATTCTGTCTGTATTCTCTGGAATTATGACATCATCTATTTTGGTAAGTGCATATCCTGGAGCACTCTCTAAAACTATGTCTTTATTTGCTTCAGATATTAAAACGGCATACTTCCCTGATATCTTTTTAATTTCGTCCGTTTCACCACTATATTTTGCTATAACATTAGATCCATTAACTTCGAAAGAATAATAATTATCTTTTTTCGCCTTTAATGAATCAATACCCGTAATAACGCTTGCTGATCCTTTGGCATTTTCAAATTCAATGGTGACAATATCATCTTTATTAACATACTGAACTTTAGCACCAATTTCTTCAAGCTTAGTACCATTAAGAGACTCCATAGGAAGTCCACTTATTTTTTCATTATCACCAACTTTAATGCTAAAACTAGATGCGTATTCTTTAATATCCGCTGCATTATTATCATTTTTAGTTAGTTCAATTATATTGCTATCATTAACTGATATCTTAAACGTATCATCTTTCCATGCTCCAGAACCTGATACCTCTTTTTCTGAACCATTGTTAAACTTTACCTTTAATACTTTTCCGTTAGTATTTGAAACAGGAATACTTTGTGTTGAATCCTCTACAAGATTGACATCTTCACTTACAGCACTATCCCCATAATACACCTTACATGAAGAATCAAAATCTTTTAAATAAGCAGGAGATTTTACAGATAGCTTCACACTATCTCCTTCTAATGTTGCATTAATATCATCTATTCCTACAGTAAACGTATTCTCCGGAACCTTAGTAGTTGTTGTACCACTTAATATACTGCTGGATACATCTTCTGTTTTATCCACATAAACCGGATTTCCTTCTTCATCTGTCTTAGGATTTCCTTCTTCATCAGTACCCAGAACCGGTGTAATCTTATTAGCAGAAACTGTTAACTGCAGTTCTGTATCTTTACGAAGCCAGCTTTCCCCAGTGCTAAAAACAGCTTCCCTAAAATTATCAGTTACACTTGTTCTTGTTAAATTTGACACACTGATGTCTGTTACATTAACGTCATCAGCTCCGGACAAAGTAACTTTAAGAGTTTTATTATCTGTCCAATCGAAGGTCGCTGATATACTCTCTTCTCCTTCAGCTCTTGATCCGATATTACTGAAAGCAATCGGAATAATCATAGCGACTACGAGAAGCAGCGCCACCATTCGCTTGTAAAACCTTTTGTTTACATTCTTCATAATCTCTCTCCTCCGTTCACTTATTCGGGCTATTCCCGGATGAGCGTAATAATAATAGTTTTCTCTTTATCTTTAGATGATATCTTCATCTGTATGTACTAGCATTATCTCCCTTGAAAGATGAAATCTGAAATCCTGTGGAGATACTCTTTGGTATATCTCGCTTCCGGAAAGAAGTGATGTCTCCTGTTCGGATATATCGTTCGAAAGAACGGTTGTTCCGATTGATTCCTCCGGAGAATTGCTGAGAAGTGTCGTCTCACTTCTTGGATCTGCATAAGCAGCTGTTCTGTCTATCTGTGTGACAGGAACACTTCCTTCTCTAATATTCAGCTTACCGGAAGCTGAGTACATTTCCTGCCTCTGTTTTCTTCTTGGAGGTTCACTAACCTTCGATGATTTCTTGAGATTAGTAAGCTGGCTTGTGTATGCTGCATTATCGTCAAGCTGTTTAATCTCTTTCTTCCTTGATATTCCTGTTATTTTCATAAACACATTCGGAATATTCAGGATGAAGAATAACGCTATAGCTACAAGCAGAAAACATATAGCAGCAATCAGACATATAAGGAATACTGTGTGATAAGTCTGAAGGTTCTTTTCAACCTCAATGGCTGTTATTGCAAGCATCATTCTGGTTCACCTCCTGACCCATCATCTGTATCTGTCTCCGGAAGATTCTGAACCCCACCATTCTTATTTGAGACTGCGTCTATCTTGCTTCTCGTAATAGGAATCTGGTTTTTAACGCTGTTATAAATCGATTCATAACTCTTATCCGTAGCTACAAACTTCGATGTATTATTAATCTGACTTTCGATATCATTTACCATCTGATACAGCTTATCCGTACTTACAACTCCATAAAATCCATTCATGTTGTTGTTGTCGGAAATGATTCCAAGAATTTTCTGGTAAGCATAAAGCTGAGCCGCCTTCGTGCTGAATGTATCACTGTCAGATGCTTTACTGTATATCGTCTCTATATTATTCCAGAACTGCGCATAATCCACATTGTTGTCAAATTTGTTCGAAGTTCCGGAGCTGTATTCGGTCAAACTGAGGAGTAATTGAGCTGTCTGGTAGTCTTTATTATTTGTTATCTCACCATCCTGATATTCCTTAACTCTTTCAAGCCAAGGCTTAGCGGTGTTACCACCATTTTCTACTCCTGTCCATATATCAAGTCCGAATCTGTAACAGAACTGGTAATAATCATATAGATTACTGCCTTCCAGATCATCAAGCCTTGTTCCGTCTGTATTGTTACTAGGCTTTGTTACCATATTGTTTACCTTTCCGTATTCGGCAAAGGAAAGCGATCCCTGTTCAGACTCATTTTCATAAAAATCATTTGTATATTTGTCGAGAATCAGATTATAAGCCTCTGCTTTTGTTGCATCGAGATCAAGTGCATGTTCTATATTCTCAACAAATTCCTCCTCTGAGGCTGCTGCCTCAGCAAGTTTATAGTATGTCTCATAGTTCTGAGACGCATATTTCGTTTCTTTATGGTGTGTTATTCCCGCAGCAGCGAAAAGCGCGACTGAAAGTCCAAGTGTCGATGCAAATGAAACGAATTTTCGTTTGTTTTTCTTTATTTCACCTTCATCCAAATCCTTGTAATGCTCAAGTGCATACATGAGTTCACTACAGGATTGGTATCTCGCCGCCGGATTTCTCTGTGTACATTTAATAATTATCTGCTCAAGTCCGGAAGAAAGATGTGGATTCCACTGTCTTATCGGATACATCTCATATGGCGGCTTTGCCGGGTTGTGCCCTGTAACAAGATGGTAGATTGTAGCTCCCAGATTATATATATCCGTCCTGGCATCAGTCTGACCATGTCCACCAAACTGCTCAGGAGCTGCATATCCTTGAGTACCAAGACAGGTTGTATCCTCAATCATCGACTTATTCTTATATTCTCTGGCGGTACCAAAATCGATAAGCGTTACGTCCCCGTTGGATTTAAGCATAACGTTTGAAGGCTTCATATCTCTGTATATGATAGGAGGCTTTCTGCTGTGCAGATATCCAAGCACATCACATAGCTGCTTCGCCCACTGAATTACATATTCCTGAGGCTGCGCACCATTCTCTTTAATAACACTACTGAGAGATTTACCCTCTATATAGTCCATTACTATAAGAAATGTATCATCTGTATCGATTACATCTACGATGCTCGGCAGGTTCGGATGATTCAGTCTTTTAAGCATATCAGTCTCAACTATGAGTCCCTGCTTTACGACCTCGTAATTCTTTGTTCCATCCTTACGGACCTCTTTTATGGCCCAAGGTTTGTTAGCCGCTTCGTTAATGGCAAGGTAAACGACACTCATTCCACCTTTGCCGATCTGATTCAGTATTTTGTATTTTCCATCTATAACTGAGCCTATCTCCAGCATAGTCTCTTCCTTCCGTATCCCGATGAATTGTTATCAGTCATCGGGGCACTTAACAAGTCTTTATTAATCCAACTGTAATGTTGTCTAATTCGTTACGATATTTGTTTAAATCAACGAGATATTTAGAATACTCTGTCATTGCATTTTCATTTACCAGAAGATTCGGATTCAGATACTGCAGGAATTCAGCTTCAGTAATAAGATGAACAAATCCATCGCAACAAAGTAAAAATATCTCATTCACGGTAACAAGCCCGGAAAAATAATCAGGGTATATATCTTCAGATGCACCGACGCACTGTAAGAGAACGCTCCTTTGATTACTCACAAGAGCCTCCTCTTTTGTCATTCTTCCTGCATCTATCTCTCTTTGAATGTACGTATGATCCTTTGTAATCTGCCTGATCTCATTTGGCAGAATATGGTAGATTCTTGAATCACCGACATTTACTATGTAGTATTTGCCTTTATATATAAGGATTCCCGAAAGTGTTGTTCCGAGTCTTATACCATTTTTTCTACCATAATTCTGGATAAGATCATTTTGTGTATTAATAATCTGATTCCAGTCACGCCTAAGGCCTGCTTCACTGAAGCCTTCTGCTACCAGGTCTACGAAGCGATTATCAAACCACTCTTTGAAGCCCTTTATAAGGGTGGATGAGGCGAGTTCGCCCTTGGCGAACCCACCCATTCCATCACACACAACTCCAAATGCAATTTTGCCAAATGCAGAATCTGCTGTTTCAAGCAAGAGAGAGTCCTGATTTGTTTTCTTTCTAAGTCCTACATCTGTATAAGACGAAAGCATAAAGTCCATTCAGGTTATTCCTCCCTAGCCAAGCTTAAACTGGAACTCCTCGTCAGAAAACTTAATTCTGTCGTTATTGTTAAGCATCACCTTCTGTGATGCCGGTAAAGCTTCGCCATTCAGATATGTATAGTTAGTTGAGTTATTGTCTTTAATAAAGTAATTGCCATCTTCAAATGTAATGATTGCATGTACTCGGCTTACTGAATTATTGGTTATGCAGTAATCAACTTTACTTCTCTCTTTACCAATCTTGAATTCACGTTTACCGATTGTGATCTTCTCACCTGTCTTAGTCTTAACAAGTACTGCCATAATCTGGTTTGTCTCGCTAAGAAGAGTTGTCTCGCCTGATCCTTCGTTAAGAAGTACTGTCTCACCAGCTCCTTCTCCCATCTGTGGAATAGTAGGTGGTGCTGGATAAGCGTTCTGCTGTGGAGCACGTCTTGCCGGTTCTACCGGTGGTGCTACAGGAGGCTGTGGTGCCACAGGTTCCGGTGCATATCCAAGAGCAGGTCTAGGAGGAGTCATTGCTGCAGGGCCACCACCCATTCCACCATATGGTGGCAATGTCTGTTCTTCCTTAGCCTTCTTCTTTGATTTTGAAACAAGAACAATTATAAGAACGATTATAAGTATCACTACTGCTGCGATGATAGCAATGATTACTATAAGCATTGTATTTGACTTTTCTACAAGATTACTTCTCGCATCCTTTAAGTCAGTCAGTGCCTTATCAACTTCCTCCTGTGTTGCATCTGCTTTATCATTAACAGATTTTGCTGTTTCAAGCGCAAGTTCAAAATTTGCAAATGAATCAGCATCATAATCTGCTGCCACTTCTCCTTCTGCTGAAGAAATCTCTGCGGCAAGTCCGGTCTTATCAACAGTTACCTTCTCCTCGAGATTACCTATAGCAGTTTCAAGTCCTTCTCTGGCTGATTTATAATCATCATCAGTTGCTGCATCGTTATTAAGAGCAGTGTTAGCTATTCTAAGTGCATCCTGAAGTGCTGCAAAACTTTCTTCTGTGTAATCACTTGCTGCATATGAATTAGCATTTGAAACAAGATTTCTGAGAAGAACTTCTTCAGTTTCAACAGGCGGATTGACCGGTTCTGTTGTCGGCTCCGTAGTAGTTGTTGATGGAGCTCCATTAGAAGCATCTACATAACCTACACTAAGTGCCTTTAATACATCTACTACTTCATTTATATTAAGTGCGTAATAATATGTATTGGAATTTTCCTCTGTAAAGCCCTTAACAACACCTACAACATTTCCGTTTGCATCGATAAGTGGTCCACCGGAATTACCTTCAGCTGTTACTGCTGAATGCTGTATAAAATCATATCCGTTAAGAGAAACCTTTTTTGAAATTGAACCCTTTGTTATAGTTACATCCTCTGATGTAAATACAGAAAAGTCTTCAAGGTATGTAACGATTCCCGGGAATCCAAGTGCAAATACATCTGAAGTCTCTTCTATGTTCTGTGTTTTAAGAGGAAGTGTCTTTCTTTCTGATATAGGCTGGTCAAGTTTAAGAATTGCAAAGTCCATATCATCGGGAGCACTTTCATTTAAAATTGAAGCTCCTACATAAACAGTACCTTTAACTATAACTCTAATGCTTGTATCAAGCTGACTGGTCTGAGCAATTCCAAATGCATCCTTAACCCATGCTACATACTCATCCTCAAGTCTGACTACGTGATCACACGTGATCATGATGTCACCT
>AUXO012669875.1_pt1 | contig 10183 bp, 10 predicted proteins | sample 768731 | NCBI WGS metagenome assembly AUXO01 (sample SAMN02715735, study PRJNA202380) | gut metagenome | biome: sheep rumen | host: Ovis aries | place: New Zealand: Palmerston North | reverse complement strand
AGTGGTATACTTATCTTGTGAGGGAAAGTATTTGATAGCAAAAAAGAGGGCATACCTTAAATAAGTATGCAGAGGGCATATCTAATAAATATGTCGGCTATCGCTGTTCTCGTGGGCGAACGGGGTTCCACGTTGGTTGTGACCATCACACGCTGAGTCATCAGTAGTAATCAATATCTTATGATTTGGAAATGACAAATTTATATCTATACATCGGGAAAAAGACGCAAAAGCGTCTTTTTTCGTGCTGCTTTACAATATTAATAATTTATGCTATAATAATACCGAAGGTAGATGATACGTATGGAACACTTAGAAGGTGAATTAGTACGCAAGTCTATGACGGACATAGTAGCACGAGAAGTGAAACAAGAAAAAGAATCAAACATATTCCAAGAAAAACTGCGTCAAATGGTGAATACGCCAATGGACCAGGTATTAAGAAGACAATATTCTGAAAAAGGAATCCCTATATCTAATGGAACTCTCGCAGATGCTATGACGGCTTCCCTAGTGTTACAAGCAATTAATGGGAATATAGCAGCGTACCAAGTAGTAAGAGATACTCTAGGTTATAAACCTGTAGAGAAAGTACAAAATGATGTAAATATAGAGATAAAAATGCCAGCGGCAATAAGGGAATTGGGGGAATAAAGGAATGAATGATACCTTACAATTAGACGTTCCTGGGTTCTACCCGAAACAGATATTGTTCATGAAAAGTAAATCAAGATACACGGCGTATGGAGGTGCCCGTGGAGGAGGTAAAAGTTTTGCGGCAAGATGGAAAGCGATACTTTTAGCGTTTAGGTATAAGGGTATACAGATATTATTACTAAGAAGAACCCTACCAGAACTAAGAGAAAACCACTTGATTCCGCTACAAAAGGTATTACACACCGAAGATAAGAATAAAAGGAATAGGTTAGCAGAATATAAAGAAGTAACAAAAGAATTCATATTCCCAAATGGGAGTAGAATAAAATTAGGGTACTGTGATTCAGAAAATGACGTATTGCAGTATCAAGGACAGGCATACGACGTTATAATAATGGAAGAAGCAACTCACTTTACTGAGTTCCAATTCCAGACATTAACTGAGTCAAACCGTCCATCAGGTCTTATGGAAGAACCATTTAGACCTAGAATGTACTTTACCTGTAACCCAGGTGGAGTAGGTCATCAATGGGTTAAGAGATTATTCATTGATAGAGTGTATAGAAACTCTGAAAAAGAAGAAGATTATACATTTATACCTTCCTTAGTATATGAAAATGCTTGGCTTATGGAAAATGACCCAGATTATATACGTACACTAGAAAACTTACCAGAAGATAGACGAAATGCCATGCTTTATGGTAACTGGGACGTGTACGACGGACAGTTTTTTGAAGAATTTGATAGGAATATACACACAATGGCACCAGTTAAGTTGCCACGTGTTTATAGATTATATAGAGCGATGGACTATGGACTCGATATGTTTGCTTGTTATCATATAATAGTAGACGTAAGAGGGGACGTTAAGTGCATCCACGAGATATATGAGCCGAATTTAATCGTGTCGGAGGCAGCAGAAAAGTTAAAAGAAACAACGAAAAACTTGGGATTTTCTGAGGACGACGTGTATCTTACACTTGCTCCTTCGGATTTATGGAACACGAACAGTCAAACAGGTAAATCTACGGCTGATATATTCTATGATAACGGTATAATTCTTACCGAAGTGGCTAGAAACAGGGTTCCTGGCTGGCACGCTGTAAAAGAATTGATGAGAGTAAAGACAGTAAGAGATGAACATACGGGAGATTTAGTGAAAACTGCTAAGTTAAAAATTTATAATACGTGCAGAAACTTAATCAGATGTATTCCACTCTTACAATATGATGAAAAGAAATTTGACGATTGTGCTACAGAGCCGCACGAAATTACGCACGCTCCTGACGCACTTCGTTGCTTCGCTACTTATTGGACAAGTGCTCCACAAGTAGAGGTGTTGCCGAAGCCAATTCGTATGGAATGGACTGAGGATATGTTGGATGATTATTATAACGGAGATGACCGTACTAAAGAAAGGATGGTAGAGTTATATGGCAGAGTCAGTGGATAAGAAAGATATTACTCCTATTACAGAACATAATAATGTAAGAGAAACTACCACTATTAATAATAAGATACACGAATGGGAGAAAAAACTAAGTCATGCTTTATCATATTATCAAGAAACATTAAATAAAATTGATGATAATTTTGAGGCGTATAGAGGAACTCGTCCTATTTATGGTAGTAATGGTAAAAAAGCGAAAAAGCAAACTACTTCTGTACGTAAAGTTGTATTTGAACTTATAGAAACACAGGTTGACTCAACAATACCTCAACCAAAAGTTACAAGTGTTAAAGGAAATATAGAAAGAGCCCAAACAATAGAGCATTATTTGAAGAACGAACTTGATAGACTTCCAATGGAAAAAATCAATGACGAGCAAGCAAGAATGACTTCTGTTGCAGGTAGTTCTATATTCTTAGTAGAGTGGGATAATTCAGTAAAAACAAGAGATACAATCGGAAGATTAGTTGTTAAAAACATAAGTCCAAAAGAAATAGTACCTCAGCCTGGGGTTTATGATATAGATAAGATGGACTATATCTTCATAAGACTTTTGCAAACTAAATTAGAGATATATAATAAGTATGGTGTAGATGTATTTAATGAAGATAACACAGTACCAAATGATGAAACACATAATGATGAGTTAGTTACTCATAATTACGTGTATTATAAAAATAATAAAGGTGAAATAAGTTTATTTAGTTGGGTAAATAATACAGTTATTCAAGACATTGATAACTATTTCGCTAGAAAACATTGGGTATGTAAAAAATGTGGAACACCTAAGACATTAGATAAATGTCCTGAATGTGGAAGTGAGAAATTTGAGTTAGTTACTCTTGAGAAAGAAAAATTAACTATTCCAGCACTTTCAGTAGACCCACTTACGGGAGAACAAACTATAGTTGATAAAGAAATTGAGGTTCCATATTATGTACCTAAGAAATTCCCACTTGTATTTAGAACAAATGCGAGTGACCTAGAATCACTTTTAGGTACAAGTGACGTGGACGCTATTAAAGACCAACAAAATGACCTTAATATCTTGATGACAAAAATCAGAGAGAAAGAGTTAAAAGGTGGTTCAATCGTAACTATACCCGACGATATAAATTTCAAGGCTACAGATGATGAACTTAAAATAGTAAAAGTTAAAAACCCACAACAAGCACAAATGATAATGGCTCAATCACTACAACCAAATATTAGTAATGATATAAATATACTTGCTTTAAACTATGAAATTGCAAGACAAACAATCGGTGTAACTGATTCCTTCCAGGGTAGACATGATACTACTGCAATTTCGGGTAAAGCAAAAGAATTTGCAGCACAACAAACTGCGGGTAGATTCCAAAGTAAAGTTGTTATGAAAAACTTCGCATTTAGTCAATTATTCGAGGTAATGTTCCAATTCATATTAGCGTATGCTGATGAACCAAGATATTACAATTACCAAGATGACAATGGACAAATTCAATATAGTTTATTTGATAAACGTCAATTCTTAGAGCAAGACGCTAACGGAGAATATTATTATGACGATGAGTTCTTATTTGATGTTGATGCGAGTGCAACATTAGCACAAGACAGAAAGGCTATGTGGGAAGAAACGAGATTGAATTTCACAAGTGGAGCGTATGGAAATCCACAAGATTTACAAACAATCCAAATGTTCTGGCAAATGATGGATAGTCTACATTATCCAGGTGCTAAACAAGCGTTGAAATTTGCGGCTCAAAGAGTTGAAGCACAGCAACAAATGATGGCTACACAAGCACAACAAAATCAAGAACAAGATGAAAGAAAGATGGCTGTTCAAGCATTTAATGCGATGGTTAAAGATAGAAACAATACTACAGGTGGTAACATACCAGGTATCACTGGATAGTGCACTGATTTATAATCAGTGTTCAGGGTATAAGGCGACTTCGTCCGTTTCACTTTATATTCTGAACAGTGGTTATAAACCACAATAAAGTTTTCTATTATATAATTGTGCACGATTATATGACGGAGAAAGGAGAGTGTTTATGGCAACATATGCTGGAAAGATTAATAATCAAGGAACTCAAAAGGTAGAAGCCTTATTTAAAGGTAAATCACCTAAAAAAGGTTCTGTAAAACGTGGTAACGACCTAAGGGCTAAAAAGTAGTTTACCACACACTCAAAACTGGCTGCAAAACGGGTAATCACCGAACCTCGCCAACAAATGATTAGGAGGAAAAAATGGACGAAGAAATTAAGGCTGCTAATGCTGTTACAGGTACAGAGGCTGACACAACTAATGCTGAACCTGTTACAGATGTCGATAACGCCAACGACAATGAAAAAGTAGAGTTTACAGACGGAACTCCAAAAAAGGAAGATTCTAGGGCTGCTACTAAAGCATTTTCTAATCGTTTGAAAGAAGAACGTGCAAAGATTGAGAAAGAATATGCTGATAAAAAACAAAAAGAATTAGATGCAATTGCTGTTTCAAGAGGATTTAAGAACTGGGACGAGTTAAGTGCTTATAATGACAAAGATACTTTGGAAGAAATAGGTATTAAAGACCCTGAAAAGTTTAACTCATATGTAGATAAACTTGTATCTAAAAATCCATCAGTTATTGAGGCTCAAAGAATTATTGAGTCTAATAGAGAGAAAGAGCAAGAAGAAATAATAAAAAATGCGATTAGTGAAATTAATTCATTTGACTCTGATATAAAGAGTATAGATGATTTGTTTAATATGCCAAACTATGATGAGTATTATAATTTGGTATCTAAAGGTTATAGTTTAACCGACGCTTATAAAATTGTTGCCTTCGATAAGATTACTTCTAATAAGGCAGCAAGTGCTGCTCAAGTAGTAAAAAATAATATTGATAGTAAAGGTCATATGAAATCTATGACTGGTAATGCAACTAATGATGTTGTTGTACCAGAAGACGTATTAGCGATGTATCACAAAAACTTGCCTAATATGACTGAGCAAGAGATTAAAGACCATTATAAGAAAAATATGTAGGAGGTAACAAATATGAGTAAGAAAAATAAAAATTACACAGAAGACGAAGTAAGTGAAGAAGTTGTTCAAGCCGTTGCAACTGCAATAGTTGATGAAGCAGAAGAAAGAAATTCTGATGTGGAAACTATTGTAAATGAAATTGTTGAAGAATCTTATGAGGATGACGTACAAGAAAATTTAGAAGAAAAAGAAACTGAAAGTGAATCTTTAATTGAAAATAAAGTTGTACATAAATCTACCCTTGATTATCGTTCTCGTGGATTTGAAACAGAAGAAGACGCTAGAAACTTTGTAAATACTGAGTACTTCAAACATTTAGGCGAAGCAGATAAAGAAGAATTTATTGCTTGGCTAGAAAACTAATAGGAGGAAAATATGATAAAGATAGCAAAAATGCGTCCTATGGCTGAAAGACCATTGGAATATTATGAAGGCACTGCTGGCGAAGAAATCGTATTAGGTGAAGCATTAGTTATGGCTAATGGTAAACTTACTAAATGTGGTGCAACTGCTACTCCAGAATTTATTTCTATGGGAAGTGGCACTGATGAAGTAGTTCCAGTTGTTAGAGTAATGGAAGAAGATGTATATTCTGCACCATTATCTGAAGATGGAACAAGTTTAAATGTAGGAGATAAAGTAACATTAGGTGATGATGGTACTGAAGTTACTGCTACTACAGCATCTGGTGTGTTTGAAATCACACAAATAAACGGAACAGAAGTAGGAGATACTGTTCTAGGAATATTTAGAAGATAGGAGGATAATATATGGCAGGTATAGTATTTAGTAAAAGTTCAGGCTTAAATGATAGTATATATGGCAAGAGCGAAGCCCCTATCAAAGCGTTCTTAGAGAACAACATAAAAGCCTATGAAGAAATGTCAACTATTAAAAGAATCTTCAAAATGGTTGATAGTGAACATTATGGAGAAAAATTTGGTGGATTAACAGGATTCGCTCATGGATTCCAACCAGTTGGTGAAGGTGGTTCTTATCCAGCAGATGAAAGACAAGAAGGATATTCTAAATTCTTAGAAAATATCACTTGGAAAGATTCATTTGCAATCACTCAAGAAATGATGGAGGATAGCATAATTCTTGATTTAAGTAGAACAGGTGCTAGAAGTTTCGTAGACCAATATTATTTAACAAGAGAAAAATATGGTTCTCAATTATTAATAGGTGCTGCTGCTGGTACAACTACTAAGTTTAGAGGAATTACAATGGATTGTACTTCTGCTGACGGTGTAAGTTTATTCTCAACTGCTCACCCATCTAAAACTGGTAATACTGGAACTCAATCAAATAAGTTCGCAGGAGCATTTGATGTAGATAATCTTGGTAAATTAGAAACTAAGATGCAAAACTTCACTGATGATAATGGAGAAATCTTAAATATAACTCCAAATACAATCATCATACCTAATGATGCAGGATTAAAGAAAGATGTATTTGCTGCAATCGGTGCTGATAAAGACCCAGCAACTGCAAATAATGGATTTAACTATCAATTTGGTAGATGGACTGTAATTATAAGCCCATACTTAAATGCATTAATTAGTGGTAATGATAAACCATATATGTTATTAGATAAAAACTATAATGATAATTATGATGGATTGTTATTCTTAGATAGAATACCTCTAACTATCAAATCATATATAGATGAAGATACTGATAATAACGTATGGAGTGGACGTTCAAGATTCGTATGCGGTGCTAACGATTGGAGAGAAATCGCTATCGGTGGTATCACTGGCGGAAGTGCACTTTAATAAATAGGGGGAAACCCCTTTATCGAGTGGACGTGTAGAGATTTAGGTAGTGCAAGACTACCCCTCTCGACCTTATAAATAAAAGGAGGAATAATTATGCAAATGACGTGGGGAGAATGTCAAGTTCTTGCTTTACAAAAAATGTTTTTAAATAACGTTCCGATAACGGTAGAAGAATTACCTGAGTTAAGGAATAATAGAAAATATGCTATATACTTAAATGCTGCTCCAGCAATAGCGAATGAAGGCTTAATAAGACTTATGAGTGTTGGAACACCATTAGTAAAAAAGTATAAAATCACACATAATATTCCTAGTATTATATATGATTATAAATCTCATGATAGTGTAACAATAATTGGAGAAGATTATATAGTAGAAGGGGCTAAGACAAAAGCATATTACTTTGAAATTAGTGATGATGCTACTATAGATATTCAAATGCTTGTTGATGATGAATGGACTACTATTAATACATTAGATTTTGTAGCAGACAATGCAAAATCATTTGAAGTTCAAAAGGGTTTAATTGAGAATCCCGATGAACACCCAATTAGATTCATATTCAGAGGTTCTGAGTATTTGTATGAAATTAGAAATATTGCACTTTATAATATATCATTTAAACTAGACGATGATATTTATAATTATACAGTGCATCAAAAATATGATTTAGCAGAATTAATAGATGATTTTTATCAAATTGTATCTGTTGAGTACGAAAAACCAGGACATTATGGTACTTATGATAGAGATTATTTACTTGAAGGAGATAAAACATTAATTATAAATAGTGATATTCAAGGTAATTTTATAATCACTTATAAAGCATATCCTGATAAAATCACACTAGAAACAGATGATAATTATAAATTTAAAATGCCTGCTGAAATGATTGCTTTATTACCACTTTATATAGCAAGTGAATTATATAAAGATGATGATATTTCAGTAGCAACAATATATAGAAACCAATTCGAGTTATCTTTAGCAAATTTAAAACCTATTGCAGAGCCAGTAGAGTTTGAAGATACTAATGGTTGGTTATAGGAGGTGTAACTATGCAATTTGATGTACCTAAATCTCCACAATACTATACGAAAGATTTATCAGATTTTTTAGGTGTCGATTTTACTAGCATAGCACCAAATGAACATAGGGCATCTAATCTAATCAATCTGGTAAATAACGATGGTTATTTGGAAACTAGACCTGGTTATGATGAGGTGTCCTCTTTTGGTATTCAGGCTACTAAAGACATAACAATTAATGGTACGACATTAAGTTTAACTGCTATACGAAAAGGTACTTGTGGTAATAACGTGAGTATTTCATTCGTAGACCCAGGTAGACCATTTAAAAAATTAAGATTTAATGAAGAAAATGGAGCATTAGTATATAGACTAGCAACAGATAGATACGGTCATATTACTACAACATTTAAAGACATTATGGATATTTATAACCATTATGTAACTATGACTTGTACAAATCCTAATGCAGTTGTAACAGCACTTACTGCGACATTTTTGACAGGTGGAGAAGACCACCCAATCAACGGCATATGGAATTATGACGAAGATGTAACTAATGTATTTATAGTGCACGTTGAAGATAAGTTATATAAAGTTTCTGCTGATTTTCAAACAAAGACTTTAATAACTAGTGTGTCTAATTTAAACAACAGTAAATCCGAAGCCGTATTTATGGATAATAAATTATTAATATTTGATGGTAAAAGAGTGATTGTTTATGGAAAATTAACAGATGGTAGTGACGTATACAGTGCAGGATATGCAGATGAGCATGGATATGTTCCAACCACAACAGTTAATATGAATCCTAATGGAACAGGCGTAACAGACCAATATTATGAACCAGTTAATTTACTTACTCCATATCGTTGGAATTCATATGTTGCTGATGGTGTAAGTACAACATATTATTGGAATGAGGCTTTGGCGGGTAATGGTTATGATAATGAAAAACCATATGTGCTAGTAATAAATCCTAATACTGGAATAAAAGAAGAATACCAAGTTGCTTCTTATGATTATCAAAATGGTAGTGTTACATTAAGAAATGCTCCTCCATTATTTCCTGTAGATGGTAGAGATAGCGTGTTTATAAGATTTAAAAAGACACCAGCAGTAGATAAGAGTAAAGATTTAATTAATAAATGTACAATAGTTACTACATACGGATATGATAGCAATCCTAATAGAATTTTCTGTAGTGGTAATCCCGATTATCCTAATATTGATTGGCATAGTGGTATGGATGCTGATGGTGGTAATCCATTGTACTTCCCAGATGATAATTGGACAAAAATAGGTACTCAGCCAATCGTTGCATATTCAAAATTAAACGATGGTACTTTAGCAGTACAAAAAGCAACTAGTGATACTGATTATACTTGTTTTTATAGAAGTAGTGCTATATATAATGGCAAAGAAGTATTCCCAATTCGTATGGGTGTAAAAACTTTAGGTTGCATAACTAAAAACGCAAATGCTAATTTAGTAAATGACCCAATGACTTTAACTGAGATGGGTGTATATGGAATAAAAGGTTCAAACTACGGTGAGAAATTCCAAATGGAAAGAAGTTATTTCGTGCGTAAGAAATTACTTGAAGAAGAACATTTAGAAAATGCTGTAGCAATAGTAAATGCTAATAAATACTATTTAGCAATTAATAATCACGTATATGTAGCAGACCAAAGATTTAGAACCAGAGTAAGTCAAGCAAATGCTAGTGATTATCAATATGAATGGTATTATTGGGAAAACGTACCTGTTCGTGGTTGGTTCACTTTTGAAGATGAATTATACTTCTACACGACAAGCGGAGATATTTGTAAATTTAATGATACTTGTATGGATTATAACTTCCCTATAAATTGTTTATTCGATACAGCGTTCTTAGATTTAGGAACTTTGACATATGCGAAGACTGTAAAAAGAGTTACAGTTGTTACAAGACCATTTGATGAGGGAGAATATACGTTATCTTATCAAACTGTAGATGGCGACCAAGATATTACTGATAAACAAACAGATGAAGGAGAGTTCTTATCAACTCTACAAGAAAAAGAAAAGATTAAAAAGATAATGTTCGTTAAATTCAGATTAACAAATAATACTGAAAAGAAAATGAATTTCTATAGATTAGCAATACTTTATATTATTGCTGGTAGATATAGGGGGGATTAATATGAATAATGTATACAATGAGCCAAAATATGATACAGATTTAGCCAACAAAGGGTATGTAGATAAA
>AUXO013174666.1_pt1 | contig 10185 bp, 5 predicted proteins | sample 768731 | NCBI WGS metagenome assembly AUXO01 (sample SAMN02715735, study PRJNA202380) | gut metagenome | biome: sheep rumen | host: Ovis aries | place: New Zealand: Palmerston North | reverse complement strand
TCTCTGTCGATTCAGAAACGTCCCATTTGCACTGCCAAGGTCAACAATCGTATATCCGCCTGTAGTTCTGCACACTTTGCAATGAATTCTGCTAACCGCCTTGTTAAAAGGAATCATTCCATCCGTACCATTTCTGCTCTTTCCGATTACGAATTCGTCTTTGTTGATCTCCATTTCAAACTGTGACGGTGCATTCACTGCTTTTAGAATCATTGTTTGCTCATAGCGCTCATCTCTGGGGAGAACTGCAGATGCTGCTGCTTTTTCTGCCCTCAGGTAATTATGAACATCCTCCAATGATTCTGTTTTATCCGAAAGAAGCTTAAGAATCTGATTTATCTTCACCGACGCCAAGGCGCTGTATCGTGAAACGCTGTCTGAAATCTGTTTTTCCAACGCATCATCAAATTCAAAACCGGTTCTGTAAAGAACTTCCTTCACAGGATAATAAAGAAGTGTGCATTCAAGAGTTTTCTCATCAACCATGATATGGTCGAAGTCAATATCCAATTTCAGAATGCTCAGGAATCCATTCTGATTAATTTTGACAACACTTGAAATCAGATTGCAGATTACCATTTCAAACTGGCTTCCGTTTAATCGGCCAAGAAGTTCAGTCAGGGGGCTGTAGGTATCCGTCAGATAAAACAACTGAATTTTTCCGTTGAAAATAACCTGCGTGCATTTAGCCAATGATACTTCTTTCTGACCCTGGATCATTTTGTATTCAGTCGGCAGAAAATCATCATTGTCCGTAAGCAGCAATGCAATATTATTTCCGTACTGCATGAATGTCAGTTTATTATCATTATTTGAAACCATATAGCCACCCTGACTTTTCCTGTGTATTAGTTATTATCTTTAATCACTTGATCTGTGTGAATAAATGTTATGTTGTTGATTTGACGGATCTTCCGCCTGATTTCCCTATGCTTTTTCTTTTGAGAACGCACACTTAGCACATTTCGTACTTTTTGAACAAACGGAAGAGAATCAATTATTGATTTTTTCCTCACGCAGTCCGCTTCCTCACAATGATCGCTGCAGCAATAACCAGCAATGAAGCGACCAAGCCAAATGTCCATGTGCCATTTCTGTTTGAGTCTGCAGTATTTACAACTTCAGCTTCCTCAATACTTGCCTTTCCGTCAGATGAAATCTTAATTGTAATGTTTACATCAGCTCCGCGCGGTGCTGTGATTACATCTCCGCTGCGTCCTGCATTAGATCCTTCCACAAGAGTAAATTTAGAAACTCCGAGTTCCTTGCCAGATGAATCTTTTACATAAGCAGTATGATCTCCATATTCAACAGCGCTGAAAGTAACATTTCCTTTTGAATCTGTATTTGCTGTTCTGACCGTGGAATGCAGTTCAACCAGCACGCCGGCCATTGGATTATTATTTTCATCAATAATATTTCCGTGAATCGTCACATTTGCAGGAAGTACTGGCTGCGGCGGTGTAGGAGTAACCTCTTTTTCCACGATATAGAAGTTCTGGGAAGTTCTTCTCAGATCTTTGCTGTGGTCGTCCGTAGGTCCGCCTTTTTTGTTTCTGAATTCCATCGCAATGGTGTTTCTTCCTTCTTTTGTATTACCCTTGTTTGCACCATCAAATGTCTGACTTCTAATTGTGACTCTTGTGCTTCCCGGTTCATAAATGTAATCTGTGCCCGCTGTCAAGAGTTCACCATTTAGCCACAACTGTACAAAGTCTTCTACATTACCATCTGATTCAAAAACCAAATCATTTGAAATGTCATCAATGATAAAGTGGCGATCACCCGTTTCATCCATACCGAGGGGAATATTAATAGCATAGTTATATCCTTCCGTTTCCATTCCCTCATCTGAAGCCTCATAGACAATAACGTCTTCGTTTTCCTGAATTAACAGTTTCAAAACTACAGTCTGATCCTCAAAATACTCTTTTTTGCTAAAAGATACAGTTGCATTCAGCTCTAATACTCCATTCGGCTCGTCTGCAGTTGATTTCTTAGGTACACCGTAAATTTCACCAGTTCCCGGATAAAGCTTCAGACCATATTCTTCATTCAGCTTATCTTCTTCTGCAATACTGAATGTCTGTGCATTCCAGTCATACATATTGTCAGTGACAATATATGCAGAATAAGGTACCCACTTAACTCCATCAGGAAGAGTCAGTTTGTCATTGATGATTGTCGGTTGTTTCGCATGATTAGTCAGGTAAACTTCAACCGGTTCCTGACCGTCAGCAGTGATCACAAGCTTGGCATTGATTTCACCTGTACCTTCCGGTAAAAGTCTGATTTTTGCTACACTCGGAATCATTCCGTAAGCAGACATGTCTTTGGTTTTTGTGAATCCCATCAGTGTATTGTTTCCGTCATCGCCGATTGACCAATATTTATCAAGTTTTACATGCATATCGCTTTCTGATGCACCGTAAGCCGGCTTAAGTTCAACCTTCAGATTAGTCAGCGGCTGATCTCCCATGTTTGCAATCAAAATATCATGCTTGTATTCGAAGTGTTCAGTCAGCATGACTTCTCTGCTTCTGACAAGCTTATCGTTGATAATTTCCTTATTATCGTCATATACGTACAATGACGGACCGCTCTGCTTTGCAATAACACGGAGCTGATAGTTTTTGACATGGGTTTTATCATCAAAATCAAGCAGCAGCTTTACGAGTCCTGTTTCACCGGTATTCTGGTCAGGAATGGTAAAGTCCATAACCGTTTTGCCTGATTCAATTACATCCTGCTGTCCTCTTGCAGAAATAACTTTCAAACGATCCTCATCGGCAAGCTCAAAAACCGGTGCAAGATTTTTCATTTGCTCATCGGTAAGCACTTCATTGATCATTACAGTCTGATAACCATAACCGTAATAGGTATCCATATTGATGGCTTTTCCGTTTTCAACAACATAAGTATCCAGCTGCCTGTATTCATTTGTATCAGGGTTGTAGAGCATCATTCCAGTTACGCGGAACCACGGATCTCTTTCACCAACAATTGGCTCGTCTGTATATTCACGCATTTTTTCTGCATCTTTTGCTTTGATGTTCAGTCTGTAAACAGCTGTATCGCTGAAAGTCCCATCATCAAAGAAAACAGTGATGTCAACTCCATCTCCGCTGAATACAGCAGGATAACCTGTTGTGTCTGAGAACAGCAAATCTTTTATGTCTTCACATGCCTCTGCATCCGCAAGGTTTGTATAAAGACCTTCAACTGCTTTTACAACCTGACCAGACAGATCAAGATCTCCATTAATCGCGGTAAGGTTCAGCATCAATTCTTCTTCTGCACTTGCTTCTTTATTCAGCTCCAGCTCAAAATGATAAATATCTTCATCCGGAGCAATTAATTCAACCTGCTCATCAGATTCACGGACGACACTGGTTTTAGTTGCATCGCCTGATTTAAACAAATCGGGTGTAACATGCGGAACGCTTCCGACAAGGAACAATGTTGTATATGTGACATCCGCAGGATACCTATCAATTCCTTCAATTTCATAGTAGACAACAAACATCATTTCAGCGCTTGTAATTCTATAACCCGAATTAGGCTGACTCATGTCAGCATACAGCAGCTGATCAGTTATTTCTTCGCCAAGATACGGCTGCTGAGTTTGCTCATCCACTACCAATTCAAAAATGTGGAGTGCTACATCAGGTCTGTCATTAATCACTGAATGCATTGACAGATAAATATTGGAATAATCACCGGGCTCCATTACATACCAATAATTGACACCCTGAACTACATTTGGCTGTTCCTTTGTCCCAAGATCTTTCGATGATCTTGTTTTAACTATATCGTTTGATTTAATTTCCGTTCTCGAACCATCAGAACCTTGCTGATAAACCGCAAAATCGTATGAGAAAACACCTTCAAACCCGAAGAAAACAACCTTGACGAAATAGCGTTTGTTATTTTCACTAAGCTGATTTCCATCTCCAATGATTAATTCCAGAGTATACTCCGGATATTTTGCAAAATACGAAAGATCAATCACCTCATCACGTTCGATCACATGATACTCATCATGAATAACAGTATCCTTTTCTGTATCCACAACGTATGACCAAATGAGTTTATCTGAGTCTGATACTTCAACATTTGTTCCGTCACTATATCGTAATCCTGAAATAAGAGACGTCACAGGGTATTCTTTTAACTGCTCAAGATCTACGTCTCTTAAGATCAAATATGCTGATCTTTCCTCAATTGGCTGCATCGTAGCACTGGTAGTGATGATGTTATTCAAGAATGTAACTAACATCATAATTACCGCCAGAGCAGAAATGCAAAGTCTCCTTAATGTCTGTTTCATGTCAATCCTCTCCTTCCACAATTCCCATTCCTATTTCTATTAGCTCATCCAGTGTCAGAACATCACAATTCCTTATGCTTCCATCTGGATAATCAAATATAAACTGTTCTTCATATATGTCTGATAAATATGGCAGCACTGCAGTTACATTGCAGTTTCTGTCCAGCAATTTGCCATATTTATATCCATCGGCAGTAACATATTGAACAACTATGCTGTCACCGATTTGTGTAACGTATGTCAGAAATGCATCCTCAGCCAATTCCCTGACCTGCTGATTTGTATTCTGATCAATCACTTTCGTGACGCCGTGCAGATCATCGTCGAATCTCAGATGATCTGTATAAAACTCTTCATGTAGAGAGAGATCCGGCGGATCTCTTTTTTCGCTTCCGATCTGTTCGCCGTTTTTTCCGTCATATATCAGAACTGTTTCGTCAGTATATGTCACTTCAAGCGAACTGGACGTTTCAGTTCTCATATACTGCTGGTCGTATACCGACTCCGGATTCGGCAATTCGAATTTTTTTATCAGATTACCTGAGGAGTCCAATATATAAAATTCTTTATACGAGAACAGCATGACAGTATTCCAGTCATGGCTGATCCTTGCTTCATCATGTGCATATTCAGGGCTGTATGAAATCAAACCGTTCTGTGTATGATCTGCATATTTTTCAATGGTCAGAACCGGGGAGCTCATACTGCCTATTACGGACATTTTTTCATTCAGCAGCAGAAAGTCTGAACTGATTTCTGTTTCTTTTTCTTTCAGTTTCCTTGCTGTTTGATCGAAATATACATATCTGTTTTCGTTGGATATCAATGTAAATCGATCAGAGACAGCAAATTCATTCACATTCTGTGATGTTGTAACCAGTGCAGTCTGTTCACCGGAAACTGGATGAATTTTTACCAGGACATTTTCATAACTCAGATATATGCCGTTATTATCTGTTTTTACGCCAAATCTGCTTTGCCCGTTAAAACCTCCGGTTTGCTCAGCCTTTTTTGTATCTATGACGGCAAACACTGAATCGTTTGGTCCATCAGCAGAAAAAGCCAAGAATTCCTTGTAATAGCCGCCCTCAAAATGAACATATCCGGAGCCGTCTTCCATGAGAACAATATCTTCTTCTCGGTTCATCAGATTAAAAATCTGAAGTGACCCATCCGCAAAACTGGCAGCCATCTGAGAACCGTCTTCATTCAGTGCAAGCAGATTATCACGAGGATTTGCAAAAATATCATTACTGACAACACTTTGATGCCTGCCCTCAAAATCGATGACTGTGCGAACCTCTCCCGAATAAGCATCGTAAATACTGGCTGATGTCTCATCCTTATATATAGCAGCGATCGTTGATGCATCTTTTGAGACTGCAATCTTCGTTGCTGGCTGCCCGGTCCACAGCACCTGTTTGGAATTCAGATCATAAACTTCCAGTCCACTGGCACCGGCATAAGCAATCAGCGAATCACTGATGTATTTAATTTCAGCTAATGCAGATTCTGTTACAGGTTTTTCATAAAGAATCTCAAGTGAATCTGCATCAAAAACTGCAAGTTTATATGCATAAATACAGCTAAATGTACTTCCATCAGGAGCACTCACCATATCGAACGGTTCTGACGGAAGAGTCAGAGTTTTGTAAGCTTTGAATCCGTCACTGAGATCGTATACTCCCAAAGCATCTGTGAGAGCTTTTTGTGCCTCAGCAGATACCTTCGGTTCGAACAATCCGCTTTTCTGCGGAATTGCATCCAGAGCAAGCGCAACTGCTTTAACGGTATCGCCTTTTGCAAAGGCATTTTCTGAATATTCTGCAAGTTTCAGGTTTTCTTCTGCGGCCTGCATTCTTTTCAAACCGGTAAAAGCCGTACCTGTTCCCATCAGCAGAAGTGCGAGAAGAATAGAACTTCCTGAAATCAGGATTCGTTTCTGCCTGATCGTACGACGGTCGTTTTCATGAAGATGCAGAAATGCATCCAGCATTTCATCTGCCGACTGATACCTCAGATCAGGATTCGGATTCATTGATTTAGTAATAATATCAACAAGCTGCGGACTGAATTCTTTCTTTGAAAGAGATACAACTTCCAACGCATTTTTTGCAGGACGCCGGCCGCTGAGCAGATGATAAAGAGTCGCTCCGAGACTGTATATGTCAGATCTCACATCCGGTCTTATTGTTTTTTTGGGAGATAATGCACTGCCGGTCTCAGGAACTGTCACTGTTTCTGTTTGATCGCCTATAGTTTCTGTTGAAGACTGCAGGGTATCAGTATTGCTGTAAGTCGAAAAATCAAGACCGTAATGCTCAGGAGATGCGTATCCAGCCGTGGAGCCGACGACATTTTCTTCTCCTAATGCCAAAGCAATATTAAAGTCAATCAGGCAGACATCATTATTTGGTCTTCGCATGATATTTGCAGGTTTGATATCACTGTGAACAAACCCTTTAGGCGGATCCCCATGTACAGGATTATGCAGATAGGCAAGAGCCTGTAGCAGTTCTACCGCCCAAAAAATAACCTGTTTCTGAGAAAAACGTTCTCCGCGCTTCAACGCATTATCCAAGCTTTCACCATCAATGTATTCCATGACGGTATATGTAGAGTCACCATCGATGAAAAAATCATAGACCTGCGGTATATAGGTAAAACTCAGATTTTTCAGCACATCTACTTCACGCCTGAGAAGATCTGCTTTCGTTGTCAGTTTTCTTTTATCTTCCTTCAATACAACTTTCTTATTCAGACGCAAATGGTTCGCAAGAAAAACATTGCCTCCGCCTCCAGAGCCAATTCTGTCAATGATTTCATATGTCGAACCAATCATTTTTTTCATTGCGATTTATTCTTTCTGTTTGCCTTTTTATTGCCTATTCTTTCACCGTATTCTGCATTTAATTGCATTTTCAGATTAATTGATTTAATCCGCATCACCAGAAGAAAGACAATCAGCAGAACCAGTGAAGCAACGCTCACAATTATTCCAATGTGGAAGAGTGTCTGATCACTTAGTGTATTCATAACCGATCCTCCGGAGATCTTTCAGCGCGGATGAGTATGGCCGATATATCGTCTGTTTCTTTTCTTTCAACTGCTGTGTTTTCCATTTCTTCCAGGATCATAGTAATTTCTTCTTTATCCCCCCGCTGCATCTGTTCTATTTGAGCTTTCATTTCAGATTCCGAAATCTTGTGTCTGAAACCATCCGAGCAGATCAGATACGCACCTGAGGAAACAGTGCCTTGTGTTATTTGAGGTTGAAGGTTTGCTGAGCCTCCGACACATTGAAGCAGTGCGTTTTTGTGTCTGTCACTCTTTGCTTCTTCCGGCGTCAATCTTCCAAGTTCTATTTCTCTCTCCACAAAGGTCTGATCGACTGTCATCCGCTCAATATCTTCGCCGAAGCGGTAAACTCTTGTATCTCCGACATGCACCATGAGCCATTTATCATTTATAAACAGGAGCCCTGTACAGGTTGTTCCCAGTTTTTCGTTTTTCGCTGTACCATATTCCACGATCACAGAATTCAGACGTCGGATAATCAGCCTCCATTGATCCGCAAGAATATCAATATCCGGATGTTCCAGCTCTGCAATAAGTTCATGATCGAACCAGTCCGAAAATCTTCGGATTACTGTACTGCTGGCAAGTTCTCCCTGTGCTAATCCGCCAACGCCATCACAGACAATCGCCATCAGAACTTCATTACCGGAAAACTCTATATGTCTCACAATCAGACTGTCTTCATTTACAGATTTATTCTTTCCTTTTCTGGTTGCTGCCCCTGCAGTAAAATGAATCATCCGGTTTTTCCTTCCGTTTCAGTCATATGTATGGAACACAAAATCTTCATTTGCCAGTCTCAATGAGTCACCATCAAATATTTCATTTTCACATTGAGGAGGAATGCGTCTTCCATTGATATACGTCTTGTTTTTGGAGTTTAAATCAACCACAAAGTAATGCTCTCCCCGTGTTATTACATCGATGTGGTTGCCGCTGATTGCGTTATTGTTTCTCAGGGTATAATCCACAGAGTTAAAATCTTTACCGATCCGGAAAACTGCCCGGTCAATCTGAATTACTTCCCCCTGAGACACCCGCTCCAGCGTTGGATATCTGATCATTTCAGTTTCTTCATTGTCAGGCAGATAGTCTGTAGGCTCATCCAAATACTCTGTAGGTTCGTCCATTTCCGCCAGCAGCATTGTTGGCTCATCTTCCATCTGCTCCGTTTTATCATCTGATTCAGAATCGTTTTTCACATCAGGTTCAGTGAAATTCATTTTTTTGCGGTCTTTCTTAAAGCTAAGCATCTGAACAATGGAACTGTCTTTCCGCGATATATAATCCTCAATCAAACGAGGCGAATATGAACTCATCGATTTAAGGAAATACGCAAATTTAGTCAGATATTCAGTATTGCCTTCTGCCGGTTTGATCAAATAAACAAGCGAAGCAATAAATTCCAGAACCCCCGTACTGTTTGTTTCCTTCACTGGGACATAAAGGAACTGCAGTTCTTTCGTATTTTCATTGATATAAATTTTATTCGTATCCAATACCAGATATTGCTGCGGGAGATCATGTTCTGCGAGTCTTTCTGTTGCAACAACAATCTGTTCGACAATCAAATAAAAATCATATTCTGTCAGTTTCTTTGTCAATCTGTCCGCAAGCTGAGTCCCAGTATTTCCTCTATATAACAGCTGGTGTCCCTTAATCTGATATAACTTGAAAAAGCCGGGCAGATAAACCGATGCTATATGGTCGCATCTTTCATCATCCAGACTTTCTTTAAATCCCAGTTTAACTTTCAAATTCAGCAGATTTCCCTGCTTGCTTACTCTTACTTTCATAGCTTTTCCAGCAGCATCAATATGCAGAATACAGAAAAAGAACTGCGCAGTTCTTTCTATATTCCAATAAATACGATAAAGCAAAACAGCAAAGCAGAATATCCGCACCACATTATGTTCTGATATATACATCACGCATACAGTGACATATATAGTGCGACGCGAACTAATCACAACCGTATCAATTATCATCACTGAATCCGTCATTCCAACCATTTACTTCGAAACGCTCCACTTTAGGGGCGTTTTGTCAATCAGATAATTGGATTTTCCAAATATATAATTGACTCAGAGGGAAACATGAGTCTAAAACTAACCTACAACACGCAATTTCCGCTTAGGCTGATAAATTTTGTGAAAAAGTACATGGATATCGGCGGCGGAATTATTGTTGAAAATCGTATTGCAAGCAAATTATCCAAATTACAGATCATTGATTATTTTTACCCATCACTTTTCGTGAAGGAACTCAGCGGAGCTTCAGATGAAGCAAAGTATGATTATGATTCCTGCTATATTTACGCGCCAAGAAAACAAGGCGCCCTTTCCAATTGGGGACCGTACAAGCAGAAAATCAATGATCTTGAAGACTGTTTGCTGGGGAACAGCCGTTTCGATAAAACATATAAAAACCGTGCAGCAGCTAAAAACATGCTCAGACGTGCAGCCGAAGAGCTGAATGCAAACAGCAGCAGATTCAATGAAATAAAATACAATCTGCAGAGCATATATGAAAATCGGCTGAATGAAACTCAACAGAAAGAAATGAACATCTGGATGAGCGATATTATAAATAAATGCAGTACCGAAGACATAATTCGTATCAGTACTGAAGATCGTATTGATGGTTTTTCTTTTGAACGCAATATCTACGATAAAATCCTCAAAGTCACAAACCACCAGTTCAACTGGTGGTTTGATTCTGCCCTTCAAGGGCATGGTACTGTGTGTGCCTTTAAGGCACGGGTCTCAACACCACTG
>AUXO013577785.1_pt1 | contig 10186 bp, 7 predicted proteins | sample 768731 | NCBI WGS metagenome assembly AUXO01 (sample SAMN02715735, study PRJNA202380) | gut metagenome | biome: sheep rumen | host: Ovis aries | place: New Zealand: Palmerston North | reverse complement strand
GCCAATACCAGAGCTGAACGGACGGTGTTGATTCCACGGACAATTTCATACGCTCTGGTCTTGTTTCCACTCTTGTGATAAGACGCCGCCGAATCAATAGAAAGCTCATTTATCTTGGATGTAACCCTGTCAAATTCGCTCTTGCTTATGCCGTCGGTATTAATCAGCTTTGTCGCATGAGAAAGAGCCTCCATTTTCTTGTCAGGATCGGCTTCATCCAATGCGATACAAACGTAAACCTTAGATTTTATCAGAGAAGCGAGATTATGCATTCCCATCAACTCATCACAAATCTCCAGGGCTTCAGGATAATGCTTCTCTTTAGCCAGTGTCTTGGCATAGTTGAGTTTGTCATCGAGGAGTTTTTCTGATGTCGGGAAAAGAGCGAGGGCCCGGTTCAGAAGGTCGCGTTGTTTTACCAAATCAAGCTCAGAGAGCCAGGAATGCACATGCTTCTCGTAAAACACCTGCACCTTAACGCCAACACTATGAAGCCGGACGAGATGGTCGATACTCTCCTCGTGAGATTTAAGGCTGTCTGCCCAGACAACTACTGCGCTACTATAAAAGTCATTGCGCAGATACATGTCCGGATTTGCCTCGATATGTTTGAATAGTTCTTTTAACAGGCCGTCCTCTCCATCTTTGAAGATATCGCTTATGTAGAGGTTCTTTCCCTTTTCATCAGCATTTGTTAATGTCCAACATCTTTCAAACACTTTCACGGCTTCGGCATAATCCTTCTTTTCATGAAGGATGAACCATTTGCTTGACTTGATGTATTCAGGGCTGAACTCTTTAACATAAGGGATGAACCGGTCATAAGCTCTGAAGATGGCTGTCTCATCTCCTACATTATTTAGAACTCCCTTCAAAGAGTTCAAATCAATGCTCTCTTTATCCTTTACACATCCCAGACATGCATCCACATAATACGAGAGCATCTCAGCGGATGCCAGTTTTTGCACTCTCAGTTCATTCAAGACAACATATGCATCCTTGAACTTGCTGGAATTTAAATGTTTCTTGGCTTCACTATACAGATACGAGACCGCTTGGGAAAGTGTATTATCGTAACTAGTTCTATCCCATACAAGCTCTTGACCGTTCAAGCCTGGCAGCTCAACGATTAACTTAAGAAACTCAATTTGTTTCTTTGGCTGGCATTTTTTAATGTCTTCATAGTAAATGCCAGCGAGGATACCCGCTGCTTCAGCGTGCTTGCCAAGCAGGTTACGATATAATTGTAACGACTCTTCTTTTCTACCTTCCTCAAGTAGTTTCCCCGCCTTCTTCAGGCGGCTGTCGTATATCTTGTTCTTAAAGAAAGATATGACGCCCATATGTTATGAGTTTATCTGTTCTTGATAAGTAACTGTTGCCCTATGGACAAATGTGTTCTGATGTCGAGCCCATTATCTTCAGCCAACTCTCTATAATACTTTTCCGTTCCATAGAAACGACGGCTGATTCCGCAGAAAGAATCTCCCTTTCTAATGGTATAGAGGAAAGCCCCTTCCTGGACCGGTTTTGAATTGTCAGCATTTTGAATCTCTTCAATCTTCGCTGTCAATTCACCCACATTGGACTGGAGTTGGCTAATGGTGGTATCTTCTTCCGCTACGAGATCAGTATTGTGTTGATTCACTATCCTCCCTGTCAGAAAGGCCGCAAGAGCAACAATTGCAACGAGCCCGACCAATGATAACACGATTCCCGTCTTGTTGCGTTTATCCTTTTCACGGATTTCACGGAACACACTAAGGTCGCTGCCGCATGTGGGGCACACGACATTATTGTGATAGTAATCTCCAATTCCGGGATTCCCGCAGACGGGGCAAACCAATTTTCCCATAATACGTCAATTAAAATTATCCACCAATCTTGGTTCCCCAGTCAATCTTCTTTCCTCCGCGATTCATCTTATCCAAAAGATCCTTGTTATCTCTCTGGATTTGGTTAATAGCGGCAATATCCTGATCTTCCAGCGCATTCATCATTTCATCAACGGCAGTGGAAGCACGGGCTGCATCCTGGGCGTTCTGAGCATTCTTCTCGGCAATCTTGAACATGAAGATATTGAGCAGAATTCCATATTGTTCTGCAATGTCCTGGAGTTCCTGCTGGAGGGATTCCTTCTCAAATTTGTCAGTTGTACTCTTGAGCTGGTCCAACTTGGCTTTCATGTCGTTACGGTCTGCAGGATCAAGGTAACGCGCAAAGTTGTTCAAGAGGACAGAGGCAAGGATCTCTCCGAGTTTGTTTTCCTTCTCTTCCTGAGTCATTGCGAGTTGCTTTGCCATCTTTACCTGCTGTTCAAGGTCTGCCCACTTCGGGTCATCGGACTCAAGCTTGCCGCCCTGGATGGTTTCGATAACTTTCTGGATTTTGGCGACAAAAGTAGTCTTGTTATTCTCGTCAATATCGGTATTGCTCATCACATCTTCGAGGGCAGAAGATATTTCCGTCAAGCAGCTGGTATCCTTGTTTCCTCGTCCAAGGACAACTCTCGTGGATTTGCCTGTCTTAACAACTTTCACGGAAACACGGAAAGTTTCGTTTTCATCAAGGTCGAACTTGAAATTTAGATCGCTTCCGGCGGGGAGATTGTCAGAGATTGTAAAGAAACCAGAAGCGAGCTTATCATAGGTGCCATCTTCAGCGTCGCTGAAAAGCTTCACTTCGATAATCTTCTGGTTGTTTACGGTCGTGCGATACTTTTTGTTGACATTAATCGGAAGCGGGGTCTGCTCAGCGATAATGTTATCAAGGACATTCTTTCCTTCGCGCTGGACTTGAATGTAATAATTATGCTTCGCCGTGTAGATAATCATAGAATCTGGATCTGGAGCGGATTCGGATTCGCCATCAAGGTCGGCGTCGTCATCTTCCTTATACTTGGATGTATCCATAGATGCGGCCAGGATAGCGGCACCCTCTGCGATTGCAAGCATCGGTTTTTCAGACGAGAGAACCTTTTCTGCGCCATACTTGTCAACCAGCATCTTCTTTACCAGAGGAATGCAGGAAGATCCGCCGACGAGCAGGATGTTGGAAAGGTCATCAACAGATATGCTCGTTTTGGCAAGAAGGTCGTCAATAAGATCGATGGTCCTTTCGATTAAAGGACGAATCAGGTCTTCAAATGCATCGCGGGTAATAACAACATCTTCTACCGGGTCTCCGTCCTCAGTCTCAAGATAATTGCTCACACAGACTGTTACAGATGAATTCTGGCTGAGGGTCTTCTTGGCATTCTCGACATCTTTCTTTAACTCAGCAGTAAACTCAGCCACCTCTTTGTCAGTCTTGGTGTCAAGCAAATCATTCAAATCGAGGTTATTGACCTCTTCTATCTGCTTTTTAACGTAGTCTGAAAGCAAGCGGTCTATGTCATCACCACCGAGCCAGCGGTCACCACCGGCACCGTTTTCAATGAACTGGCCACCTACTGCAGTGAGGATAGAAAGGTCGAACGTTCCTCCACCGAAGTCATAGATAAGAATATTTTTATCTTCGCCATCCTTAAGCTTGTCGAACCCATAGGAAATTGCAGCTGCAGTAGGCTCCGCAAGCAACTGGAGGACCTTGATGCCAGCAAGTTTTGCGGCTCTCTTGGTCGCAGACTTCTGTTTTTCGTTGAAATATGCGGGGACGGTGATAACAGCATATTCCACATCGGACAGTTTGTTATCAGCATCGTTCTTAAGGGCACGAAGGATCTCGGCGCTGATTTGCTCAGGGGTGAACTCCTTGCCGCGAAGAACGATAGCGACAGCATCCTCTGTACCTCCAGAAAGTTTCGTGATTCCATAAGGGTAAGAGTGCTTGTCATTCTTCATTTTCTGCACATTTGCATCATTGATAGATGCACCCATAAGACGCTTGACAGAAACCACGATATTGGGAGTGTGTCTTTTCCAAGCGGCAAATACAGAGTTACCCACGAGGAAATTCCCGTTCTTATCGTAGGCTACGCAAGAGCGGCAGAGGTCTTCATTGTTGGCCCCTGTTTGAATGGTCCGGACGGTGACGTCCTTGAATGCTACGACCGAGTTTGTTGTTCCAAGGTCAATGCCAATTGCTTTTCCCATAATTATCTGTTTTTATTTATTTGTTCAATCTCAAATCTGTTGTATTAATCCCAAATGGAATCAGTCGAAGCTTGTCCAGATTCGGCTTCCGGTTGCTCTTCCGACTGGCCACTAACCTTATTGGCTTCCTTCTTTGGAACAGTCTCGCGGGAAGTGTCCAAAGGCTTGGCTATAAGTCGCTTCTTCCTGTCTTCAATATCTGCCATCGTCATTTTCGCAGAAAAATTCCAGTCGTTCAACTCTTCCTTTGCTTTCTTCAGGTCTTCCGTAATGCTGTCTCTTTCTGCAGAGAGTTTGTCCTCTTTCTCCTGTATAGCTTTAAGTTCTTGTTCCTTCTTCTCCTTCAAATCCTGGACAGACTGCCACCAGGAGTCATATTCTGACTTACGAGTATCAGCGGTCTCTTTTAATTTGTCGAGCCTTGTTTTAATCGTTTCCAGAGAAGCCTCCATATCGTTGATGGAGGACACCTTGGCCTCCCGTTCGGCTCGCAATGTCCGCTCCTCTTTAAACAATCCTATTAGCTCCTCATTTGCAGACAGCCATCCCACATCCACCATTCCGGCAATGGACATATCATCATGATTGCCTTGCTCACTCAACTTAGGGAGAAACTCTTCCAACTCTGCCTGGATGTCGGTATTGCGATCCTGGAAGAGCTCGATCACATCGGAATAGAAACTATGTAGATTATCTTTGTTTCCAAAGGAGCCATCGACGCCATCTGAATTCAAGAATACCGCTATCGGGAAATCTCCCTTGCCACTGAAAGCATATCTAAACTCTTTTTCCGGTGACTTATCACAAAGTGAGGTTGTCCTGTTAAGAAAACACTCACAATCCCGCGGCACAGGTTCCGTCCAATTTAACTTCTCATCACAACAAACAATCTTTCCGTCACCAATCTGTATAGCGAGCCAATACAGAGGTGTCCTAAGATATGCAAGAACCGTACATCCATAGGCTTTTGTCAGATCCTTGCCGGCCAATGCGGCTTTTTCATCCCTCGAAAACTTATGGATGCGGGCGTCTTCTTCTATTTCTTCCCTCCATTTGGCTATTATTTCGTTAATAATGCTGTTTACAATAGCCTGCTCGTCCTTATGGTGCTCTGTCGCATTAATGTAATCCTGGGCCTGGCGAGCAACCTCCTGTTGAGTTTCGTCAAGATCCTCATATTTCACCTTGTTGCCATCAATATCGATGAAGGGATTACGCTGAGGCTGAGCCGTAACGGCCATCGCCACACCATCAAAAATGTTGGTTTTATTATTGGTTGCAAATGTTTTGAGTATCCTGCGCGTATTGATGCCGGCTAGTTTCGCCCCAGTATGACTGCGAACATAGGATGCCCCTCCGTGCCCGTCGCATACCACCAAGACCTGGATTCCATCGCTATTCTCGCAGATGGAATAGTCCTGGCAAGGCTTCTTCTTTGCAATGTGCCCAGCTCCAATAACAGACTTATGGAATACTACGATGTCAGACATTTATTTACCAGTTAGTCCAGTCGTCAGTACCAGCGTTGTCGTTATTATCTGCACCAACATCAACTTTCTTCAGTTTCGAATCCTTTTTGATGGCCTGTTTGATGTCGTCAATAACTTCGTCCTGCTTGGTTTCAGGAGCGTCTGCGCCCGTGGAAACGCCGCGGGAAGCAACCTGGGAAGCCGTCACGGAAACCAGGTAAATCATTGACTTCAAGTCGGCAATATTATGAACCGTAAGGACGGCCTCAGAATTATTGCTGGCGAATTCCTTAAGGATGTCTTTATTTGCATCATCACCAATAGCCACAGCAACCTTGATGGCCGCCTTATACCAGCGATTCTCTCTCAAAGTAGCCAGAGCGTGCTTGGCATCGTCAGTAGGAACGCCATCAGAAAAAAGAATCAAAACAGGTGCGGCAGAAGTGTTGGCCTCCTGCATGAAACCTTGACTCTGGGACAGTTGTTTATTTAACTCCTGGAAAGCGGCGCCCATACTTGTAAGGCCGTTTGCGTCAAGGTCATTCCATTCGAAGTCTGCCACGGGAAGAGGCCTGGGATACATCCAATCACAACCACTGGAGAATTGGAGTGCGGCAACCTTGATTTCAGCATCAGTATTGTCATCAGAGATCTGCTGTATCATTGGCAGGGTCTCCCTTATGGCGACATTCAGACTTGAAATTTTACCTCCGCCCATGCTGCCGGACGTATCTACCAGAAAGAAAATGGTCAATGATTTCCTCGGCAACTTTGTAATTGGTGCATTTAACTTACCCATAATACAATATCATTTTTATCATTTAATAATCTGAGCTTTAATCCCCATCTTGAACTTGATTGTCATACCGTTTTTTACTGGCAGGCCTTCTCCCGGGTCGATGTTATGGACATCTCCGATAGGATCTATTGCCTGCCAAACGAGGGAAGAAAAATTCTTGATGCCCAACCGCCTTGTTACAGTATTGGCAACGACTTCACCGACAACGTTGTTCAGATCTCCTTCAATAGGAAGCTGGATGGCATATATCTTCTGGCCAAGCAGCAAAGGGATACGATAATTATCCAGTTTCAATACAAGAGGCTTCTGGAATGACATATCGCAATCAATACAGGCGGGCACGGAGTCTTCAGGATCGACAAAGGTGTCTTCACCGCAGATTGGACACTTGCATAGCATAGACCTTAGCTGAATGATAGTATTCATCCAGTCCCGGTCAATGACTCTCTTGTTTGGAAAAAGCAAACTTTGCTTACAAAAAGCCTGGACGAATTTGTCTTCAAGAAGTTTTGGAAACATGCCCCATCTCCTGATGACGTTATCGTGAACGCCCTTGACAGGCCGGTTGGAGGAATCATCCGGATCCATAATAAAAACCGCCCTGGGGCCGAATAAAGCCCTTTCCATCTCTTCGGTCATACACGGACACGAGGTAACCGCACGCCCTTCAAAAGGCCTGTTGAAGTAGAAGATGAGGAATAGGATTACCGCCATAGAGAAATAATCAGAATAGCGGTTTGGCAGATTCTTCTTATCTACTATTTCCGGTGCCAGGTATCCGGCTTTGCCGATAATACCAAGGTTAGTCCTGTCCGGAGCCACATTGTCGTTATCACAAATCAAGACATCGCCATTCCTGGGATTGATAAAGAAATTCCCATCGTTCATGTCTTGATAACTCAAGCCTCGAATATGAAGCTTCTGGAACGCATCGCAGATCTTCAGCGCAGCATTGATGTTAGCACTGATTTTGGCGAACTGAACCTTGGCAAGCATAAAGGAGCCAAACTCCCGGTAACCTCTGGGCCGGAGTTTCATCACGTACCCGAAGCTACCAAGCTGTTTTTCAGTTACAGCAAGCGGCCACAGAAATGTTGGGCTTGGCGCTCCGGCATCAGCATTCGCTTTTAAGTTGTTGTAGAACGCATCGGAGTAACTGCGCGTGTACCACTTGAGGGCAAAATCTCCACCACAATAATCCACAAGGTACACAATCCCTTGACCTCCTCGGCCAAGTTCCTTGTCAACGGTACATGTTCTCCCGTTGGTCAACTTGATTACAGTTCCTTCTTGCAGTTCATCCATGGTATAATCTCCTACTTGAATCCAATCTTTCTTCTTTCTGTCTCAGTGGAAGCGGGGCCAAGTGAAGAAGGATTCGCTTTGATCGTATCAATCAACAACTGCTGGCTAATAGGAATATTCTTGTATGCAGCAACAAGAGCGGCATCATTGACGATATATGCAATGTCGCTGGAAGAATAGTTGTCTGTCAGCTTGGCCAGCTCAGAAGAGTCAGTTCCGTCGCAGGGCCTGTCTTTCAAATACAGGTCGAACATTCGTTTCCTAGTTTCAAAGTCGGGAGCAGGTACCAGGACATGAAGATCCATGCGTCCCTTCCTGAGCACGGCCTGGTCTATCAATTCCTTGTGGTTGGTAGTGCCGATAATGAAAATACCTCTTGTTGAGCAATTATTCATCTGGCTAAGGAACTCATTGACTTCGGGATTCATTAAAGCATGGGCCTCGCCCCCGGAACGCTGGGGAACCATGGCATCGAACTCGTCAAAACAGATTACAGACGGAGACTTGCTTTCTGCTTCAGTAAATAGTTCTGCTATTTTTCCCTGTGAGCCATGGATGTAGGTGCTGCCTACATCAGAGCCCTTAACGAAAATATAATTAAGCCCGGCTTCCTCTGCGAATTTTTCCGCAAAGAATGTCTTTCCGCATCCAGGAGGGCCATAGAGCAACATCCCGTTAGGTGCGCTCAGTTTGTATTTGACAGCTTGGTCGGGATTCTTAAAGAGGAAGATTACTTTCTGCTGCAGCATGGCCTTGATATCATCCATACCGGCAACATCAGCAAAACCATTCCCTGCTTTCTTTTTGATCTCATATTGTCCTCCCTTTGCGATGGTCGTGGTGCGGACCGATTTCTCGGGAGTGGCCCCTTGTTTCGCAGGGGCTGTCCTGACATGGGTAAAGGCTCTGTTCTCAATGGCCTTAAGGAGGGTCTCAGAATCTTGCACACGACTATCCGGATCTTCCGTCAAGCACGCCTTGAGAACTTTCTGCAACCAGTCCGGGCAACCATCAAGACTGCCGGAGAAAGAAAGCCTTTCCTTTATGGCATCCAGTACGGCTTCTTCTTCAGACTTCTTGTCAGGCATGCTGCTTAAATCAATCTCCCAGGGAGCACGACCAAACAACATTGCATATATCACTGCCGCCATTGAATAGACATCGGACCTCGCATCTGATGCACCGCTGTACGTCTCAGGGGCTCGGAAGAAGGCAGTCAGATCTCTTGTAAGAAAGCTCGGGCAACCATTACTTGCTTCAGTCAAATGCCCCATATCGATTATTTCAACCTCCTCGAGATTCTTGGGGTTGTACATGATGTTTCTCGGCGTGATATCGTTATGGGTAAGGCCCTTGGAGTGCAGATATGTGAGGCCGGTAAGCGCACCCTTGGCAATTGTCAACACTTTCTCCAATGGGAATACCCTCCCTTTAGAAAGAGGATCGGCAAGAAGGCATCCCGCAAAGAAACTTGTTACGATATAAGGATACTCAACATCATCTTTATTGTAAACTCCTTTCGTGACAAAATCAATTACATTTGGATGGGATACACGCTCGCACAGGTGGATTTCCTGAACCTCACCCTCGGAATTTAAAACCTCGGAAGGGATACGGGCAGGATCGTAAATCTTCAGAAAATAGTATTTCCCTGATTCATCCTTTATTTTGTACGACTCGTTGTACTCACCGTCTTTGATGAAAGAGTCTACCGTATAATGCCCAAATTGTTGGCCGTTTGCAAGGATTGCCATATATAGAACAGAAATTTAGTCAGTTACTTTTTCCTTGAAAGGATTTCATCCACCATACCATAAGCCAGGGCCTCTTCCGCAGTCATCCAGTAATCACGGTCTGCATCAGCGAAGACCTTGTCATACGGGGTGCCACTGTGCTCGGATATGATAGATATCAATTCTTTCCTAGTCTTCTCAATCTCCTTGGCGGCAATCAGGATGTCCGAAGCTTGCCCCTGTGCGCCACCAAGAGGCTGATGAATCAGAACCCTGGAATGTGGAAGGCAGGAACGCTTACCCTTTTCTCCAGCACAAAGAAGCACGGAGCCCATTGATGCAGCCATACCGGTACAAATCGTTGCCACGTCAGGCTCAACAAGCTGCATAGTGTCGTAAATGGCGAGGCCGCTTGATACCTGTCCTCCGGGAGAATTGATATACAAAGAAATGTCTGCCTTAGGATCGACAGAGGCCAGGAATAGAAGCTGAGCCATGATGATATTGGCGACATCGTCATTGATTCCCACGCCGAGGAAAATGATACGGTCCATCATCAATCGGCTGAACACGTCCATCTGGGCCACGTTAAGCGGCCTTTCTTCGATAATTGTTGGGTTAAGATAGGCATCAATCATTGATTGATATCCCCACAAGGTCGTTGAGCTGATACCTCTTTCAAGCCTTGCAAATTTATCAAATTCAGTGTTACTCATATGCGTGTAAATACAATAAGGCAAATATACCATTTTTTACTCTACTTACCAATCGTAACTTTCGTTTTTT
>AUXO012892735.1_pt1 | contig 10187 bp, 7 predicted proteins | sample 768731 | NCBI WGS metagenome assembly AUXO01 (sample SAMN02715735, study PRJNA202380) | gut metagenome | biome: sheep rumen | host: Ovis aries | place: New Zealand: Palmerston North | reverse complement strand
CCTTCTTTTTTTCTATGTGCTTCTCCTACAAATATTGAAATTTTTTGTCCTACACGCAATTTTTTTAATATTGGGATTAATATTAATCCAAGGAAAGCTGATGCTAAAAATCCTATCATAATAGCAAAAATTGCTTTAGTAAGTAGTAACATAAAATCACTCCTTGTCTCTTGAAATATTATATCATAATTAAATAAATAATATGACAAATTAGAATGCTTTTACATATTATTTACATTGGATAAGTACCCCTTGTTAGTAATTTAGAATTATTTCTTTCTAATTCTTGTTCTTGTTTAGATTTAATTTTTTCTAATTCATATTCTTTTTCTTTAAAATTATCTTTTACTTTTTTCAAATTACTTAGTAATTCATCACATTCAGGGATTACACCTATATAATCAGAAAACTCATTTTTTATCTCACTAATTATATTATCTAATTCTTTACTTGATTTTGATAAATCTATTACTACATCTTCTATCTTAGTAATATTTCTTTCAATATCTCTTGTATAATCATATACTGTTATTTCTTTATATGTTTTTGTAGTAGTTTTAGGTTGTAACATATTACGAGCTAAACTTGCATAAATACCTACTGTAGCAGCAAGTGCTTTTGCACTTCTTTTTCCTGGTAAAAGCATTAGTAAAGCTATTCTACTAAGTAACATTCTTGCTTGAAGATTCATTGTTTCTACTTGAACTTCTACTTTTTCAGTTACTGTTACTGCTTTATCTATTTTATCTTGCATTTCTTTTAATAAAAGTTCTTGTTTTCTATAGAAATCATCTAAGTCTTTATTAAGTTTATCTATTTTTAAATACTTTTCTTTTAAATCTTCTAAGTTCTTTTCTTTTTCTTCAAATTCTTCTTTTTCTGACTCTACTTGTTCTTTAAATTTTTCTTTCTTTTTATCAAATTCATCTAGTTTTTCTGAGATTAATATATATAATGGAGAATCTTTTATTTCTTTTATAACTTTTTGGTCTTTAAATTCCTCTAAGTATCCTTCAACTAATGTATATATATAATTATCATCATATTTATCTAGATTATCTATTCTTATTTTTTCTTTTAATACTTCTATTTTACTAATAATTTCATTTAATTTATCTATTATTCTTTCTGCTTCTTTTGATTGTATTATGTTTTCTTCTTCTGCTACTAATGTATTGTATTCAAAAATAAGATTTCTTAATTCATATCTAATATCTTTTAATTGTCTTTCATAAACATCTATTATTTTTCTTGCTTGAAGTTTTTGTAGTTTATCTTTTTGATTTTCTGTTAAATCATTAAATTCTTTATTAACTTCTTGTTTTTCTTTTTCTTCTTTTAATGGTATAAATTCTTGTTTTTCTACTTTTGTAGGTTCTTCTACTTCAAACTTTGTTTTAGAAATTATTTCTTTTAATTCTACTCCTTGTTTTGAAATTATTTCTTTATCTATTGGTACTTCAATAACTTGTTTTGTACCATCTTTTAATTCTATAACTACTTTTCTAGTTTTAGGTTTTTCTTCTAAAAATACTTCTTTATCTTCTACTATGAATTTTTCTTCTTTTTTAGTCTTTGGTGTAGTTAATTCTTTAAATGTTTGTCCTACTAATACTATTGGTAATGTTTTTATTAAAGTATATATTTGTTTTTTCTTTACTTCTTTTTCTAAGTCTTTTAATTCTTTTTTTTCTTGATATTTTTTTAATTTTTCTTTTTGTTTTTTTGTAATAGTCATAACTCTTTTATAATCATTATGGCCACCCTTTACTCCTATTGTTTCATCCATAGTATCACCTAACTAATTTTATCATATATTCGTTTATTTTGCTTAATAAAAATAAAAAAAGAGATTATTCTTTAACAATCTCTCCTTTTTTATTATCATACTTAATATTAATATGTTTATACCATCCCCATAGTGGTCTTTCATAACCAATGTCATATTTATATCCAGCAGCAAAAGTTTTAGAATAACCATCTTTAATACCACATAATGCAGCTACAGTACTATAGTTTTCTGGTATTGTATTTAACTCATCTTCTTCCTCTACTCTAAGAAAATGAGATTCATTAGGTATATATATATTTATTCCATTAGTCCATAATCTTAATGAATATAATACTTTTTGTTCATCATATCTTAAGTTTGGATCAATTTCTATTTCTTTTAAAATATTTGAGTTACAGAATATTAATCCATCAAATATAGTTCCTGTTTCATATGGACATGTTATATGAGTTAAATCTACTTGATCATCATATGAAATTAATGGTAAATATGATTGGAATTCAATTATTCTTTTCTCAATATTTATATAAGATTGGAATGTTGCTTTATCTTTTTCATCTGCTTTAAATAACCAATGTGTTAATACTGATTTATTACCACAGTTTTTTAAAGTATCTAAATTATACTTATCCCAATTTTGCATAAATCTAACACTTGAATCAACTACACATACATAATCATCATCTAATTCTTTAGCAATTTTATTTAGTATTTTACTATAATGACTATTTTTTCCAAATGAAATAAATTTTTTTATTTGCATTTTAGAGCACTCTTCTTTAGTAGGTTTCTTATTAGTAATAGATCCTACTATAATATTAACTCTATCTTTATATAATGCACTTTCTAAACAACTTTCTACACATTTTTTATAATTACCAAATAGATCTACAATTAATACTTCTATTTTTTCATTATTATTTAATGTTTTCTTTTTATCAAATTCTCTTTGACTAAAATATGATACTTTACCAATATATTTCTTATTATTAAGTTCTCCTGTTGTGGCAGTTAAATAAAGTAATTCGTTTTCAAAGTCTATTCCTGAATACTTTTCAAATTCATCTATTGTTCTTTCGAGACCATAGTTTTCTTTTAATAAATATTCTTTATTATTTTTATTTTGTATTAATTCTACTAATTTGTTTTCTTCTACATTCATTGCATTATTAACACTTGGAAATTTTCTATCTGCTCTACAATATTGATGATAAATATATGCTTGTTTGGAATTATATACATTCCAACCATGAGTAAATAGTTTTATACTCATACATAATTCATCACCATAAAAATACATTTCTGGATCATGTAATGCTTCTCTATGAGCACCACTAAAAGCAAAGAAGTTACCTGCAGAAATAAGTACACTTCTTAAATGATTTTTTTCATCAGTATCAACTAATTCGCAACAAGTGCTTACGAATGGAAGTGATTCTTCACGAAAACCAGTAACATACATTATTCCACCTGTAGTTGGGTTATCAAATGCTTTATCATCTAGAGGATAAAACATCATTTCTCCATTACAATCAGCTGGATAAAAGCTTATTATGGCTTTTGGATCGTTTAGAGATAGTAACTCTTCTATAAGTTTAGTATCCCAATGTTTAACAAATCTCATATGGGAATCTATTTGATATACATATTCTTCATCATCTATCATTTGTTGGCACAAGTATCTTGCATAACAAGAACCCCTGGCTTCACTTTGTTTTAACCATTTAACTTTACAATTCTTAATTTCTTTTAATTTTTTATAATCCTCTTCATCATCACTTTGATAGCAAACTGAGAAGTACACTCTATCTGGATTATCTGCTTGTATTAATGCACTATTGATAGTATTTAATAATTCTGGATCACAGTATGCTGCAATTTCTACTAGTATTTTATCATTATGCATTTAATCACCTCTATCTTTATACTATACATGTTAATTATATCATGAACAGTAAAAGCTCTTCAATAATTAAATCACTTTAAAAATATACGCACTTTACTTTGATCTTCAATTTTTTCTTTAGCTTTAGGTGATTGGGTAAATACTGTATCTCCTTGTCCTTCTACTTCTATTTGAAAATTAAATAAGGCTTTTTTAGCTTCTTCTAGTGATAGACCTATAACATTAGGTACTTCATATGTTATTTTATCAGTCCATTCTAAATCTTTTGGAAGTTCATTATCTTTTTTTTCTATATGTAGAGAATCAATTATATCTAAAAGCATTCTTCTAGCTATTGGTGTGGTTGTATAACTAGATAACATAGCTGTATGCTTTGGATTATCGATGGCTATATAAAGTACTGCCTCTGGGTCATTTGAAGGTACTACAGCCATAAAACTCATTATATAGTTATTAACTAAGTAATGACCGTTTTCTTGTTTCTGTGCTGTTCCTGTTTTACCTCCTATTCTATATCCTTCTATATAAGCACTTTTTCCTCCGCCTTTAGCTACTACATGTTCTAAAGCTATTCTCATAATAGAAGATGTATTAGAACTTATTACTTTTCTTCTTAGTTTTTTATTATTCTCTTTTATTATTGTATTTGTATTATCTGAGATACTTTTTACTATATAAGGTTTATATAAATATCCTCCATTAACTATACTAGATACTGCCATTACTTGTTGGATAGGAGTTACACTTGGCCCTTGTCCAAAAGCAGATGTAGCTAGTTCTACATTACCTACTCTTTCTAATGGAAAAACTATACCTGTTCCTTCACCATTTAAATCAATACCTGTTTTTTCTCCAAAACCAAATTTATTTATATAACTAAATAATCTTTCTTTACCAAGTTTTTGTCCTAAAGAGACAAATCCTGGGTTACAGGAGTTTTGTAGTACTTCTAGATATGTTTGATCTCCATGACCTCCAGCTTTCCAACATTTAATAATACTTCCATCTACATTTACTTTACCTGTATCATAAAAATGATCTTTAAATATATCTACTACACCTTCTTCTACTGCACTAGCCATTGTAACTATTTTAAAGGTACTTCCTGGCTCAAATGATGCCCATATTGGAAGATTTCTATTAAGAGTTTCATTATTATATTTCTTATAATTATTCGGATCAAAATCAGGTGTTGAACTCATTCCTAATATTTCTCCACTTTTAGGATCTACTACAATGGCTAAAGCCATATCTGGTTCAAACATATCAACTATATTATTCATTTCTCTTTCTAATGATTTTTGTATATTTATATCGATAGTTAAAGTAATATTCATACCAGGTGTAGGAGAAACATACTTTTCTGTTTTATTCAAATTATTTCCATGAGCATCACTAAAATACTTAATGGCTCCATTAGATCCTTTAAGATAGTTATCATATTGTAATTCAAGACCAGATAATCCTTGATTATCAATTCCTACATATCCTAATGTATGTGATAATAAATCTTTATATGGATAATACCTTTTAGATTCTTTTACTAAGTATACTCCTGGTAGTTTTAAATTACTTATCTTTTCAGCTATCTCATAACTTAATCTTCTACCTTCAGGATGAACTCTTTCAATAGATGTTTTTTTATATACATGACTTTTCATTTCATCATAACTTACATTTAATATTTTAGATAATTCTTTTGTAGTTTTATCCTTATCTTTTATTTGATTAGGTATTAATACTAATGAAGTAGTAGTAAGATTATCAGCTAATACAACTCCATTTCTATCCAATATCTTTCCCCTATCACCTTCTATATTTAAGTTTCTACTCCATAGATCACTAGCAAATTCTTTTAAGTTTTTATAATCAAATACTTGGATATAAAATACTTTAATTATTATTAATAATAATGGTATTAAACTAAATAAAAATATTATTTTTATTCTTTTATTTATTTCTTTTGTAAACATAGTTCACCTCTATAAAGATTATGAAAAAAAAAGAAAAAGATTAACTTTTTCTAATTGATTCAATGAACTTCTTAGCTGCAATACTAGTATATTCATTTATATATATAAGTGAAATATTTATCTTTGGTAAATTATCAAATTCTATTATCTCATAATCATCTTTATCTATTAATGAATTAATAGAATCTACTATAAAGTATCCAATTCCTAATCCTTTTCTTATCATTTCCAATTCTACTTCAGTAGAAGATACTTCTATACATGGATTTAATCTAATACTTTTTGTTTCCATATAATCATCTAACTTACTTCTTATAATACTATTAGTTGGTAGTATTAATGGATATTTTAATAAGTCTTCTTCTTTTTTAATATGAACATCTGGTAAAACTTTTTTATTATAAGCAAAACAGTTTTCTGCATCAAATATATTTAATTTAGTTATCTTCTTCTCACTTTTTATAGGAAGAATTCCTATTATCATATCTAATTTTCTTGTTTCTAACATTTCAATCATTTCTGGCATTGGTTTAGAAATTATATTAAATTTAACATTTGGATATTCTTTTCTAAATCTATCTATATAATCAGTTAGTGTAAGAACTCCAATATGAGAAGGTATTCCTATTTTTATATTTCCTATATTTAAACTATTTAAATTCTTAACGTGTTCTTCTGCATCATTTAATATATTAAAAGCAGTTCTTATATAGTTATATAATTCTGTTGCTTCTAGTGTAGGTTCTATTCCTTTAGAGTTTCTAGTGAATAATGTATATCCTAGAGAGTTTTCTAATTCTTTTAAACTATAACTAATAGCTGGTTGTGATACATATAATTTACTAGCTGTCTTAGATATACTTTTTTCTTCATATAAATATAAGAATATTTTATATAAATTATAATCCATATTCATATTATCGCCTCGTGTGAATTATTATATGTTGTGTTTATAAAAAAGTCAAATAATATAATTTATACTTATAAATAAAAAAAGTAGGTTTTACCTACTTTATTTTACTCTTCCTAATTCAATATGATCTTCTAATGAAGATGAAGCTGTATCAAAGAATCCCTTAAATTTATCAATTGCTTTTCTAGCAAATTTTGGTACAGCATGAACTATTCTATAGACAATATTATTTTGTTTTAATTCTTCTTTAAACTTTTCACTTGCTTTTACATTCTTAGCTTCATATTTTTCTTTTTCTGCTTTAGCTGCCATTCTTGCTTTTTTAGCTTCTTCTAATTCTTTGTCTCTTGCTAATTCTTCGTCAAATCCTTTTTGAAGTTTTTCTATTTCTGCAGCTGCTTTTCTCTTTTGTTCTTCGATACTTTCATTGATTTGTCTTATTATTTCTTCTTTTTCTTTATCACTTAATGTATCCTCAGAACCTTTATTTTCACCAAGTGTTTCATCTAATACACCTTTAATATCGTCTGTTGTTAGATCTTCTTTTGGTTCATCCATTGGTGGTAATGGTATACTTGGTGCAGCATCTTTTTTAGCTTCTTCTTTCTTTTCTAATTCTATTTCTTTTATATCAGCTATATATGGTGAGAAAGCATTATTTGCATTTTCTTTAATCTTTTCTACATCACTTTCACTGATCTTATAGCATAGGCTTCCATTTATTCTTACTTCATTACCTAAATCAGCAGATTTTAATTTAAATCTTTCTACTGCATATTTTCTTACATAGTATTCACTACTATCTTTATCTTTAAATAGTGTTACTTTTTCTTCTGCAGGTTTTAAATCATTTATATCTACTTTTTCATTTTCTTTAGCACCTTCCATATCTTTTGGTGCTTCTTCTTTTTCTGGTAATTGTTGGATAAGATTATTTAATTCAACAAATGGATTTACTACTTTATATGGTATTAATTGTTTATTCTCACTAATAACCATTAAATCAGTATTTTTAATTTGAGTTTTTCTTGGTTCTTCTACTTTAGTATATTTTGTATCTAATGAATATAATGCTTCAACTATATCTAATACTGTATAATCTTCATATTCTTTATCTCTTCTAAAGTCAGCTATTTCTTTTAATATTTCTTCTTTAGTCTTATTTAATAATTCTTTTTCTTCTTTAGTTCTATCTTTTGCATCTTTATTAATAATTTCATCTAGACCTTTTTCACTTAGAATTCTATCCATTAGTTTTCTACTTCTATATACAGAATATACATCTTTATATTCATTATATGATAATCCTAATGCTTCTGATTCCTTGATTCTCTTTTCTAATGTAGTCTTTTTACTCTTTAATGCTGTTTTTAATTTTTTTATTTCATCATAAGTTCTTTGGTTTGCTACAGATCTTTCATTTAATTCTAAGATTTGTCTATCTTTTCTTTCTCTTAATTCAAGAATTTCTTCATCACTATATAATCTAGAATCTTCTAGTTTTTTCTCATTTTCTTCAAGTTCTTCTTGAATTTGTTTTACTAGTTTATCATATTCTTCTACTAATTGTTTTGATTTTTCTTCTATTTCTTTTAGTTCTTTATCAATGGTATCGATTTCATCTTTTAGATATTCTCTTATATCTGCAGAGTTTTCACTTAATTCTTCTGCTTTATCTACTGATTTTAATCTATCTCTTAATGCTCTTAGAGATTCTAATTCTCTTTCTAATTCATTTATATCGTTCATATTGTTTCCTCCTAATTACCAGTAGCTTCACTATCTATTTTTGCTAGTACATCTTGAATCATACTTAATTCTTTTGAATCATCTATGTCTTCTAATACTATTTCTTCATTTAATGGATTGTATGATGATACATAAATAGTTTTTCTACCATCATCACCAATAGTATTATCTGAATATCCTACATATGACTTTTCTGTATCATCGCAATCAAATGTAAATAGAATATCGCAATTTACTTCTTTTCCATCTTTTTCTATTGTTATTTTATCGTTTTCTATATCAAATACCATGATATCACTCCAATCTTCTCTTTAATTTTAGCATTTTTTCTATTAAAAGTAAAGAAAAAAAAGTCCTTCAAAGGACCTTTAATTCATTATTTTTACATATATTAAATCATCTTTAGTTATGTTCTTTGCTTTAGTTATTTTTATATGATAATAAATATTCTCTTTCTTATCTTTTTTTAGAGTAACTTCATCTACAATAGTCTCTTCTTGTTTCTTCATCAAATCAGTTTTACTATCACCTTTAGTTACTTTAATAGTTGAATCTGTAGTATTCTTTATTTCTATTTTATATGGCATTTCTTCTTTATTTATATCATTTTTCTTATAATTAACTATCTTAAATGTATATACACCTATTTCATTTAATACTTTAGCATTGATATTAAACTCATAATTTGTATTAGTCTCATATACTGGAATTACCATATTAGCAAATTCATTTTCTTTAGATTCTTTATATTTAATAACACATAATACAAGTAAGAATATTACTAATACTAATAGTAAAGAAAATACTACAGTTAGTGTTTTTACTGATTTCATTAAGTTTTGAATATTTTTTTGTTTTTTCTTTTTCATATATACCTATCTTTCTAGTCTATTCTTTATATTTTCACGTAAATTTTCTGTTTTTTCTTTTTCTTCTTTTGTCATATTTGATTTTAATTTAGAATTAGTTACATCAACTATAGTACTAAATTTATTAGTTACTTCTAAATTAATATCTATTTCACCGCGTAGTTTAGTTTCTTTATTTACTACATATTTGAATGATAAATTCTTTTTATTATTAAAACTTGTATTTTTCTTTACTTTAGTATATTTAGATGAATAAATTAAATCTAGTTTTTCATTGTCATCATTAAAAGTATAATTAATCACTGTATTATAATTATTCTTATCTAGTTTAAATTCACCTATACTTTTATTTGATGAATCTTTTATTTTACCTTTTATTTCATCTTTACTAAATTCTAATGAAGCATTATATTTTTCTTTATTATTAACTAAGTAATAGAATTTTCCTTTTGATTCATTACCTTCATAAATATATGTATTTGTATTATCTTTAGTAATATGATCTACTTGGTATTTTAATGGTTTATGTAATATCTTTGATGTATAAATAGATATTTTATAATATTCATCTTTCTCTATATAAGTATCTTCATCTTTAATCTTAGTTTTTAAGATGCTTTTATCTATATTATCTAGTATTCTTTTAGATTCTTTATCATTATTTAAATCTACTAAAATACCACTTAATATTTCTTTTAAATTCTTATCATCTATTCTTAAAGTAACTGCATCATCAGTACTAGTAAAATATTCTTCTTTTAAATTATTCTTAATAGATTTAATAATAAAATTATGTAAATAATCTATATTGTCTTTTTCTGTTGTATTACTATTAACATTTTCAAAGTAATTACAACTACCATCATTAATATAATTATCTAATATACCGTTAATATAATAATACTTAGTAGAATTATTTATAAAGTATTTTGCATTTATTATTTCTTCTTTTCCTATTACTTCATTTAATTCAATATAACCTATA
>AUXO010727252.1_pt1 | contig 10187 bp, 12 predicted proteins | sample 768731 | NCBI WGS metagenome assembly AUXO01 (sample SAMN02715735, study PRJNA202380) | gut metagenome | biome: sheep rumen | host: Ovis aries | place: New Zealand: Palmerston North | reverse complement strand
TATTCTTGTGTACTCTCTTTTAGGAATACCATAACCTACGATATTTGCTCCTGCGTCTTTATTTACTTTCTTGATTATGTCATCTAATGATAAATGCTTATCTTTAGCCATTCTTATCCTCCTCAGTTATTAGTCTGTATTCTTGAAAGCTCATATTCACTCATCCTACGACTCATAACCTTTTTACAACTAGAAAGAACTTCTTGGGCTGAATCAACTTTAGCTTTAAGAATGCGATAGGCTTTACTGTAGACTATACTTACGACCTTTTCTGCCATAGCATCAAGCTCTGCCTGTGTGTTCTTATCTGCTACTGTACCTGTTTTCTGCATTGAACGTGCAACATTATAAGCCTCTTTATAAGCTGAATTTGATAAATCATCTCTTATGCCCATCTGTTCTGCGCCCACACTTGTGAAATAAATAAGTGAAGATAACCTAAGAACAAAATCATCCAGCTCTGCGTCAGTAGGAGGCTGTTCATCATTTCTTAAAATACCCATTATGAATTTCATGTAATCATCTAACTCGCCTGAGTATCTTTCAATAATGTCGTTTATAGTGGTGTCTAATTCTGTAGAATTTAATTCTACTTTGTCCAACAATTCTTTATTTACCATGTTCATTCTCCTTAACTTGTTCTTGAATGACTTGCTGACAGTCTTTTATAATCTTCTCCGTTACAAGCATTCCAATCATTTGTGTGCTTACCTTCTACAATAGGTAATATTGCTGTGTCATCCATGTGAACTCTCTCAGAACAAGAGTATGTATTCTTACCTACTCTTATTAAATTTGCACAGCCTCTACATCCTACTTCAAATCTAACAATCTCTCCCATGGCTACTCACTTTCTTTTTCTCTTTAATTATACATGAGAATTAAAGAGGTATCGACTGGAAAAGCGCATCCATTCTATATTCCCAGAACACTCGCTTTTTTCTTCCTGGTATAGTTATGATTGCCATATCGTCTGCGTCATATCTTATACTCTTTGCACCATTCTGCTTTAGCACCTCTAAAAACTGAATGGGGATAAATGCTGTCCTATCGTAGTTTACCCACCAGCATAGTATTCCTGCGACTACTCCTGAAATTGTTGACATCTTCAACAACTCTGACCACTGATACTCTGAAATATTTGCAAATGGTAATGATGGCTTATTTGTTGCCTTACATTCCAGAGCATACAAAACTGGCTTATGATACACAAAGAAATCACAAGGATTCTTAGAACCAACTTTATATGTAACCTGGTCAGGAACTCTATACACTGATGTATCTGGAACTTTTTCAAATGCTTCTTTTACAACTCCCTCAAAATCCTTACCCCTAGAAATTTTATTCATACTTAACCATCCTTCTTACATTGTGTTTGATATGAACAATACCTACATGATGTTGGAGTTACTGCTCCCTTAGGAGGAGCTATCTTTCTTTCAACATAACCCTGCACATCATTTAAAAAGTCTGTGAGATTTTTTCTCATAGCATCTGTAACATTGAATATATAAGCCTTGGCATTGAGTAAATCTCTTTCTACATACAGAAACATTACTTCATCTATTCCGAAGCTATTTGAGTATGAGATAGCTTGATTGTGATGTTTAGGATCCACATCGTTTCTGCTATACCACTTGTTACTGCTCTCTGTCTTAATCTCTAAGATGTAATATTTTCCCTTGTACTTTATGATACCGTCACACATGAAGCTGATATAAGTGCCATATCTTGTATCATAAAGTTTTGTTTCTGTGCCCTTTTTCTCCCTTACTATCAGATAGTCAAGACCTCTTTCTTTTATAAAAGTCTCAACATCTATCCACTCACAATCTATACCATTATCTTTCATCTGCATGACTGCGGTCTGTACTCTTACATGGATATCAGTACCAGAGTTACATATACCTATCATGTTAAAAGATGAGTGACCTTCATCAGGCTGTGCTCCGATTATCTGATAGTAACAACCTCGTTTACAGTTTAAAGATGATGGTTTAAATGTCTGTGATGGAAGTCCTCTATTATTCTCATCTGTAAGCTCGATTGACCTTTTAAAATCTTCTAAAAAAGACTGATTGTCTGGTAAATCTTTATTAGCCAGGTCTATCAGTCTTGTTACATTCTGTAATGATTTTCTGCTCATGTCATCTCCGTTATATCGGGGTAGAGCTTTTACACTCTACCCCATATACTATTTACTCTTCCTCTTCTGCTACTGCTCTATCATCATCTGCTAATGCGATAATCTGCTTTGTGTTGCCGAGTACAAGTTTAATGCTGTTCTCTTTTCCGTAGAACATCTCAATAGCGTCTGACTGATAAGCCTTGACCTGAGTCTTGAACAAATCAATGTCGAGACAACAAGTGTAATCCTTGAAGTTCTCACTTGACTTATAAGGAATAATCTCAGAACCACTATCCTGCTTAGACGATACAAGCATACCATCTTTTGTGAATGTAAGATAAACACTGTTCTTATCAAACACATCAACAAACAGTGAAAGACGGTCAAGCATCTGAGTAAGCTCCTGCTTGTCAATCTTACATGAACTAGGGAACTGCTCATCAAGAAGTCCACCAATTGCTTCAATCTGATAATCTTCTATGCCTTCATCTACTACACCGTAGACAATAACATCTCCTGTCTCAAAGATTACGATATCGTCTTTGTATCTAACATCAATATTTTCTGATGTCATTACATCAAGAATATCCATAAGCTGAGGTGAAATAAGTTTAGGCTCATCAAAAATCTTGATATCAATACCACAAATCTTATAAGTATCTGTAGCAACAATTCTGTCACCTACATAATAATCCGAGTAACAAGAATCTTCTTTACCTACAAGTAATGCGGCTTTCGCTGTTGAAAGAATATGTCTTACTGTAGACAACTGTAATTCTGCTGTGCTCCAGAAGTCATCTGTAGTCTCTGATACAGGATCAGGAAACTCAATCAGTTCTCCTTCTTCATCATAAGGCAACTCAATAACATATTTTCCGTTACCTTTGATTACGAGCTTATCAAGCTCTCCTGCTTTAGCTGTAGGAATTTCAAGTGTGACATTCTCACAAGTAAGTTTTGAAATAAGTTTGGCAAACTTATCTGCTAAAACTACTACATTGAAATCTTCTCCTGCTACTTTGTCCTGTCTCACATACAGATAGTTATTATTATCTGTAGTCTCCAGTGTCAGCATATTGTCTTTTAATGAAATAGACATAAGCTGTGTGATGAGCAAATCATTGTTCATGCCTGCTCCCTTTACTGCTTTAGCTACCATGTTCTGAAATGTAGCTGTGTTGATTGTTAGTTTCATCTTACTTTACTCCTCTCTTTCTTCTATCAACAGTAGCAAAACCTGCATACTTCTTCCAGTTGTTTGAGAAAAATTCTCCCTTGCAAATCTGCACCATGCCCTTTGCTTTCATGTTTACCTTAGCTCTACCACGAGCTAAACTTCTCAACATACTACTCATCTGATTTATGTTCCTCCTTTATTTTGTATTTATCTGATATAATCATAGGACAAGCACTATCCCAATCAGTATTATGATGTATTCGATAATGTCTATCCCCCATCATACCCGCTTTTATAAACGATGGTGTCTGTAAGATACTATAAAATGTCTTTTGATATGTACCTGCTCCTACATACATATCTGTCATTCCGCCTTGTACTTGCTGAGTCTCAGGCTGGTCTATCATTATAAAGTCAAAAGTAAGAAAGACTTTTCCTCTATGTCCTTCTAAGAAATACTGATTAGCATCATCATTCATAGTACCGGCAAATGTCAATCGTCTCTCTGTCTTACATATCCAACTGTTCATACACTTTCGCCTATACTTCTGCTGATGTAGTCTACTTCCTACACCCCCTATGAAGTCTCCAGGCTGTCCAAATGCTACTGAATAAATATCTTCGCTAGTCTCTAAGAAATCGAGATATGCTTCAAATACGGCGTCAAGATTAGCTAATGTGCTACGATACATTACCCCATCTTCTTCCCATCTGTATGGAATACCTACATAATCATCATCAAACTCAGCGAAGTATGTAAGTCCTAACTTTTCTGCTATATCGAAACAGGCATTACGAGCATATAAAGCACATCTCATATCGCCCTTATTATCCATAGGGTCTGTATATTTCAACACTTCTTTTTTAGAAAATACTTCTACTTCAGGATAGATAGCTTGATAGTTAGGTAAATCCTTATCTTCATCATCACAGACTATGATGATTCTGCCGCTATATCCATACTTTCTTAGTGTAGGATATGTAGGCACATTCTCTGCTCTGCCATGACACAATATCATTACTGCAAAATCATCAAGCCTACTCATTCTTTCTCCTTCGCTTTCTTCTCTGCCAGCTCTCTCTGAGCTTTAAGAATATTCTTGGCTTCTTTAGCTTTAGCATCTCTAGCCTTTTCTTCTTCTATAAGCTGTTGCATCTTCTCAGATAAAACAACATAGCCATTAGCTATAGCATCATCCATATCAAGAATTACAAGTGCTGACTCTTCCATAAGCTCCTGCATCTCTGCGCTAGCGTGTGCGTAGTAATCAGCTATCTTACTATAAGTAAATACGATATGACGAGAAGCGGCGAATTTAAGAAACTTCTTCTCTTCTTCTGTAACACCTGACTTATTGATTTTTGCTATGAGCTTACTATATTTTGTAAGGTCATAAACAGATTCAAGAGCAGGCTTTTCATTCTTAGGCTCATACTGTGGAACTCTTATTGCCCTTGAATACTTAGTATCATCCCCCATTGGATTCTTTTTAATATCGTTGTTTTCAAATAACTGTTTCATACTTACTCCTTTCAGTAAATATTATATAACATTTTTATTCTTCTTGAAACTGGAACTAATCAACTTAGGAAAGGCATTTTCTCTTTTAATCGACGCCATGTATTTCCCTTTATATTGATATGCTTTAAGCTCTGCTGGAAGATACATGACATTCTGCATAGCCAATCTAACACTTGAATTGCTATCATAGGTGTCTTTCATACCACCATCTGCTGACGCTAAAGATACAATCTCTTGTTGAACATAAGGTAAAGCTGTCCACAGCTGTCCTATTCTACCACAGTAAACTGCTGTTATAATATCTTCTCCAAACCAACTCATCCAATCTACTTTATGCTTTACATTTCTAAACACAAAGTTATATGGAACTCTGTACTTCTGAACATTCTCGGATGAAAATGATTCTGTACCTGAGAAATAGAACTGAGTAAACCCAAATCCTGTTGCTACCATATCACAATCAAGCATAGCTTTGTAGTAGGCATCCATTATGTCATCCATTGTTGATAATACTTTCTGACTTTTTAAATGCCCATCTTCTGAGTACCTAAATCTGAAATTTAAGATATCATCATCAGCTATAACAAATGCATCCAGCTTTAAATCTTTAGCCAGGTCTTCGCAAAAATTCTTAGCGTATAAAATACACTTACGCTGATTTTCATTCGTTCCGGTGTCAGATTTATCTATATAGAATTGTTTATTAAATTCCCATATATCATCACAGTAATCAAGATTGTGATGATAATATGGATAAGTTTCGTCCTCATCATCAAGCACAAGATATATCTTACCTGTATATCCACTGTCTCGTAATGTTTTTAATGTGTGTTGAGCATCAGGTCTTCCATGAGTACAAATCATCACTGCTGTGTTCATAGTCTTATCTCCTCACCATACCACCTCTCACTAACAGCTACATCACAACTTATAGGTATTGTAAATTTATCACCGCTAGAATGTGACATTATATATGCAAATCTTTCTGCCACTTCTTTTGCATTTTCTTTAGGGCACTCAGCTATAACTTCATCATGTACAGGAATAAGTATTCTAAAGCCTAGCTCTTTTAATCTCGCATCATCATGTAGAGCTATCATAGCCAACTTAGACTGGTCTGCGGCACTTCCTTGAATACGAGCGTTTACACACTGTCTGCCTGCATCAGCTTTTTTCTTGGTGTTGTCGATAATCCATACACCTTCTCTATTCGCCTCTTCAAATATCTTTCGCTTCTGACTACCCCAACAAGTTCTCAGCTTCTTCATATACTTATTTACAATCTCGTCAGGAACTTCTTCAGGTGTATTATCTTCAAAATCAAGCGGGTCATCTGATTCTGAACTATCAGACCAAGTAAACTCATAATCAGGCAGAGTCATATCTGGCAATCTTCTCTTTCTACCCCAAAGAGTGGTTACATATCCAAGTTCTTCTGCCATTCTAAAACTATCTTGCTCAAATTTTTCTATAGCGGGGAAACCTGTAAATACATCATCTTTTATTTGTTCTGCTTTCTGCTTTGTACATCCTAACTGCTCTGCAATACTTACTGCACCTCTACCATAGTTAATTCCTAACAGAATACTTTTAGCTTGACTTCTTCTCTCTTTGCCCTCAGGATTTGTTGTGCCATCAGGTCTAAACTCAAGACATTCTTCATAGGGATAGTTGAAAGCTACACTAGCAATCTGAGCATAGAAATCTTTGCCTTGTCTAAACGCTTCTATCATTCCCTCATCACCACACATTTGAGCCATACCCTTTACTTCTTGCTGACTAAAGTCGGCTGACATCATTACATATCCATCAGTGGCTTTAAACATCTTTCTAATATCTTTATTATGTGATGGTATATTCTGCATGTTAGGATCTTGTGAACTGAATCTACCTGTGTCTGCACCATACTGATTAAACTTGCAATGTATCCTGCCATCTTTCTTATTGACACACTCAGGCAACTTATCAATAAAGGTACTCACTATTGTTGCAAACTTTCTGTACTCAAGTATTGCGCTCACAACAGCATTATCCTTATTTACTTTTAATGATTCTTCTGATGTACTTCTCGATGGCTCTTTTGTCTTTTTATCTATAGGTCCCTTTAATCCTATAATGTCATACAGCAGAGCTTGTAGCTGTGGCACAGATGCAATATTTATAGGCTCATCAAATCTCACTTTGCCTTGATAGTTTGCTATCTCAGCATCATACATGTGATATGCCTTTTGAAAATCTAACAGCTTATCCTCCAATATCTTATGATACTTCTCTTTAAGCTCGGCATTATATTGCATGTCAAACTCTACACCAGTATCTTCCATATCTACAACAACGTCTACTATAGGCATTTCTATATTCTGAAATACCCAGAATACATCTTTAAGGTTCTCCCTTGTAGCAAATATATTTCTCTGATAATCTGCGTATTCCCAAGTAATCTTAGGGTCATGTGCGGCATATAATGAAGCTGTCTTAATTGGTACCATTCTATAATCTATTCCCTTGAACAAATCACCAAAACTGAACGCATCACCTACACCATGAAGAACATATTTCTCATGTAACTTTTTAAGACCTTTGTTAGGCTCATTCTCATTCAAACATCTTGAAGCTAAATAAGCGTCCCATGTACATTTTAATCTTGTGCCTGTATGATTCTTTATAAATCGAATATCAAATGGTGCATTGAACATATCAATGTCTACACCGTCTAATCTTGCAAGCTCTTTTCCTACACAATCCAATGATAACTGATTCTTTATTTTTTGTCCAGTTACATACGATATGTGACCAACTGGAATATATGCTGTCTTTTCGTTAGGGGTATAGATGCACACACCTACTAATTCATCAACTAATGGGTCAAGACCTGTTGTCTCAGTATCTATTCCGCATATTCCGTTTGATATGCACTTATCTATATAATCGTGCAATGTCTGCTCATCTTGTATAAGAATTGTCTCATCTCTAAACTTACCAAGATGAGTCTCCACCATAGCTTCTATGGATTTTATCTTATTGACAACATTACCGCCACTCTTTTTTGTAGTAGTGACGGTACTCTTTGTTTTTGATTTCTGTATTATTGCTGAATCCACTGCTTTTGTAGACTTCTGTATTTCAAATAATGGCATTATCGTGTTCTCCTTTTTAAAAGTATCTTATAAACCCAAGCACGGAACGGTTTGTGCATTGAAACTTAGATACATAACTGATAATACAGTGGTGTTGTAAGTGGCAACAGAACGATTGCGACTGTGCCCTAGTAACTTCGTAACCACACGATATAGTTTCTACGACACATTGTTTACAGTTGCACTCCTATCTGATATGTAATAGGAAAGTTGCATTATCAATAAGTTTTTCTCAGCGTTTATCATATCATCAAAAATAATACTGATGGGTAATAGCTTGTAGAGGAATCGAACCTCTGTACTGGACACAATAGGGGATGGACCTATCATGAACGCTCTCCACCACTGAGCTAACAAGCTACTTTGCCTACCGTACCAAGCGCTTCGCATTTGTTGGTATCTTTGTTTTTAATATCTCTGCCCTTGGACTTATGAGATTGTTGCGCCCATTTCAGCAAATAATGTGGGTAAGGATTTGCACCTTACATGACGTTCCCGTCACGATTTGTTTAACAAGTGCACTTGCAACTCACGTTGAGCGTCTACCTATTCCGCCACCACACTACACGTTATGCTATGAGGGGAGCATATCAATACTCATCTTCTGCATCTCTGCGTCTTGAAGGTGTACGTCTTTCATTACCTTCGTTAAATGGTGGCTTATCATCTCTTGATGAGCCTCTTCTTGTTACACCTGCATTATCTCCATCTGGGAAATCACCTCTTCTGAGATAATATTCCATATCTTCTGCTGTCTTATCAAGAACTATTGTACCGAGTATTTCTGGAATATCTTCTCTGACATTCTCGATATCAAAATTATCCTCTTCTTTAAGAGCATACAGACCATATGTTGTAGAAGTATCGCCTTTCTTTCCTCTACGCTCAACTTCTGTAACTACTTCTGATACATTAGGATTATGAGAACAATAACTTGCTAAATCTCTAAAGAAAGTCTTTCCTCTCTCCCATATCTGCACCTCATCTGTACTACAGTTATAGAGAGGAATAAATAACTTTGCATAAACCTTACTAACTTCAGGATTATTTCTGCCCTCTGCACAGAATGGACAGTCTGTGATTGGTGAACCTGCTTCTCTCAAACAGTTTACATATCTGTGACCATCTCCTATGGGCACTCTATGTACTGCATATCCTGGAAAATCATTCATATCGTTTCCTAAGATATGTACCTTTGCTGTTTCCCTATCATCTTTCAATGAGAAAAACGCTGTACCTCCGCCCTTACTTCCATACTTGTCAGCATCTTCATACGAAAATCGCATAACTTACTCCTCCTCTTTTGTCTCTTTTTCTGAAATGTAGTCCTTTGCAATGTCAAACAAGAGATTAAAGATATCATCAAACTTATCTGTAGACACTCTGCAAAGATGCTTGAGATGCCAATCCTCTTTGTAAGTGTACTCTGATGACTTAATAACCTTATTAAATTTATCTCTGTTGGTTGCAACAAGCTCTTCGGAAACAATGAAATCGTACTTATCAAGATTAAACTTTATCCATATCTCAAAAAGTGTTTTCTTCTTGTTACGCACAACAATACAGCCCTTGCTTGTTCTTGTTGTTTTAAGTACAGAGTCTTTCAGCATATCACAAACATGGTCATCTACAGCATGTACTTTTTTGACCTTTTCTTCTGTGGTCATCTTTACCACATCTGTCTGCTTCTCAACAACTTTCTTAGCGGACTTCTCTTTCTTAACTTCTTCTTTTTTCTCTTCGACCTTTTTCTCTTCGACCTGAGTAGAAGTCTGTGCAACTGCATCACCAGTGTACTTTCTCCAATTACTCTTAAATGTTGAATAAGTAATGTTGAAAGTCTTTCCTTCTGGATCCCTCATCATCAAGGTCTTATACTTAGGCTCTCTACTCTCCAGTACACCTACTTTCTTGGTCTTTCTGTCCTCATACATCTGACCAATAATTCCAACTTCGTTTGCGGGTTTCGTGTTTGTTTTTGTTGACATCGTTTTTCCTTTCTGTCGTTTTGACGTTCAACGTGTTTTGTATCTGTTACAAAACATACTATAACATATTTAATTATAGATGTAAAGTCTAATGCGAACATTCCAGTTTGGTTTTTAATTCTGCTATCAAATACTTATCTGTAAAGTATAGACTGTTTACATCTTCATTAACCTTGCGCTGATTTATAATAGAACCCCCTAGTAAATAATCGACATTATCTACTATATTAGGAAC
>AUXO010717784.1_pt1 | contig 10189 bp, 6 predicted proteins | sample 768731 | NCBI WGS metagenome assembly AUXO01 (sample SAMN02715735, study PRJNA202380) | gut metagenome | biome: sheep rumen | host: Ovis aries | place: New Zealand: Palmerston North | reverse complement strand
AAAAAACATGTCGAAAATATGACCTAATATGGAAAAACTTTCACAAAAATCGAAGCATTTCAATTTTCATTGTTTTTCATTTGTTATATTTGTTGCAAAAAAAATCGTTTAATGCTAAAATTTTGATGAAAATGCTTTCAAAGGAGGAATTTATATGAAAGGCTTAAAGAAATTAAGCATTTTAGGATTAGGATTAGCATTAACTGCAAGTCTTGCCGCATGCAGTCAATCAAAATCTATAAATCAACTTGATGCAATTCCTGTTGCTGAAGAAGAAACATATCCAGAAGTTTCTTATGATGAAGAATACGCAAAAGAAGATTTAAGATTAGCTAACGTTGTAGTAGATACAACAAATGCTAAAACTAAGTTCTATTTAGGCGATGAGTTTTCATCAGAGGGTCTTATAGTAAAAGCAAGATATTTTAAATATGAAAATGGAACCCGTGTTGCAACAATAGATGTTGATATTGATAATTATTCTATTGATACATCAGAGGTCAATATGTATGTTGCTGGTACATATAATGTTGTTATTGGCTTTAGAAAGGGCGCAATTTTAAAAACTAGGAGTTATTCAATTACAGTAAAGAATAATGTATATGAAGGTACTCCAAATATTACATATCTTTCAGGATTAGATGTTAGCTGGAGTGATGCAATTCAAGAAGATGATTATTTCTGCCAAACTTCAGATAATGTTTTAACAGTTTATGTTAATTCTGAAACTGGTGCAAATGATACATTAAAGAGTAAGATTACAACTGCTGCTTTAAACGCAACAGTATATGCAACAACAAATGATGCATCAGGTAATGTAGCTAGTATTACACCTATTACAAAATGGAATAACAAGAATTATAACCCTGTAATTGATTGTGAGGATTTAGATATTTCTAAACCAGGTACATACATGGTTAAATTAACATTAACTCGTAATATTACAGTTGATGGTGAAAGTATTCCTGTTCCTGCAAAGGGATTTGTACTTATTAATGTTAGAGATGTAATTGATGATGTTTCTTATGCTGGATATTATGATAGCGAAGGTAACTTAGTTTCTAACGGAATAAAGGATTTTGCAGCATCAATTGATAAAATTGATTATTCTGATTTAGCATTTAATGTTAAATATTATTCTGGAGATAAGATTGTAAGAGTTGGCGATATGCCAGAATTATTTGATTTCTCAATTAATAATATCCCACCTTATGTTTTAGGACAGTCAGATGTTACAGTTAAATTAACAGAAGCTAATTTATCTAATGTAATTCCACAAGCATCATTTAAAGTAAATGTTGTTGACTCAGGTAAGACATTCGGTGTTTATAACGTACGTGATGTATCAGATTTTAGTAACGTAGTATCATTTGATACTGAAACAGAAAAGTATACAGATGTTAATGTTGGCGCTGATGGTGTATATATGTCAGTAGATGAAAGAGTATTTGGCGCAAATATTGCAGGTCACAATGCTGCAGTAACTGCTGACGGTATTACATTCTCATATAGAGTCAAGATTACTAAAAATACTGGTAAAGTTGAGTTCACACCTGAAAAGAGTGGTAGAGCTAAATTATACTTTGACTTCAGTGCGACTGGTGAATCTAATGTAATTGTAAAGAATGCAAAGGGTGAAACACTTAAAGAATTATCAATGCTTGGAAATGGTGGAAGCAAGATAAGTGGTATTCTTGAAATTGATTTAGTTGCTGAAGAAAAGATTATAATTACAACAACAGCAGGTACTACATATTTCTATGGTATCGCTGCAGAATATGATAAGGCTTAGGAGGACAAAAAATGAAAAAGAAAATTATTTTTGGTGCGTTAGCCTTATCAAGCTTAGCACTAACTTTAACTGCATGTAAAAATGGCGGTACTGATACTACAACTGGTAGTGCAAATACAACAACAAGTGGTGTAGTAACAACAACTACTGGTACAACTACAACAACAGGCGGTATTAATACAACAACAGGCGGAATTGTAACAACAACAGGTGGAATTGTAACAACAACAGATAGTACTACAACAACATCTGAGCAAGTAGAAGCTAAGGTATATTATGTATCACCTAATGCAACAGCAGCAGGTAAGGGTACAAAAGAAGATCCTATGCCTTTCCATATTGCTTATAATATTGTTGAAGCAGGAGATACAATCATTTTAACTGCTGGTACATATAAATATAATTTCCGTCAAGAATTGAAGGTGTCAGGTCAAGCTGGTAAATATATTACAATGTGTCCTGAAAATGAAGGAGATAGAGTAATATTTGATTTCTCTAGCATGGCATTCAATGGCTCAAACCGTGGTATCCAAGTTTATGGTTCATTCTGGCATATTTATGGAATTGAAGTTACGGGCGCTGGTGATAATGGTGTTTATGTAGCAGGTGACCATAATATCATTGAAAACTGTATGTTCTATTCAAACCGTGATACTGGCCTACAATTAGGTCGTGCATATAATACAGATAATACATTAGATTCATGGCCTTCATATAACTTAATTAAGAACTGTACATCATTTGCTAACTTTGATGAGGATACATTAGGAGAAAATGCCGATGGATTCGCTGCAAAATTAACAGTAGGATATGGTAACGTATTTGATGGATGTATGGCATTTAGAAATTCAGATGATGGTTGGGATCTATTCGCTAAGGTAGACTCAGGTAACATTGGTACAATTACACTTTATAACTGTGTATCATTTGAAAATGGTTATATGCCATATACAGTTAATAGAAGTGCTGATGGAGTTGATTTCCAATCTTATAATACATTAAATGGTGATGGTATTGGATTTAAGCTTGGTGGATCTACAATGATGGGTGACGTTGTATTAAACAACTGTCTTGCATTTGATAACAAGCTACATGGATTTGGTGATAACTCTAACCCAGGTGTAATTTCTATAACAAATTGTACTGCATTCAACAACTGTTCAGGTTTAGTTGGTATGGGTACAAAGACTGACCAGAATTTAGATGGTAGAATCTCTAGTAATAGAGGTATTGATGGTGACGTTAATAAGTCAAATAACTTCGACTTAGCACGTGATAATAAGTCATATAATAACTACTATGGTGCATTATCATATACAAATAACCAATCTCATTATAGTACTGGTGCAAACGATTCTTTATATAATGTAGATTCATATAAGGGTGCTGTTGCATATTCAGTATTCAATGTTGGATATGATGGTGGAGAAGTTTATCGTTCATTTACAACTCCAGAAGATGCATCAGCTTATAAGAGTGAAACAGTAGATACTGCATTCACAAATGGTTCTAAGGGCTCAGTAACTATTACTGATTCTGACTTTAAGGATTTAACAAGTATTAATGCAATTTGCGAATCTAGTGCAGATGTTGCTGAATTAGGTTTAGCAATTGTTAAGGATTACAGAAATGCTGATGGATCTGTTAATATGCATGATAAGGTAGCATTATCTGATAATAGCCAATTTAAGACATTTAATAATGGAAATGCAATTGGTGCTACATTAAATAAGACAAGCTTCAATGATTACGATCATCCTGATTTCTATACATTTGAAGCTACAAGCAAGGATTTAGCTAATGATGAGGTATCTGTATTATCAGCATATGCATCATGCCAACCTATTACATCTTCATTTGCAACATATCAAGACTTTGATTTACCAAAGCTTGTTGATGGTTGTGATATTACTTGGACATCTTCAAATACAGATGTTATTTCAATTGATATGAATGAAGTTACAACAGTTTCTGGTTCATTCACATCAAAAGCTAACGTAATTGTTCCAGAAGATGCAACTAATGTAACATTAACTGCAACAATTAATAAGGGTGCTTATACAACTACAAGAGATTTCGTAATCCATGTACTTGGACGTAACCAAGATTTAGGTGCATTAACATCAACTGGTGATACTGCAATTAGAGTTGCTAAGTATGGTAGCTATGCTGAACCAAGAGTTTATGCATTAGATTCATCTTCAGTAACTAAGTCTGAATTACCACAAGGATTATATACTATTGAATATACATATGAATATGCTACATCTGGTGGAACAAATGCTTCTTACTATAAGGTAGATGGTGTTTATACATCAATTCCAGGTGTATATAGAGTAACTGCTAAGGGAACTTCATTAAAGAGCAATAGAACTTCAACATTCGTATACAATGTATATGTTGTTGACCCAGATTGTGATATTGATTTCTATGGTGAAATTGAAACAACATTAACTTCAACTGGTGTTCAATTAGTTGGTAACTTATCTAACATTGAAGGTTCTGTATATGCATTAGTTTCTGAAACTAATTTAGGTACAGTAACTTATGCTGATATCATTAACAATGAAAATGCTCAATCTGTTGCAATTACAACTGATTCAATCGTTGCTAAGTTCGATGCAGATAACTTAAATATTAAGGATGAAGATGGCATCCAATACTATGTATACTATGTAGTAGCAAATGCTAATAAGTCTAATACAAACGCTACTGTAAGAAGCTTCTCTGTTTCTTCTAAATCAATTACAACAAATGATGAATTCTATCAATTAGCTCGTAATGGTAAGCTTTCTTCTGAAGCAGAAGCATCTTCATTAATGATCTATAGCTTAAAGAATGATTTAGACTTTAAAGATTATTATTGGGATATAACTAAGACTTCAACATTAGCTGGATTCTCTGGATTATTCAATGGTAATGGTCATACAGTTTCTAATATTACTATTACAACAAAAGATGATAAGGGCGAATCAATTGATATTTCTAAGAACAAGAAGGTTGTAAATGTATTCTATCAATTAACTGGTGGTACAATTATGAACTTAAATGTAACTGAAATGTCTATTAAGGATACAACATCTTCAGCTACTCAAGTTGGTTTTGTTGGTGAAATGAGAGGCGGATACTTACATAAGATCCAATTAACTAACGTAAGCTTATATGCATATGATTCAGCTGGTGCATTAGTTGGTAAGGTTTCTGGTGGTTATAATTACATTACTGAATGTCAATTAATTAACCCAATCCCTGAAGATTATAATGATACTGAATACGTAATTGGTGTTAAGAATAAGTATGCAGCTGGTTTAGTTGCAAACGTACAAGCAAACTCTGATTCAGCTGTTAACCATTTATACATCTCTGATTGTGCAGTTCTTGCTAATATCGGTGATGGATTAGATGGTGCTGGTAACTTAGGTGGTATTGTTGGACGTATTAAGGGCGAAGACGCTAGATATGTATTATCAATCGTTCAATGCTACTATTATGGTACAATTATCGCTAAGGGTCAGTATAACGCTGGTATCTTAGGTGATATTGAATCAGGTTCAGGTGCTATTACAGTATTAAGAAACTACTCAGATGCTAAATTCGTTTATGCAGGTGTATATTTAGACGCTTGGGAAAATAGAACAAGTGAACAAGTATATGCTCATAAGAATTCTAACCCAATCATTGGTCGTGCAAACGTATCAACTGGTTCAATTACATCTGATATTTCAAATGTAGGTACATGGGCTGATTACTACTGTGTAACTGGTAACATTATGGTTTCTAAGTCAATTGTATTCGATTTAACATTAGAAGATTCTGATACTATGTTTGAAGTAACTCAAAGATATTGCGAAAATGTCTTCTATATGGATTTCTCTGAAACTGGAGCATGGCAATATGATTCAGCAACTGGTAGATTATCTTTAAAAGCATTAGCTTAATTTAATAATATAGACCCCAAGGGATTCCTTTGGGGCCTTTATTATTTTATAGATATTTATAAAAAATATGCTATAATCTATCTTGAATTTGTATATTATTTAGGACTGGTTTTATATGGAAAATATTGTAAAAGAATTCTTAAAACAAAATAATATAATAATTACTAAGCCCTGTGTTGTTGCAGTATCAGGTGGTGCTGATTCAGTATGCTTATTACATGTAATGGTTAACTTAGGCTATAATTGTATTTTAGCTCATGTAAATCATAATTTAAGAGAAGAATCAAAAGAAGAAGAGATTGCGATGAGAAATCTAGCAAATTCTTTATCTATCCCATTTGAATTATTCTCTTTTAAGCATGATAATAAGGGTAATTTTGAAAATGATGCTCATATCGCAAGATATCAGTTTTTTAGAGATGTTTGTGATAAATATAATACTAACGTAATATTAACTGCACATCACTTAGATGATCAAATAGAATCAATCCTAATGAAGATTATGGAAGGATCTAATTTATATGGTTATGCAGGTGTACCTGTTTTAACAAATAATGATTCTAACTATGTTACTATTAGACCATTACTTTGTGTATCAAAGGATCAAATATATAAATATATGCATGATAATAATTATCCTTATTTTGAGGATAAAACAAATCAAACAGATGATTATTTAAGAAATAGAATAAGACATCACATAACACCATTCTTAAAGAATGAATGTAGTGATTTATATAATAAAATAAGTGAATATTCAACACAAGCTCATGAAGCATTTAGATTTATTAGAAACGAATCAATTAAATATCTAGAATTGAATCTAAATAGAATTGATACAACAACTTTTAATGACTTAGATATTGCATTAAAAAAAGATATTATTTCTTTAATGTTAGAAAAATATAATATTAGAAAGAATAAAGATATTATATTAAATATCTTAGATATATTATCTAGTGATGTTGGTAATAAAAAACTAATGCTACAAGGGGATTTTATATTTATAAGAGAATATAATATTGCCTACATAAAAAGAAACATAAAACTTGATAATCAAGTATATGAATTAGGTATTCATGATAGAATTATATTCAATAAAAAGTATCTAATCTATTTTGAAAAAAATAAACCTAATTCTAATGTAAAAAGCATAAAATTATGCTATAATATGCATAAGTTGCCTTTTATCGTAAGGACAAGACAACAAAACGATGAAATAGCAATGAGCTTTGGTACAAAGAAGGTAAATAGATTATTTATTGATTGCAAGGTACCAAAAGATGAAAGAGATATTATTCCATTAATATTCGATAATGATAATAATTTATTATGGGTAGTTAATTACGCAAAATCAGATATTGTCACTAAAGAAAAGAAAGATGGAGATATTTATTTAGTTTGTGAGGAAATAGATAATGAATAAGGATATTGAAGAAGTATTATATTCAGAAGAAATGTTAAGCAATAGAATTGCATCAATGGCAAGTGATATTGATAAAGATTATAATAAATCTATTCCACTTGTTATTGGAATCTTAAATGGTGTTGCACCATTTATGGTTTCTTTGATTAATAAGATTACAATTCCTATGAATATGGACTTTATTAAAGTTAAATCATACTCTGGTGTATCATCTACTGGGACTGTATCTATTATTGGATATATACCTGATGTTAAGGATAGAGATGTTATCTTATGTGATGATATCTTAGATACAGGAAGAACAATTTTTGAATTAAAAGAAAAGTTCTTATCCTTAGGTGCTAAATCTGTTAAGATTGCAGTATTACTTAATAAGATTGGTACAAGAGTTATGGATATAGAGGCTGATTATAAAGGATTTGATGTTCCAAACAAGTTTGTTGTTGGATTTGGTCTTGATTATAATGAGCTTTATAGAAATCTTCCTTACATTGGAGTTTTAAAGGAAGAAATTTATAAGTAAAGGAGTTTAATATGCAGGACAATAACAACAATAACAATAATAATCAAAATAATGCTCCTAAGCGTCATTTCTTTGATTGGAGATTCTTAATTGTTATAGTATTACTTATTGCAGCAATAGTATTCTTTGTTAGATTATTAACACGTACTACAACAACTACAATAAGCTTTACTGAATTTGAGAAATACGCTCTTAAGGGAAGCGATTATAAGGTTACTGAGGTTCAAGCAACACCTTCAAGTGAATATGCAAATATTGTAGTAGTTGAGGGTAATTATACAACTACTATAGTAAAAGATGGTAAAACTACAGAAACAACACATGCGTTTAAGGTTGTAATGACTTTTGAACAATTAGACAATATGATTCTTGAAATGGGTACAACATATCAAGAAATTAAGGTTAATTATTTAAATCCTACAACTTCTATGTGGGTTTCATTATTAATTACTTTATTACCAACAATTATTATTTTAGCAGTAACATTCTTAATCTTTAGAAGTTTATTAAGAAGTCAGGGTGGCGCTGGTGGCGCAATGGACTTCGGTAAATCAACAGCAGTATTAAATCGTAGTAAAACATGTAAATTTACTGATGTTGCAGGATGTGATGAAGAGAAGGATGAATTAGTTGAAATCATTGATTTCTTAAAGAATCCTCGTAAATATAATGAAATTGGTGCAAGAGTACCTAAGGGTGTAATTTTATTTGGACCTCCAGGTACAGGTAAAACATTATTAGCAAAAGCAGTAGCTGGAGAAGCAGGAGTTCCATTCTTCTCAATTTCTGGTTCTGATTTCGTTGAAATGTTTGTTGGTGTAGGTGCATCAAGAGTAAGAGATATGTTTAAAACCGCTAAGCAAAACGCTCCTTGTATCATTTTCATTGATGAAATTGATGCGGTAGGTAGACAACGTGGTGCTGGTATGGGTGGAGGACATGATGAAAGAGAACAAACATTAAACCAGTTATTAGTTGAAATGGATGGTTTTAATGGTAATACTGGAATAATTATTATGGCAGCAACAAACCGCCCAGACGTATTAGACCCAGCCTTATTAAGACCAGGACGTTTTGACCGTCAAATTACAATTTCTAACCCTGATGTTAGAGGAAGAGAAGCAATATTAAAGGTTCATGCAAGAAATAAGCACCTAGATCCAGCAATTAAGCTTGATGGTGTTGCAGCAAGAACACCAGGATTTAGTGGTGCTGATCTTGAAAACTTATTAAATGAAGCTGCATTACTTGCAGCAAGAGAAAATCGTAAAGTAATAAATAGTCAGGATATTGATGAGGCAACAGACCGTGTAATGATGGGACCTGCTAAAAGATCAAGACAATATACTGAACATGAAAGAAAGCTTGTTGCATTCCATGAAGCAGGACATGCTGTTGTTGGATTAAAGCTTGAAAATGCATCTATCGTTCAAAAGGTAACAATTGTTCCACGTGGACAAGCTGGTGGTTATAACCTAATGATGCCACGTGAAGAAACATATTTTAGAACACAAAAGCAATTAAAGGAAACAATTACAGGTTATTTAGGTGGCCGTGTTGCAGAAGAAATAGTATTTAAGGATGTATCTACAGGTGCATCAAATGACTTCGAAAACGCAACTAAGCTTGCAAGAGCTATGGTTACTGAATATGGTATGTCTCCATTAGGACCTATTCAATATGAACAGCCAAATGGTAGTGTATTCTTAGGTCGTGATTACTTAAAGGATAAGAACTTCAGTGATCAGGTTGCTATGGAAATTGATAAGGAAGTTAGAAATATTATTGAGGAATGCTATGCTGAATGTAAGAATGTAATTTCTTCTAACATGGATTTATTAAATAATATCGCAAGCTACTTATTAAAACTTGAAACATTAAATAAAGCTGATATTGATGAAATTTCTACAACAGGACATTTATCTTGGTATGATAATAAGGTAGAAGCTGCAAAGAATGTTAATGCTGAAGCTAATTTAAAAGAAGATACTAAAGAAAATAATAATACAAATACAGTAGATTCAAATACAACTACTTTATCTTCTTCTGAAGATGTTAAAATAGAATCTACTTCTGATAATATTGATTTAGGTTCAAATGACATAGATTCTAAAGAAGAAAATAAAAATGATACTTCTTTAAATCAAGATGATTCTTCCGATAATGAGACTAGATAAATATTTAAAAGTATCAAGACTTATAAAAAGAAGAACTTTAGCAAAAGATGTTGCTGAATCTGAAAGAATATTAGTAAACGATATAATTAAAAAGCCATCTTATGATTTAAAGATTGGCGATGTTATTACTATTATGTTTGGTAATAAAATTGTTAAAGTAAGAGTAGTATCTTTAGAAACTTCTACAAAGAAACAAGATGCTTCATCAATGTATGAATTTATATCAGAAGAAAAGATTGATCCTCAATTTTAAATTGAGGGTCTTTTTTTAAAAACCTTTACATATTTATTTTATTTTAAAAAATTGGTAGAATTAAACTATATAGAGGTGAT
>AUXO010058033.1_pt1 | contig 10189 bp, 10 predicted proteins | sample 768731 | NCBI WGS metagenome assembly AUXO01 (sample SAMN02715735, study PRJNA202380) | gut metagenome | biome: sheep rumen | host: Ovis aries | place: New Zealand: Palmerston North | reverse complement strand
CAAGTGTTGAGATTGGCAGTGGTGTGAAGAGTATTGGTAATTCTGTTTTCTATAATTGCAGTAGCCTTACAAGCGTTACAGTAGAGCGAACCACCCCACCATCATTGGGAACCAATGTGTTTTACAATAACGCAAGTGGACGAAAGATATATGTACCAAATGGTAGTCTTGCAACCTACAAGGCGGCAACCAGGTGGAGCGCATATGCTGCTGATATTGAGCCAATAGTCTAAAATTGCATTATTACTATATAAAAAATGGGGATAGATTATGCTCTATCCTCATTTTTCCATTTATACACAAGGCTTCCGCAGTCATATATTCTATGTATGTTTCGTTCCTTCATGATTTGCCTTTCTGATTTATTCTTGTCAAACCCCTCTTTAATCAGTTCTGACTTCCTATATTTGAATCTGTTTTTCCTGTTGTTCCCAACTATGTAATAGTAATTTGGTTGTGAATGGTGTGATAATGTAAATCCAAGTTTAACATACATATTTCCAACGCTCCATCTATAGTCACAATATGAAGTTATGAGTTCTGGCTTATATTCATCTATGAAATGTTTGAACAGTTTGCTTGCTCCTCCGATGACGCTTGTATATGGTTTATTGCAGAATCGTAACAATTCAAATTCACCATCCTTATGCGTCTTCCTTCCAAGATTAACCCTTGGCTTCCCAAAGCACATCAATGATACAAGCTCATTGTCATGATATAAGCCAAGGTTTACAAAAGACCCTATATTCCCTTGTATATGACTGTCATCAAGGAATTTCTTCTTATCTTCTTGACTTACCTTCCTCACATCGCAATTCCTGGCATATATCTTATTTTGTGTCTTACCAAGAATATTACTAAGCATGCTCTTTATGATTTCCTTTTTATTGACCCATTCATCTTCAAATATATGTATGAGCCTTATTCCAAGTTTTTCGCATTCCTTTGTCTTGTTCAGATGGTAGTTGCTTTCCTTAAACTCATCAGAATGCCATTTCAATCCATCATATTCTATCCCAATTCCCAATTCTGGAACCAGTATGTCTATTTCCTTTTTGTCAGACAACAAATCTCTCACCTTTGTCTTTATCTCAATTCCAAGTGATTTAACATATTCCCCTATTTCCTTTTCAGCCAAAGACAGGTTATTTCCGCATATTGGGCATCCATGTCCATTAAGGTGGTCATTTGCCCTTTGTACAAATTCCCCATGTATCGGGCATGTAATCACAACCGAGTCATATGTTCCAGTGTATTCTGTCTTATCATATTTATACTTGTCGCCATGAACCTCAATGGCTTTTTGTATAAACATATCCGTCTTCATTTTTTTCTCATCGACCCTTTTCTTAATTCCGCATTTCGGACAACCCTGACCCAACAAATGCTTGCTTGGTGTCTGCCAGAACTCGCCGTGTTCTGGACATATGATACATACCTTTTCGTGCATCTTTTTGAAATCAACCTTTGAATAGTCATATTTGTCCCCATGTTTGTCTCTGAATAACTCAATCACATCCTTAGTGTCTAATCCCCTTCCGCTACATTTAGGACATCCTTGTCCATTAAGATGATTCATCGGTGTCATCCAGAACGTACCATGTTTCAGGCATAATATGGGAACCTTTGTCATTGCATTGACATATGAATCCTTGTCATAAAGGTATTTCCCTTCATGGATTTCATTGGCTCTCTTAATGAATGTGTCGCCATCAGACCTAAACGTATCACCCCTCTTTACATTTGCACACTTTGGGCAACCTTGACCCCTTACATGCCCTTGAGGTGTCTGCCAGAACTCACCGTGTTCTGGGCATATAATGCACACTTTCGTTAGACTGTCAACATATTCAACCTTCGAGTAATCGTATTTATCACCATGTCTGTTTCTGGCTTTATCTATGAATTTTTCTTTTCTGTCTATCATAACGCTATATATTTTATTGATTAATTCATTTTCATCTGTCATGCAGTTTTCATGTTCCTTGTCGGAAAAATACAGTATCTTTATTCCATTTTCTTCACAAGTTTCAAGTTTATATTCATCCCTTTTTTGGACTTCCTCTAATGTAAGGTGTTTGAAGTGCCCATCTTCAAAATGCTGTATGCCCTGGCATTCAATTCCAAGATTGCATTCCTCGATGAAGAAGTCCAGACTGTATTTTCTGTCCCAAGGCAAACGCCATTGTCTTATATAGTCTATGTTATTCATATCAAGCAAAAATGCAATTTCTTTTTCCAGTTTGCTTTCATTGCAGATTTGGCATCCTTTCCCTTGCAGATGATTATGAGGAAGTTGCCAGAAATCACCATGTTTCCTGCATGTTATCAATAACGGAGTTGAATTGTCTATATAATGGGTGTTTGAATAAGAATAGGTGTCATTGTGCACTTTTCTTGCCTTGTCAATGAAATCATCAGTGTTCGACAAGAAACTATTCCTTAATTTTTCAGCTTTGCATTTTGGACATCCGTTGCCAGCAAGGTGATTCGTCGGTGTCTGATAAAATACACCATGTATCGGACAAGTTATGCCTATTTTTGTATGGGAGTTTACATAATTGCGGTCATCATATGAATAAAAACCATTATGCACGATTATGGCATCCCTCTTGAATTCATCAAACGTCTTTCTTGACTTGCCACTGCATTTTGGACAACCACTGCCATTTAAAAACCTGTATAGCCTTTTGCTGAAAACACCGTGCTCCTTACATATTACACTAACATTGTCACCACTCTTCGTATCATTAACCAATGAGTAGTCATATTTGTCTCCATAAACTTCCATTGCTTTATGTAATATGTCTTCCTTTTTCATTCTATGTTTTATTTATAAGTATTAATTCCAGGCGCAAATATATTAAAAAAAACCGAAAAAACCAAATTATTTTGTGAAAAAATATAATGATATATATTTATAAAGAAAATAAAATAATAATTAACAAAAAAATCAGGAATATGTCAGATTTACTTTTGAAAATGCCATTAAATTATGAGCCACTAAGGAAAAATCGATGGCTTTTAAGGTTCCCAGCTGATTTGGGTATTCAGGAGTGGTGGTGTGAAAGTGCAAAGCGTCCTACCATCAAGCAAGAGGGTAAGGCGATACCGTTCTTAAACACTGAAACTTACGTTGTTGGTCGTTACACATGGGATACGATTACGGTCACGTTAAGAGACCCGATTGGACCGTCTGCGTCTCAGGCTGTGATGGAATGGGTTCGTTTGCATTCTGAGTCTGTTAGTGGTAGGCAGGGTTATGCTGCTGGCTACAAGCGTGATGTTGAGCTTGAGATGCTTGACCCGACGGGTGTTGTTGTATCAAAGTGGATTTTGAAGAACGTCATGGTTGACAACGCAGACTTCGGAGACCTTAACTATTCACAAGATGACCTTGCTACTATTAGTATGACATTGCGTATGGATTATGCAATACTTTGTTACTAATTGGTTATCAATAAGTTACAAGATTTATATGGCATAGTTAAGAAAAAAAGTCAAAAAAATTGTAGCAATTTCTTTGGAATTAAGATATCTATCTATATATTTGTAAAAAAATAATATAGATAGATATCTTTTTTATGGGGTTAAAGAAACAAATTATACAGTTTAAAGATGGTGATGTGGTTGGCATTTATGAGTCAGCGACTGAAGCGGCTGAAGCTATTGGTTCTAGTAGAAGCAATGTGTCTAAGTGCTGTGTTGGTAAGTTAAAGCAGGTTAATGGTTTTACTTTTAAGTATACTGGTGAATATACCAACCAAAAAACGAATGATGGCGTAGTCAAATGTCCTTATTGTGAGGAAAGGTTTGATACATATAACGGTTTATGTAAGCACGTTTTCAAATATAAGGTTCATGGCAATGAAATTACTAAAGAGCAGTTATTGGTAGATTTTAAATATAATGGGGTTAGACCAACTTGTAAATGTGGATGTGGGGAATATACCGAAATATCATATGCTGGTGGTGCTCACTTTGTTGATTATGTTAGAGGGCATCACAATAGAGTTCATAATAACTGGGGGCATAATGAAAAGGCAATGCTTCATTCTGCTGAAACAAGAAGGAAGCAATATGCTAGCGGTGAAAGGATTCAATGGAATAAAGGTAAAAAGTGGAGTGAAACATTTTCTAAGGAGAAAATAGAAGAGTTAATGTCAAAATATTCTGATAAAGAAAGAAATAAAAAGATTAGTAAAGCTTTGAAAGGTATCCCAAAATCTAAAGAACATGCTGAAAAATGTAGGGAAAATGGTAGAAGTGAAAAATCTATTACAGTAAATAGATTGAAAATGTATAATGCTTTAACAAGTGGTAAATTTTCTTTATCATCTAAAGTTGAAAAAGAATTTATTGAAAATTGTATAAAGCCTCTTGGGGTTGAATTTAACGAACAGCATTATCTAAAAGACATTCATCATTACTGTGATGTATATATCCCCAGTAAAAATACAATAGTTGAATTTCAAGGTGATTATTGGCATGGAAACCCAAAGAAATATTCGAGGGATGAATTATCTGAATTTCAGCTTGAAAAGGTAGAAAAAGATGAGATATTGAGAGAATATTGTAAGGACAATGGCATAACCTTAATAGAAGTATGGGAGTCTGATTATCATAAGGACATTAATGGTATAAAAACATTATTAATGGAAAATATTTAACAATGAGTGCGTGAAAAACATTTATTTTTCGTGTTTAATTATTATTTTTTAAAGAAAGTGGCAAAATATACATGAACGGCAATGTTGATATATTCATAGGTGCGTACAAGGATTTTGTACCAAGGGTCACAAACGATGCGTACAAGATAATTGTTGGCAATCATGACATATCGGTTGACTCCAGTCTCAAAGTAATCAAGTGTGGGAGCAAGGATGATGTTCTTGATGACAGGTTTTATTCAGAGATATACATGTTGAAGTGGGTTGCCGACAATGTAGAATTAAAGAAATACGTCGGTTATTGTCATTACAGGAAGTATTTTTCCTTCATGGACAATATACCAGATTTGGATGAGATATTCGAGAGTCGTGATGTGGTTGCAGCAAGTCCAATCAAGCAGAAGTACAAGGTGATTGGAAATTATTCATTATGTCACAATGTTGATGACCTGTTATTGGCTGGTGAGATAATAAGGGATGAATATCCAGAATATTCCAGTTCGTACATAAATGTCATGAAATCAAATCAGATGTTTCCTTACAACATGTTCATCATGAAGAAGGAGGATTTCATTGAATACATCAACTTTATATGTGGTGTGCTTGAATCATATGTGAATAGGGTTGGAACCGACATTGAGGGCAGGATACTTTCCAACAAGGATAAATACCTTGAGAAAAGGTTGAAGAACAACAATACGGTTGAGTACCAGTACAGGATAGGCGGCTATCTTGCTGAGAGACTCACCAATGTGTTCATGCATAAGAGATTCAATATTGCCAGAACGTACAAAGTAATAATAACCGAAAATAAAGTTAATGACAAAGAAAATGAAAAGCGAATTGGAGAAACTGGAAAGTGCATTGAAGACGAAGGCAAATCAGATTTCAATGCTTGCAAGGACAATGACGGAAATGGCTGAAAAAGGTACGAACACCAGCAGTATAAGCGCAGAAATTGACAAGACCTACGATGAGCTGAATGATATTAAGCGTGAAATATCAAAGATTCAGGGAGTTAAGGTTGAACTTTCGAACATAACTATCCAGAGAAGTGATGAATTCAAAGTTGACCTTAGTTCAATTGGAATCAAAGAGAATCTTGTCAAGAGTGTTGTTTTTGGCGACAATGGCGACAAGAAGCTGGAGTTTGTTCTTTTTGAGAAACTGATTAATTTCAAGGGTGAAACGGTGTCATTATATGATGCAATCACATCGTTGGCGGATAAGAATATTGTGTTTAGTTTCACGATATCATATATGAATGAAAGCAGCAAGATAGTCCATACTGAATTGTATAAAGGTGTTTCAATCGTTTCTGTTTCGAAATCTCCGTTATCTTTTGACAACATGGACCCAGTTTTGCTTGTTGTTTCTGTCAACTACAAGGAATTAATTCATAAATATGAAAAATGAAACAGCCGATAAGAAGGAAAAAGCCATCAAGCAATAAGCCCATTGTCAATAAGAAGAAGAAGAAGAAGTCAAGCAAGGGTGTGCGCGGACACCAGAAGTTCGGCACATCCAAGCTTGAACTTGATTTTGCAAGGGATTTTCTTGACAAGCTTGGTGTGAGATACATATGGCAGTTTGAAGCCAAGGACATAGGAAGGTTTTACGATTTCAAAATTATTGATGGACCTATAATAGAGATTCAAGGAAGTTATTGGCATGGAGACCCTAGATTATATGAGCAAAAAGAACTTAATAAAGTTCAGTTAAAGAATCAAAAAGTTGATGAATACAAAAAAAAATGGGCATTAAGTCATGGGATACCCATATATTATGTGTGGGAAAAAGATATTAGAGAAACCCCATCAGAAGTGATGTCTTTTTTAAAAGATATTTTATACATAGAAAACAAAAAAGAGAAAAAAAATAAACGTCATAAAAACAATCTTTTTCATTAAACAAAACTATTTTATAGTAAATAATAATTATATGAAAAGTTGTTGTTTTTTTAAAAAAGAAAAATATATATTTACAGAAGAGCATAAAAAACATTTAAGTGAGTCTAAACGTGGTAAAAAAGCCACGTTAGAGACAAGAGAAAAAATGTCTAAAATGAGAAGTGGCAGAGGGAACCCTAGATATATTCCGAATGATATAGAAATGTTAGATTTAGATGGCAACATAATAAAACATTTTAATGATTGTATAGAAGCTGTTGAGTTTTTAAAAAATAATGTAAACCCAAAGGCGAATGGAAGGGAAATTTTTGTCGCTTGCAGAACTGGTAAAATTAGATATAATTATAAATGGAAAATGATTGAATAAAAATGGAAGCTACATTATATCTGCCTTACTATGACTACAATGACAGCGCATTTGATGTGACTGACGACTATTATAAGGGCAATGACTATATAGAATTGATGTCGAATGAATTCAACAAGAACAAGGACATCGTATATAATTCGATGCTAGAGCTACAGAACGGGCGTACAGGCGCTTTTCTTGGCTCGGATGGACAGACATACAAGTTCGGTCAGAAAACGTCACAGAGTGAAGACAAGGTGGCTTATTCCAGTTGTGAATGCAGGATTTACAATGAGGATGGAAAGCCAGATGACGTTGATTCGCTTATAACCCATTTTGCAAAGCAGGAATCGTTTGTGCTGATGTTTGAGCTTAACATGGATTCGTCTGAGGAAGAATTTGAGACTGAGATGTCATTATGGGCGACTGAGCATGGCAAAATCAATTCATACAAGTCAGTGAACGGTGAGGAATGGGCTTGGAAGAACGAACCAGTCAGGAATATAAGGATGTGTTTCAAGAACAAGTCCGATGATGATGTTTTTGCAGAGCTTGAAGACTGCAAGATGATGGATGTGGTTGACATGAACATGTATATTATATTTGTTGGAAAAATAAATCTGATTGACAAAATACAATAATAGGGTTATGGCAAAAAAGAAATTGACAAAAGAGCAAGAAAGTGAAATCAAGATGCTTATTGCTAACAACGAAATGCTTGAAAAGACTAAGAAGGAAGCTGAGGAACATGGAAACAATTCAGCAGTAAGGCAGATTGAGCGTGCCCAGCAAGAGGTTGTTGACCACATAAACTCAATTGACTCTACGGCACTTGAGACAAATGCAAGGAAGAAAGCAGAGAAGAAACAGAAGGATTTGTTTGGTGATACAGACCTTTCAATCTTTGATTTCATGGACGATAAGGTGGATGACGGCAAAACTGACATCACAAAGGTGGAGGTTAAGGAAGTCATACCAGATAAGGTTGTTCAGGAAGAGGTGAGTCTTACGCCAAGCGAAACTGTACAGGCATCTGAGAATACATTCAATAACATGGACAGCACCATGCAGTATGATGTTATACAGTTGCCGAGCAATGGCGAGTGCTACAAGAGCAAGATAGACAGGATTCCAGTATCCTATCTTACAGCCTATGATGAAAACATCATAACGTCACCAAACCTTTATAAGGACGGGCTGGTGATTGACTTCCTGCTGAAGAACAAGATTGTGAACAACGCGATTAACGTTGATGAGCTTGTAAGTGGTGATGCTGATGCGGTTATCCTGTTCTTGAGGGCAACAAGCTATGGTGCTGATTTCCCAATCGTGGTGACAGACCCAGAGACTGGTGAACAGATTGATTCTGTCGTTGACCTCACAACACTAAAGCCGAAGGAATTCAAGCTGATTGGTGACGAGAACGGTCACTTTGAGTTTGTGACCCCTCTTAGGAAGGACAAAATCAAGTTCAGGTATCTTACAAGGAAGATGGAGAAACAGCTCAGGAAGGTGACTGAACTTGAGAACTATGGAGCAAAGGCTGTCACGCTTGACTATGAGGTTTCAACCATCAAGTCGATGCTTGAGGTTGACGACATCCTTACTGTTGGCGAAAAGAGCAAAGTCAGGGAGGCTGTCAAGCTTATGGAATCATGGGCAAAGAGAATGAGGGAGAAGAATGACAGTGCATTCACAAAGATAATGACGAACAACATGCTGTTGCACATTGTTTCCGTAAACGGTAATTCTGACAGGGAGTTCATAAAGAACTATGTTAAGACAATGCCAGCAAGGGATGCGCTTATGCTAAGGAGATATATAAATGACAACAAGCCAGGAATTGACTTCAACATAGAAGTCAAGAGACCAGAGAGTCTTGGAGGTGGCTCATTCAACACCTTTCTTAACTGGGACGATTCTGTTTTCCTCAATATCTCCGACGTATGAACAGAACCTTAAGGATGAACTGTTTGCATGTCATATGTTCGTGAAAATCCCACTTGATGTTCTTGACAGACTGCCTATAAGGGACAGAAAGTACTACATTCATAAGTTCAATGAGTATATGGAAAAGAGGAATTCCGCTATTGAGGGAGGTGGAGCTTCAACCACGACAGACATAGGGGTATTTACAAACATGAGCCAGGGAGTTACTGGAGAGGATGTGTTCGATACATAAAATGAAAAAGCACCTAATTTAGGTGCTTTTTTTATTCCATTCTTATTAAATTATTCAATGATTCAACAACAAGATTTCTGACATCGCTTTCCTTAAGCTTTACGATTGATTCAGGCATCCGTCTTCTCTTTTTCGTTAATATCCTCAATGTTTCAGTGACAAGATTCCTGACATCTTTTTCCTTAAGTTTTATGACAGATTCAAATGCGTTGTATTTTTTGTAATAATCCTGGTCGGCTGGTGACATTCCGTCTTTGAATTTGCTGAAATAATTACTTATTTCATCATTTCCGTCATTTGCGTCATACTGTTGTCCCATTCCAGGCATGTCGTTTGGCACACCATATTCTTCTGGCTGCTGAAAACCATTTCCGTTTGGCTCTTGCGGCATCATGCCACCCTCTTCATCCCATGGCTGGTCATATTGATAATTTGTTCCATGCGTTCCCGTTCGAGTGAACATGCCATCTTGTCTTGTGTTCGGGGTTATGTCCTCAGACCCGTAGTTGTTTGTATCGGTACTATATTGGCCATATGGGTTATATTCCTGACCATTATATGCCGCTTCTGGCTCTGGTATCACGCCCTCATCGCCGCCTTGTCCGTATGGATTACCACCTTGGCCATCGAAATAGTCTGGATACTCTTGTGGTGTCATTCCAGCTTCACCTTCTGGTTCTCCTTGCGCTTGCGGTGCTTCGCCAGTTTCCATTTGTTCTGGAGATTGTGGTGGTGTTTCACCTTGTGTTTCCATGCCAGAATCTTCTCCAGGCATTTCTGTCCCCCATTGGCTTGCACCTGGTTCAGCCTCGGCAGGTGAACCAGCACTCATACCATCATCTTGGTAATTATCATTTGTTTGTGGATTAACATCATACACATAACTACCATTGTCTTTGTTCGGTTGTTCTATGCTATATTCGACATTTTGCCCATTGTAAGGTTCTTGATAACCTTGACCTGTTGTTCCATTTTGACCCTGTTGACCATTGGCTCCATTTCCTTGGTTGCTTGGGTTTCCTTGCGCTCCATTTCCTGGATTTGGAGTCCCATTTCCTTGGTTGTTTGGGTTTCCTTG
>AUXO016323574.1_pt1 | contig 10190 bp, 5 predicted proteins | sample 768731 | NCBI WGS metagenome assembly AUXO01 (sample SAMN02715735, study PRJNA202380) | gut metagenome | biome: sheep rumen | host: Ovis aries | place: New Zealand: Palmerston North | reverse complement strand
GTCATGGGGGTCCGCATATCGTGGCTCATATGAGACAGGAAGCGTTCCTTTTCCTGGCCGGACTTTACGGCGTTCCGCAGGGCCTGGGCCATCTCATCGATCTGCTTTTTGTCCCCGATCTGCTTGGTCGTATCCACGAAGGTCAGGATCAGGCCCCTGACAGGATTGTGGGCCAGGTCCTGGTCAGCGGGTATGTTTTCCGCCCCGCTCCTGAGGATCCGGTAGGGGGCGATGCGGAAGAGGTAGGTCTTGCCGCCGACCGAAGCGCAGTGCTGCTCAATGGGCATGGAGGTGGACAGGACCTTCCTGCAAAGCTCGATCAGATCGATGGTGGCAAAATTGTAAGCAATGAAGCGCAGAGATCTGCCCACGTCCTGCTCCACTACGTTGAATTCCTTGGAAATATAGTCTGTATAACGGCGGATGTTCAGCTCCCTGTCCACCATAAGGATTCCCACCAGGGTCGTGGAAAGGAAGTTGGCCATATCGCTGTTGAGCTCCGTCAGCTCTCCCACCTTGGCCTGATACTCTGAGTTGACGGTATAAAGCTCTTCGTTAACGGACTGCAGCTCTTCGTTGGAGCTCTGCAGCTCTTCATTGGCCGTCAGAAGTTCCTCATTGGCCGCCTGCAGCTCGGCATTCACGGCCTCCAGCTCCGTCACCGTCTTCTTCAGATCGTCCTGGGCGATATGGAGTTCCTTCTCCAGATCCATGATCCTCTGGGAGGCTGCCGTATCGATCCGGAAGTGGGTCATATCCAGGCCTTCCTCGGGATCGGACTGGCCCTTGCGGACAAAGACCAGGGCCGTCACGCCGGTGGACTCATCCAGTTTGTTCCGGATGGGCAGGGCGTACATGGAAATATATTCTCCATGGCCGTCGATGGAGACCGGGATCTGGTCGTAGGAGACCCTGCCTTCCTTTTCTCTGGATTCCTTCAGGGCCTTGGAAATGGCGATCTTGAGATCGTTCCGGATCAGGGAGAAAATGTCCAGTGTCACGCTGCCCACCGGAATATTGATGAATTTGCTGCAGTCCCCGTAGGAATGGATCAGCTCATTTTTCTCATTTACCAGAACAGAGGCGGGCAGGAGGGTCTCCAGAACCTTGGTGTCCAGCTCGGCGGAGGTATACTGATCCTCCATGAAGTCCTCCCTGGGGGCTGTAATGACCGGCTCCATGTGGTTTTCCACATTGTTCATCAGATAGGAGATCCGTTCATGTCTGGGCGCCTTGCCGGCTACGTTGTGGATAAAGATCTTCTCATTGGCACAGAAGGTCCGAAAGACGTCGTCATAGTCGCCCACCGACTCGGACCGGCCCAGGAAAAGGAAGCCCTTGTCCTTCAGCGCCATGTTGAAGATGGCAAAAAGGTTCCGCTGGAGCACGTTCTGGAAATAGATCAGCAGGTTCCGGCAGCAGATCAGATCCAGTCTGCCGAAGGGCGGATCCTGGAACACATTGTGCTGAGCAAAGACGATCATCTTGCGGATATTGTGGTTGATATAATAGCGGTTGCCCTTCCTGGTAAAGTTTCTGCTCAGGCGGGACACGCTGATGTCCTCAATGATGTTGTCGCCGTAGGACCCTCTGCCGGCCATGGATATGGATTCCGCATCCAGATCGGTGGCAAAGATCTTGACCTCGCGGCGCATCTCCAGCTCTTCCATGACCTCATCAAAGAGGATGGCGACGGAATAGGCTTCTTCACCGGTGGAGCATCCGGCCACCCAGACCCGGATCTGGTCTGCCGGTCTGGTACGCTTGATCAGCTCTGTGATGACCTGGTCCTTGAGCACCTCAAAATAGTCCGGATCCCGGAAGAAGCTGGTCACGCCGATCAGGACCTCCTTGCCCAGCAGGCGGGACTCCTCCGGATTGTTGGTCAGATAGTTGACGTACTCCCTGAGATTCCGGTTGTGGGTAATCACGATGCGGCGCTCGATCCGGCGCAGGATCGTGGTCTTTTTATAATAGGTATAGTTGACGCCTGTTACATCCTTGAGGATGGAAAAGACCTGGCTGAGCAGATCGGTATCGCTCATCTGCAGCTTTCCGCTGGAGTCCGTCATGGACGCGGAAATGTGGGCCATTTCACGGGCAATGGAATCCGGATTCAGGATCAGGTCCACAAAGCCTGTGGCAATGGCGTTTCTGGGCATGCCGTCGAACTTGGCGCTCTCGGGAGACTGGACGATGATCACGCCGTTCTGCTCCTTGATGGACCGGATGCCGTTGGTACCATCAGACCCTGTGCCGGAAAGAATCACCGCCACAGACCGGTTCTCGAAGGATCTGGCCAGCGACCGGAAAAAGATGTCAATGGGATGATTGATATGCTGCTGGTTGTATTCTCTGAGCTTTAATACGTCTGCTTCTATCTCCAGATTGTACTTGGGAGGAATCATATAGATATGATTTCTCTTAACCTGCATTCCATCTCTTGCTTCCTGAACGGGCATGGATGTATACTTACCAAGTATGTCTGTCAGCATGCTCTTATGTGCTGGTGACAGATGCTGAACGATCACGAAGCTCATTCCGGTATCTCCGGGAAGAAAAGTCAAAAGCTGCTGCAGGGCTTCGAGGCCGCCGGCTGATGCGCCGATCCCGACGACACAGCTGGGATGCAGATCCAACGACAAATCGGAATAATCCTTATGGTAATTCATAAACAGCACCTCCTGTTACAATAGTAAGACGGGACTCGCCGCATTACAAATGTTTTTTCTGATTTCTTCATACCTTTGAGCCGGGGCGGACGTCTGCCTCCCTCAAAAAAAAGTACCCATTCAGACTGTTCGATAGTATAATCTAGATATTACAGCAATTGAGAAAGTGAGCAACATACCTATGATTTCTTTTAATGTACCGCCTTTCACAGGGAAAGAGCTTGAATATGTAAAGCAGGCTGTAGACAATCATAAGATCTGCGGCGACGGCCCTTTTTCCAAAAAGTGCCACGCCTGGCTGGAGGAGCGCTTCCACTCCCAGAAGGTCCTGCTGACCACCTCCGGTACAACAGCCCTGGAAATGGCCACCCTCCTTTCCAACCTGAAAAAAGGCGATGAGGTGATCCTCCCCAGCTTCACCTTTTCCAGTACGGCCACCTCTGTGGTCCTGACCGGGGCCACCCCCGTTTTTTCTGATATCCGTCCGGACACCATGAACCTGGATGAGAAGAGGATCGAAGACGCGATCACTCCCAGGACCCGGGCCATCATGGCCGTCCACTATGCAGGCGTTGCCTGTGAAATGGATACCATCCTGGATATCGCAGACCGCCACGGTCTCATGGTCATTGAAGATGCCGCCCAGGGCGTTATGAGTACCTATAAGGGAAAGGCACTGGGAACCATCGGTAATTTCGGCTGTTTTTCCTTCCACGAGACCAAGAACTACTCCATGGGAGAGGGCGGCGCGCTCCTGATCCGGGATCCCAAAGACAATGAAAAGGCCGAGATCCTTCGGGAGAAGGGAACCAACCGGTCCGTCTTCCTCCGCGGCCAGGTCGACAAATATACCTGGGTGGACTACGGTTCCTCCTATCTGCCCAGCGATATGAACGCAGCCTACCTCTGGGCCCAGCTGGAAATGGCGGACGCCATCAACGAGAACCGTCTCAGGACCTGGAACCGCTACCATGAAAGCTTCCGTGATCTGGCGGAGGCCGGCAGACTGGAGCTTCCTGTCATTCCGGCAGAATGCGTCCACAACGCCCATATGTATTATGTCAAGTTAAAGGACCTGGAAGAGAGGACCGCTTTTATTTCCTTTATGAAATCCCGCGGCATCCTCAGCGTTTTCCACTATGTTCCTCTGCACTCCGCCCCGGCGGGTGAACGTTTCGGACGCTTCCATGGAGAAGACCGCTATACGACCTCCGAATCCAATCGTCTGGTCCGCCTTCCTCTCTACTACAATATGGCAGAGAAGGATACCACTGCCGTCATCGAAGCAGTCCATGATTTCTTTAAAAAATAAGTACAGACAGGAAACCCATGACTAAGAAAAAACTGATCAGTTTTGTAATTCCCTGCTATGCCTCCGAAGGCTCTGTGGCCCTGGTCATAGACGAGATCAGGGCAGTGGTGAAGCAGCGGCAGGACCTCTATGATTATCAGATCATCGCTGTTAATGACTCCTCTCCCGACAGGGTGATGGATGTGCTCCGCAGCTGCGCTGCCAAGGACCCCAGGGTCTGCGCCATTGACCTGGCCAAGAACGGAGGCCGCCACAATGCCCTTATGTGCGGCTGCCATTTTGCCGAGGGCGACTATGTCGTCTTTATCGACGATGACCAGCAGTGTCCCTGCGACAGGTTCTGGGATCTGCTCGATCCCCTGGTCCATGGAAACTATGACGTTTCCATTGCCAAATATCCGCAGAAAAAGCAGTCCGGCTTCAAGAATTTCGGATCCAGAGTCAACGATCTGGTGGCCAACTGGCTGCTGGGCAAGTCCAAGGATCTGAAATTCTCCAACTTCTCCGTAATGAAGAAGTTCGTCCGGGATGAGATCATCAAATACACCAATCCCTATCCCTACCTGTCCGGCCTCATGCTCCGGTCCACCGGCCGTGTCTGCAACGTGGAAATGGAAGAAAGGGAAAGGCAGATCGGCGTCGGCCATTACAATTTCCGCAAGTCCTTTGCTTTGTGGATGAACAGCTTCACCGCCTTCTCCGTAAAGCCCCTGCGGCTGGCCACCTCCTGCGGCATGGTCTGCGCCTTCTTCGGCGTCCTGCTCCTCCTCTATACCGTTATCCACAAGCTCATGGTCCCCACCGTCACCATGGGCTACAGCTCCACCATGGCCGTCCTCCTCTTTATGGGCGGGATGATCATGTTCATGCTGGGACTGATCGGCGAGTATGTCGGAAGGATCTATATATCCCTCAACAATTCGCCCCAGTTCGTAGTCCGGGAGGCCATCAACGCTGCGCCCTCTCCGGACAGGGATGACGCTGCCTGATTCTTCCCCTGCATAAAATACCTGGAATTTAAAAGAGACCCTTCAGCACCAAATGGCTGAATGGTCTCTTTTTTTGCCTTAATGATATACGACGATCTTGGTATTGGCCGGGATATTGTCATAGATCCACTTGGCTTCCTCCAGCTTCATGCGGATACAGCCGTGAGATGCGCTGACGCCAAGCCTGCCGTCCGTAATGGTATTGGGCGAGCTCTCCTGGGTATAGAGCACCGAATGGAAAAGGTAATTGCCGCTGTACTGGGTCGCATACCAGCACCTGTCGGAACCGGAGTTGAAATACAGAAGCTTCATGCCCCGGTAGAAAACGCCTTCCCTGGTGGGCATGTTGGGGGCTCCGGTGGTCACCGTGTAGTACTTGACCCGGTCCCACTTGCCGCTGCCCTTTTTGTAAACGCCTACCCGGTGGGTGGAGACATTGGCCAGGACCAGATAGCCGGTGGGACTCGTATAATCCTGGGCCTTCTTGTACATGGCCTTCTCATTGGCGTCCGAGAAGGTTTCGATCTCCTTGCCGTTCTTGCCGATCTTGCGGCCGTTTATGGTGGTGCTGACGGCCATGGCGCCCAGGGCGTGCTTTTTGGTCTCCTTCTCATAGAAGTAGTAGTTGGCTCCGCTTATGGTCGCCCAGCCGGTCTGCATGACGCCGTCCTTATTAAAATAATACTTGCTGCCGGACAGGGTCTTCCAGCCCGTCATGACGGCGCCGGTCTTTTTGTTAAAGCGGTACCATTTTTTCTTCAGCTGCTTCCAGCCCGTCTGCATGACGCCCTTCCTGCTGAAGTAATACTTTTTGCCCTTGATGGTCTTCCAGCCGGTCTGCATCTTCCCGTCTTTGGCAAAATAGTAGGTCTTCTTGTCCAGCTTCTTCCAGCCGGTCTGCAGAACGCCCTTTTTGCTGAAGTAGTAGGTGGCGCCGGACAGGGTCTTCCAGCCGGTGACCATCTTTCCGCCCTTCTTACGGAAGTAATATTTCTTTCCGCTTATGGTGGTCCAGCCGGTGACCTTTTTCCCCTTTTTGTAGTAGTAGGTCCCGTCCGTGGTCGTGACCCAGCCCTTCTTTTTGGAAGAGGCGGCATAGCCTTCCGCTTCGCCCTCTGCCTCCTCCCCGGCCGTCTCTGCGGCGGTAAGGGAAAGGGAGGAGACTGCCGGTCCCTGAAGGGCCAGCACCAGGGTCAGCAGAAAAATCAGTATTTTTCGGTTCATAAACCTTCTTTCCTTCAGCTTTTTGCTGCTTCCATCAGCTTATCCTTCAGCTGCTTTTCAATCTGGGCCAGTTCCTTCTCGGCCTCGCGGCGCTTCTCCTTGCCTTCCTTCTGGATGGTCAGGACTTCGTCCATGGTGGTGATCAGCATCTCATTGGTATTGCGGATGGTCTCGATATCCACGATGCCGCGCTCGGATTCCTTGGCAGCTTCGATGGTCGCGATCTTGAGCTGCTCTGCATTCTTCTTGAGCAGGGCGTTGGTCGCATCAGAAACCTCTCTCTGGGCCTTGGCAGCGTCGTTGGCGTGCTGCACGCCGATGGCGATGACCATCTGGTTCTTCCAGAGGGGGATGGTATTGACGATGGTGGACTGAATCTTCTCCGCCATGACGGTATCGGCGTCCTGGAGCATGCGGATCTGGGGACCGGTCTGCAGGGCGATGGTCCTGGACAGCTGCAGGTCATAGAGCTTCTTCTCAAAGCGGTCGCACATGGAGGCGAAGTCCTTGGCCGCCTGGGCATCTTCCGCCAGACCTGTCCGCTGGGCCTTCTGCTGGAGCTCGACCAGCTCGGTCTCCCGAAGGAGTTTGAGCTTCTTCTTGCCCGCCAGGATATACATGGAAAGCTCCTTGAAATAGTTGAGGTTCAGATTGTACATCTGCTCCAGGCTGGCCACATCCTTCATAAGGGTCGCCTGATGCTCCTCCAGCTTATTGGAAACGGCTTCCACGTTCTTTTCCACAGAATCGTATTTGACCTTCATGCTCTGAAGCTTGTTCCCGCTCTTTTTGAACAGGCCCAGGAAGCCCTTGTCCTCCTCGGTGACATCAAAGCTCTTGAGGTCTGTGACCAGGTCGGTGATCATGTTCCCGACTTCTCCCAGATCCTTTGTCTTGACCGTATTCAGGGTCTTCTCGGAGAAAGCGGCCAGATTCTTCTGGGTCCCTACGCCGTAGTTCATGACTGCCGTGGAGTTGGAGATATCGATTTTCTTTACGAAATCATCCACCATCTTCAGCTCAGCTTCGGAAAGAACGTTTTCTTCGGGTTCGGCTTCCTCTTTGGCCGGTTCGGGCGCAGCCTGCACCTGAGCCTGGGCCTGGGGCGCTTCCGGCTCACCGAAAGAAAGTGAGGGGGCCTGCATCTGTAATCCTTCAAATCCTGTTAAATTCTCATCCATCTTAAAAACCTCTCCATTTTGACACAGTTTTCAGTTACATCTCCCGCTCAGAATACCAGCTGCTGGACCTGAGGTTCTTCCTTCTCTTCTTCCTTTTCTTTCTCCCCGGCAGACGGTCTGCCGCCCGCTTTGAGCTCCTGCTCGGTCAGGCCGTCCTGATTGAGCATGGTCTTCATCACAGAAATATCCGAAGAAATATCCCAGGCCATATCCTGGAACATGGAATCCAGAAGATTTTCGAAGGCGTTGTTGATGGTATCCAGCGCCTCTTCGATTTCCCGCTTGGTGTTCCTGACGTTTTCACCGGGCTCGTCCTGGCGGTCCAGCTCCGTATAGGCGTCCAGGAGCTTGGTCGTCGTGGGCAGATAGTAGTTCATCAGCCTGCGGAGCTTGGGCGCCGTTTCCGGCTTGTTCTGCACCTGGGCAAAGATCCGGTCCATGATGCTCTCCAGCTTGGCCAGCTTGGAAGACATGGCCTCATCGGCGATATCGTCATTGGCCTGGCGGATTTTAGCCTTGTAGGCGTTGCCCTCCTCCACGATCTTCCGGACGCTGCCGTCTACGCCGGCGTATTTCAGCTCCTCTTCCCGTTCCTGTTCCTCATGAGACCGGAGGGAGGCTTCATAAAGATCGTACATCTCCTGGGTCAGCATGAGGGTGGTCCGGTCCTTGTCATACCAGAACCTGGGCAGCATGTCGTATTTTGCCATCTGGTCCAGATCGTGCAGGACCTCGACCCGGGACCTGCCGGCCTGGGCGGCCAGCTTGCTGATGTCGTAGTATTCGGCCGCGCCGATGATCTTTCCATATTCAAAATAACGCTTGGCCAGCTTCTGCTGGTTGATGCCTCTGGCCAGCAGGAATCCGCCGGCGATGATGATGGCCAGGCCCAGAAGGGACAAAGGCGCGCTGGGGATCAGAATCCCCATGATCACAGGCAGAATACCGACGAAAATTCCAACGATCCCCAGGACCTGCCGGACTACGCCAAAAAGACGGCTGACCTTTCTCTTCATGAAAGGAAAGACCTCCCGCCTTGCCCTTTTCTCCTGCGGCGCTCTCTGGTAGGCGCCGGTCCCGGACCGGACGTCGCCGTAGCCGCCCTTTTTGTATCCCTTCGCCCGTCTGGCGTTGGCCCCGTAGGTCTCCGCCTTTATATCATTGATAAATTCATCGACCGAATCCGTGATCGCAGAGGAAACGCCGCTGAAATCATTGGTATTGAGCGCGTCCGTTACCGCATCCAGCACATCGGAGCCGGCATGGGACAGATCCTCAAACAGATCATTCATTGCCATTAAAGTACCTCCTGACGCTCTTGCACTTGTGCCGCCCCGGGGGACGGCTCCAGAGTGAAAATACTCTGCTATATTTTATCGTAAATGCAGTCAAAATACAACGAATTGGATGGCAGGTTCTGTTAAAGAAGAGATCCCGGAAGGGATTGCAGAAAGGATCCCGCGGCATCTGCCCTGTGTTCAAAAAAACTCCCCAGACATGTGTCTGGGGAGTTTTTTAATAGGGGGAGGGGTTATTTTTGACATGTCGTTTCATGTCGAAATAAAAGGGGGTATCTTTTATTTTTGTTCCGGGCTGTTCCCTGGAACGATTTTGATTATACCCGGCCCTCCCGCAGATGTCCTGTCAGATGTTGCAGCCTTCTGGCCATATTTTGCAAATCCTCAGCGCAGCTCCCTGAAATGGAAGGATTTTTGGCCGCTGGCGTAGTCGCCCACGATATGGCCCTTTCCCCGGAGCTTGTACTTGTAGGTCACAAGGCCGTCCAGGCCCACCGGGCCTCTGGGCGGCATCTTGCCGGTGCTGATGCCTACCTCGGCCCCGAAACCATAGCGGAAGCCATCGGCAAAACGGGTGGAGGCGTTCCAGTAAACGCCGGCCGAATCCACCAGATCCATAAAGTGCTCCGCCGCCGCCTCGTTCTCGGTCACGATGCTGTCCGTATGATGGGAGCCGTAGCGGTTGATATGGGCAATGGCTTCGTCCACATCCGCCACCGCTTTATAGGTCATCTTATAGTCCAGGTATTCGCAGTAGTCCTCCTCCGAAGAAGCGGGGATATATTCCACCGGGATCTTCGAAGCGTCAGGAAGGCGGCGCATGACCTCCTCTGCGATGTCCTGGTGGAGGAGCAGGGTCTCCGCTGCGTTGCAGGCGGCCACATACTGGGTCTTGGCGTCCACAATGATGGGAATGGCCTTATCCAGGTCTGCATCCTTATCCACATAGACATGGCAGATCCCCGCCGCATGGCCCATGACCGGGATATCCGAATGGTCCATGATATATCTGACGAAGGCGTTGGAGCCCCTGGGGATCAGAAGATCGATGGATTCGGAGCACTGGATGATCTCCCCGATGCCGGCCCTGTCTTCGATGATGGCGGCGAAATGCTCCGGCAGGCCCGCTGCCAGGCCGGCCCTGTAAATGGTGTCGAAAAGGGCCCTGTTGGTATGCTTTGCTTCGCTTCCGCCCTTCAGGATCGAACCGTTGCCGCTCTTGACGCAGAGGGAGGAGATCTGGACCAGGGCGTCCGGTCTGGATTCAAAAATAACGCCGATGACGCCGATGGGGCAGGTGACTCTGGTCAGGATCAGATCCCTGTCCAGCTCTCTGGAAAACAGGACTTTGCCGACCGGGTCCTCCAGCCGGATCATGCCGCGGATCCCCGCGACGACGTCTTCGAGCTTGTGCTGATCAAATTTGAGCCTTCCCAGAATGGGGCCCGGAAGGTCTTTTCCCTCCTCCAGATCCAGTCTGTTGGCTTCGAAGATCTTCTCCCTTTCGGCCGTCA
>AUXO015684944.1_pt1 | contig 10190 bp, 10 predicted proteins | sample 768731 | NCBI WGS metagenome assembly AUXO01 (sample SAMN02715735, study PRJNA202380) | gut metagenome | biome: sheep rumen | host: Ovis aries | place: New Zealand: Palmerston North | reverse complement strand
TGTGTTATATGCATCTACAACGCATTTATACAAATTAGAATCATGAAAGTTTATATTAGCGGGTGTTTTATATTTGTTTGAGTCGATGACTATGTTTTTTATTGCTGGTTTTAAAAATAAAAAGGCTCCTACAAATATAATTGGAATTATTCCTACGTATGATTTTTTTATTAGTTTTATGATCTTCTTCATATATATCTCTCCTAATATGTTACTAGTTACTATATATATAGTAACATAAAAAAACAAAAAAATGAATATTTTCTTATTCATTCTTTTGACAATTATTACATATTCCATCTATTTCTATTTTGTGTGTTATTATTTTAAAGCCTTTTTGCTCTAATTCATTAACTGGACATATATTTATTTCTTCTTTTTTATGACATTTTATACATTTTACGTAGTGTTTGTGCTCTTGCCTTATTTCATAATATAATTCATTTTTATGATTTATACTTGTTTCTATTATATTATTGTTTAATAATGTTTCTAATGTTCTATATACTGTTGATTTATCTATTGCAGTTCTTTTTAATATATTTTTTTTAGTTGCATTTATATCTAACTTTTCAATTATTTTTAATATTTCTATTCTTTGTTTTGTTTGTTTTAAATTTTTATTTTTTAATAGTTCTTCTATCATATAGCACCTACCAAGTCTATTAGTATTCCTGATATTATTCCTATTATATATATTAACGAAATTATTGTTATATTTTCTTTTATATTTTTATTTGTTTTAATAAGTATTAATAGACCAATTCCTGCTCCTGTTAATAGACCAGCCATTGTAGCTCCTAGTGTTATTGTGTTATTAAGATATAGTTCTGTTATTAATATGCTTGCTCCACAATTTGGTATTAATCCCACTAAACTTGATAATAAATAACTAAATATAGTGTTTTTCATAAACAAGTTTTCTAGAAAGGATTGTCCTAAATATTCAAAAATAATATTTATTAAAAATGAAAATATTAATATGAATATAGTTATACTTATTGTGTGCTTAAGTGCGGATTTAAAAATACTATGATTATGATTACAGTTACAGTGATCATGAACACATAATGATTCTATTTTTGGTTGTTCTTTTTTTCTTAGTATTAAATCTATTATAAATCCTGATACCATTCCTATTATGAATTTTAGTCCAAGTATTTTTAGTATCAAACTTGTATCTGTTTTATTAGCAAGTAAAAGTGGTAACATCTCATCACTAGTTGATAGGTATACTGATATTAGTGTACCTAATGATATTATTCTTGTTGCATATAAGTTTGTAGCTGAAGCACTTATTCCACATTGTGGTATTACTCCTAGTATGCTTCCAAAAAAAGGTCCAAATTTTTTTGATTTTGTTATTATTTTTTTATTATTTATTTTATGTTCAATATATTCAATTATTATAAATGTTAAAATTAAAAATGGTAAAAGCTTTATTGTATCTATTAATGTATCCTGTATTATATCTAACATACTTCCTCCTAAATGCAAAAATGTTGCATTTATCATATCATATATTTTATTTTTAAGTCAAGAAAAAAGTTCTTTAATGAACTTTTATCTTTGAATTATTTTTTGTTTATTTTTTTTATTTAATACTTTTATTAGTCTTTTGATTTTTTTTCTAATTCTTTTTTTGTGTCTTATTACATATATAGAGATTGATAAAATGCCCGCTATTTGTGAAGTGGTTTTTATTATATTTAGTATATTTTTTGGATTTTTTCTATTATATTTTTTTGTATCAAATACTTGTGTTGATTGTTGTTCTTTAAGTTCTTTTGGTTGTTTATAATCTACATAACATAGATTAAAGTCTACTACTCCATCAGAATTGCCAATACCTAAATCTGTTATTTTCCAAGATACTTGATTGATATCACAACCATATGAATAAAGTCCATTGTCTGTTTGACATATTGGTCCATTGTCACGGACTTGATTTACTTTATCATATTCGCTTGGATTTGATAGCCATATTTGATATTTATTTAATTCTTGTAATCCTACTTCTTGTTCTATTATCGAATACGTTGAAAGATTAGAATATATTCCAAATCTATTGTCAGATTTTTCAAACATTTGATTTAGTTCGCTAAATATTTCTTTTAATGATTCATTTTCTATTAATTGATTAAATTCTTTTTCATATATTGTTCCTTTAGTGTTTTCAAAATCTATAAAAATTGGAAATGTTATTTTTAAATTGTTTATTTGTTCTATTACAGATTTTGCTTCATTTATTGCTTCTTCTTTTGTTGTTGCGTTTGTTACATAATATCCACCTATTGGTATATTATTTTGATAACAATCATTGTAAAATTCATAAAATTTTGGATCTATTTTAAATTCATTATTTTCTTGTTCTCCTATTTTTAAGATTACAAAGTCTAAATAGTTTGATAGTTTTTTAAATGTCATGTTGTCGTCTAATTGTTGATGATGAGAAATATCTATTCCGCGGTATAATGCTTGTTTTTTTCTTATTAAATTTGGATATACTAGTTTCTTATTGTCTTGTATTTTATTTGGAATTCTAATTATTGTACCATTTTTTATATCTTTTTTTGTAATATTATTGAACATTAATAAGTCATTAATGCTTAGATTGTTTATTATTGCGATTTGTTCTATACTGTTGTCTTCATCTACTATATAGTATTCGTTTTGTTTTAGTCTGGTTGAATCATTTAATTTGTTTTCCTTTATTAGATTTGCGATATTGTTTTGATATTCTTCTGATTCAAATGTTGAATATACATTTCCTTCTTCATCTTGTCTTATTGTTGATAATCCTGTGTATTTTGTTTTTCCGTCTTCTACAACAAAGCAGTCATAATTGTTGCTTAGTGGTAGTCCATATAGGTTTAGATTGGATAAATTTGTACTTGTTCCGTATAGTCCAACGTATATATTGTTTTTTTCTGTTAGTTCTAGATATTCTTTTATATATTGTGCTTTTGTTGTTATACTTAAATCATCATTTATCATTATTTTTTCTATGCTAAAGTATACAGGCATATCTATTTTATATTGTTCTATTATTGATTTAGTAAATTCAACGTCTTCATATATATCTATTAATGATGTTGCATCACTATCAATTATAACTCCTATTGATATTTCTTTTTTTTCACAGTATTTTAGTATTTTTTCCTGATTTAATATTCCTGTTTTTTTATAATTTCCAATATTGTAAATAGCAAATTCTGATTCATCTATTTTTCTTGGATTTGTATCAATATATCCTATTGTGTTTTCACTGTTTAGTTGTTTTGTTTTTTTATTACATGAGCTTAATGACATTAATATAGTTCCCGCAAATAATATTGGAATTATCTTTTTACTTATTTTTAAATTTTTCATATTTTTCCTCGTTTTTTTATTATATTATATGCGATTTAGTATTTTTGTCAAGAAAAAAAGTAGACTTATGTCTACTGCTATATCCATCTTGTAGGATTTATGCTTGTTATATAATCGTATTCTTCTACTATGTTATCTTCATCATAGTCATTATATAGTCTCATTAAATATTTTTCACTTATTTTTTTTATAAGGCAATTCTTTTTGATATATTCTTGAAATTTTAAATCATTTATATATTTTTTTATAAATTTTAGATCTGCTTTGTTGTTTGAATAAAAATTAATGATTGCGTCGCTTATTATATCATCGTCTTCGTATTTAAAGTCTTTTAGTTCTATCATTTTATTATTCTTATTATATCATTAAATGTTATTACAACCATTAATATCATTAATAAAGCAAATCCTATTGTATGTATCATATTCTCTACTTTTATATCTACTTTACTTCCTTTGATTTTTTCTATTATTAAGAATAATATTCTTCCACCGTCAAGTGCTGGTATTGGAAGTACATTCATGAATCCTACATTTAAACTTATAAATCCTGTTAAATATATTAAGTTTATAAATCCTGCTTTTGCAGATTCTCCTACTACATTAAATATTCCTACTGGTCCTGATAAGCTTGATAGCCCAAGTTTTCCAGTGAATAAATATCCTATTACTAATACCATTTGTGTTATTAAACTAGCAAATTTAACAAATGCATATTTTAGCGCTGGTAAGATACCTTTTTTAGTATCAGTACCTATTCCAATTCCATATTTATATGATGTTTTTCCATCTTCATTTACTTCTATAGGATTAAGTGTTACTTCTTTTATATTTCCATTTTCTTCTTTTAGTTTTAGTTTTAATGGTTTACCATTTGATACTTGTATTCTAAGCAGCATTGTGTCTGTGAATATTACTTTTTTTCCATTTACTTCAAGTATTCTATCTCCAATGTTTAATAGATTACTATTTATTCCTTCATCTACTATGCTTATATATGGTTTATTTACTGGTGTTCCATTTATTAATCCTACTACAAATAGAAGTACAAGTGCTAAAATAAAGTTAAACATTATTCCTGCTATTACTGTTAGAAATCTTTGCATCCATGTTTTTGATTGCATTCTTTTTTCTTCTGGTATTTGTTCGTCTTCTTCTAGTCCTTCTCCTGCCATTTGAACGTATCCACCTATTGGAAGTAGTCTTATTGAGTATTCTGTTTCATCATTTTTTCTATTGAACTTAAATATTCTTGGACCCATTCCTATTGAAAATTCATAAACATATATTCCTGCTTTTTTTGCGAATAAAAAATGTCCAAATTCATGTATAGAAACTATTATGCCAAGCATTAAAATCATATATATTAATGTCATTTTATCCTCCTATCACACTTGTAAAAAACATAAATCCTAGTAGTATAAATGTTATACTATCTAATCTATCTAATATACCGCCATGTTCTGGTATTAAATTTGAAAAATCTTTTTTTCCGAAGTATCTTTTTATTGCAGAAAATGTTAGATCTCCGAATTGTCCTAATAAACATAAAAACATTGTTATAAGTGTTATTTTAAATATGTTTATGTCTGGATTAATTAATGTTTTGTAAAAAACGACTGGTATAAATGTTCCAAATACTAATCCACCTGTTAATCCTTCTATAGTTTTATTTGGTGATATCTCTGTTAGTTTATGTTTTCCTATTAGTTTTCCGGTTATTAAAGCATATGTATCCGCCATTGAACTTATTAATAGTAAATAAATTAATATGTTTACTCCTAATGTCCTTATTGGTATTAATAAACCGAATGATATTCCTAAGAATAATGTACCACCTATTAAGTAGAATGCATCATTTATACTATATTTTGTTCTATCATGATATAGTATTGATGGTATTAAGAATAATATAAATATTCCTGATAATACTCTATAATCGATTGTAAATGTTGATAGTTTATTCATATTTGAAAATATTAAAAATGAAAGTGTTAGAAAGCTTATTGTTCTAATAAACAAAGGTACTTGTTTTTTTTCATTTTTTATATTTATAAATTCATTTAGTCCTATTAATGATATTATAAATACTGCTGTATTATATATATTTCCACCCATGATTATAATGGGAATTATTATTATTAATAATATTAGAGCTGATATAGTTCTTTTCATGTATTCACCTATTTTCTATATATATTATAATACATTAAAAAAAAATAAACAAGAATTATAGGTTAATTCTTGTAACATTAATTCCAATATTATAATATTCTTGTTTATTTAGATTTCTTTTTTTATAGTTATATATATACATTAAATTGTCTTTTATTTTTATATCGTATAAATTATTTAGTTTATCTTTTAGTTTTGCTTCTTTTATTTTATAGTAGTCCAATATGTTATGTTTTGATACCATTGCTTCTTCGTAACATTCAGTTATTACTTCTAGATTAGGATGTTTATTATATCTTTTATGATAGTTATCTATAATTTGTTTTGTTTGTTCTAGTGTAAGTTCATGTGATAGAGTTATTTTATTTACTCCTAAACTATGGAGGAATGCTACTGCGTATGAGTTTACTATGTTAAATGAAAAGTCTGTGTCTATGTTTTTATATTTATTTATTGATCCTATTTCTCCTACTAGTATTCTTTCATTGATACTCGCATATTTATTCATTACTCTTGGTAGTTTTAGATATATATTTTTTCCTTTTATTTTATTGTATAATTCAATATTGTCTACATATAAATAGTCATATTGTTTTAGTTTTTTAAATTGTTCTAATGTACTTATTAGATAGCTTTGTTCTTGTACTTTTTTAAAGTCTTTTAATTCTATATTATATTTATTTTTCTTATATTCTATTTTATATATTCGTTTTTTGATTAGTTGTTCTACTGCTTTTCTTCTTAGTTCATTTAAGTCTTTTATATTTACAAATATATTATCATCCATTATTATTTCTAATTTTTCTAATTTAAATGGAGTATTTTTTATTTTATTTATTTGTTTTTGTATTGTTTCTTGTGTGATAGGATTATTTTTTGCTTTTTCTATTATATTTTCTTCTATTTTTACATTATTCTTTCCATCTGTTAGTTCTAAAGTAGCTTTTTCTTTTAGAGTTATTTTTCCTGTTATTTTTACTTTTCTTGTTTTATTTTCAATAAGCTTATTTATTTCTTCTATTTGTTTATAGTCTGTTGTTTTTACTACAATACTATCTTTTTTTACGTATTCATATTTAAAGTTTATAATGTCTCCCTTTTTTGCTTCTTTTACGCTTGTTTTATTTATGAACATTTTATTTAACATTAAACCTTTATCAGTATTTCCTATTATTCTTATTCCATCATGAATATTCAATTTATCTGTTAGTTTTATATATACATATCCATTTTTATAGTCTACTACGCTACCTATTTCAACTCCTTGATGATTTGGTCTCTTTCCATTTATTATGTATTTTTCGTTGAATAAGTATCCGCTTGTAAATTCTCTATTGAATAGTTTTTTCATTTCTTTTATATCGTCTTGTGTTATGGTTGATTTTTTTGTAGTCATATATGAGTCAATTGCTTTTCTATATAAACTTACTACTTGATATACATATTCTGGTCTTTTCATTCTTCCTTCAATTTTAAAGCTGTCTATTCCTGATTCAATTAGTTCTTCTATGTGCTCTAGTGTCATTAGGTCTTTTGTACTTAATGGGTATTTGTCTTTATTTATAATTTTATTATTACTTATTATATCGTATGGTAGTCTACAACAACCTGCACATGCTCCTCTATTTCCACTTCTACCGCCTATTAAACTACTCATTAGGCATTCTCCTGAGTAGCTTATACATAAGGCTCCATGAGTAAATACTTCTAGTTCTATATTTGTGTTTTTCTTTATTTCTTTTATTACATCTATACTTGTTTCTCTAGCTAGTACTACTCTTTGTGCGTTTAGTTTTTCAAAGAATTTTACTCCTTCAATATTGTGTATGTGCATTTGTGTTGATATATGTATTTCTAGATTTGGATATGTTTTTCTTATTAGATCAAACATTCCTATATCTTGTATTATTATTGCGTCTACATTATTTTTGTGTAGCATATCTATATAGTTTATAAAGTCTTCTACTTCATATTCATATATTATTGTATTTACTGTTACATATACTTTTACTCCATATATATGAGCGTATTTTATTGCTTCTATTAGTTCTTCATCATTAAAGTTATTTGCATATACTCTGGCTCCATATTTTTTTCCACTTAAGTATACTGCATCAGCTCCTGCTTCTATTGCCGCAATTAATGATTCCTTCGATCCTACAGGTGCGAGTAATTCTGGTTTTTTCATTTTTATCACCACCAAACATATTTATTATAGCATAATATTCTTAAAGAAAAAATAGTCCTTTTATTGGACTATTCATTTGGCATTTTATTGAAGTTATTCGAAAGACCTGTTATTAATCTTTTGAATCTCTCGCAGTTTTTATTTAGATTTTCTCTTTCTGCTTTTAATTTTTGTTCTTCTATTTCTTTTATTCTACTAAAGTGTTCTTTTTCTATTTCAAATTCTTTTTTATTATTCTCAATTGTTTGGAATGTTAGGTCTTTTTCTTTTTCTAGTTGTTCTTTTTCTATATCAAGTTTTTCAAGTTCATTTTTTATTTTTTCTTCTTCTACTTCTTTATATTTTGCAAAGTTTGCTTTTTGCATTTCTAATTTTTCTATTTCTACTTTTAATTTTTGTTCTCTTAGTTCTAATTCATTATTTCTAACTTCATTATCATTTTTTACTTGTGCTGTTTCTTCTGCTAATCTTAGTCTTTGAAGTTCTCCTTTTTCTTGTAGTTGTTTTTTTTCTAATTCTAATGCTTGTTTTTGTGAATCCATGTATTTTGTAAATTCTTCTTTTTCTCTTGCAATTTGACTTTTTAGATTTTCTATTTCCTTTTCAGTTTCTTGTAGTGTTTGTTTTTTTAGATTTATTTGTGATATTAATTCATTTGCATCTTCAACACCATTGTAGATACTATCAAAGAAACTATCTAGTTCTGTTGATTCACTTGTTAGTGCTTTTTCAAAATCAAATGTTTTTTCTTCTTCTGGTTCATCTTTTAATATACTTAGAATTCTATCATCATCTTCAAATGAATTTTCAAATTCTTCATCGTCTTTTTCTTTATTATGTATTATTATATCATCATCTTCATCCATTTTTATAAATTCATCATCCCAAGTTTTTCCAAAATCAAATGTATTTGCACTAGTATTATTATTCATAAAATCCATTATATTTTCGTTATTCATAGTCATTCCCCTTTGCCTATTTTTTTTATTCTTAATACATTATATCATATTATGTCAAAAATTTATATTAATTTTTTTAATTTAATAAAAAAAACTAGTTTTTTTCTAGTTCTTCTTTTATTTTATTTTTACATTTTTGAATGCAGTTGTCTATAGATTTTATATCTTTTCCTAGTATATCCGCTATTTCTTTGTATTTAAATCCATTTATTTTTAAATTCATAACTTGTTTTTCAAAGTCATTAAGTGTTTTATCTATTATATCAAGTATTTTTTGTTTTTTTTCTTCGTCCATTAATCGTTCTTCTGGATTATAACTATTGTCGATTAAGTTTTTTCCAAAGTTATTTGATTCATCTTGATTACTTAGTTCTAAGAAAATACTGTCATTTAAAATTTTATTTTTTAGTCTTCCTTGTTTTACTATATAACTAATTATTTTACTATTTATACATCTTAATGCGAATGTATAAAATATTGCATCTTTAGAGTCTGTGTAATTTCTTATTGCGTCATTTAATCCAAGCATTCCTTCTTGTACTAGATCGTTTAGTTCCGCTCCATTGTTTTTGCAGTATTTAAATAATTTTCTGGCTCTATCATATATTAGTGGCTGATATTTTTCAAATATTATTTCATTTGCTTCTTCATTATTTTCTGATATATATGATATTAATTCATAGTCATTTAAGTCTCTGTACATTATTTCTCCTTTATTGCTTCAAATATTATTATTCCTGCTGCCACTGATGCATTTAGACTGTTTATATTTCCTCTCATTGGAATAGATGCGATAAAGTCACAATTTTTTGTTATTATATCACTCATTCCTTTTCCTTCATTTCCTATTATTATGACTGTTTTTCCAGAATAGTCTATTTCATTATATTTTGTTCCTTGCATGTCTGTTCCAACTATCCAGTATCCTTGTTTTTTTAAGTAGTTTATTGTTTGTGATAGATTTGTTACCTGTGCAATTTTTACTTGTTCTAGTGCGCCTGCGCTTACTTTCATGACTGTTGAGTTTACGCTTACTGATCTATCTTTTGGAATTATTATTCCTGATACTTTTGCGGCTTCACATGTTCTTATTATTGCGCCTAAGTTATGTGGATCTTCTAGGTGGTCTAGCATTACTATTATATTGTTTTCTTCTATTAGTTCATCTACATCACAGTATTTATAGTCTTCTATTTCTAGTACTATTCCTTGATGATTTCCGTCTACAAATTTATCTAGGTCTCTTTTTTCCATGTATTTAATATATATATTGTTTCTATTTAGTACTGTTATTATATCTCTTTCATCGAAGTTTTTTGATATATATGCTTTTTTTATTTTTTTTACATCTTTTATTACTTCATTAGCTACATTTTTTCCAAATACGTACATATTAATCCTCCAATATAATGTTTATTATTTTGTTTAGTCTTTCTTTATTTTCTAGATATAGATATCCTATTATTGCTTCAAATCCTGTTGAGTGTTTGTATGTTA
>AUXO014831510.1_pt1 | contig 10190 bp, 3 predicted proteins | sample 768731 | NCBI WGS metagenome assembly AUXO01 (sample SAMN02715735, study PRJNA202380) | gut metagenome | biome: sheep rumen | host: Ovis aries | place: New Zealand: Palmerston North | reverse complement strand
CTGATGATATAAAAAAATCAAATTCTTGCAGTGATTTAGAAGCTGCCATAAAAGCTGAAGAGCTTAGGAATCTATGCTGAGTAAGCATCATGATTTCACATTTGAAACGGTGCTTTCTACAGATAGAAATCTCAAATTACTAAAAAAAGCTAAAGAAAAAGGAAATTTTTTAAGATGCATTTATGTTCTCACATGCAATCCTGAAATTAATAAAACTCGCATTGAAATTAGGAAATCAATGGGAGGGCATTCAGTTCCTGAAGATAAAATTGAATCAAGATACTACAAAGCACTTAAACTAATTCCTGAATTGGTCAAACTTTGTGATATTGTTCATATTTATGATAATTCTAATGAACCATTTAGAATTTTCAAAAAAAGAAAAGACATTTATTTCCATTGGGAAAATAAATATTGGAGTTATTCCGATATTGAAAAACTCACAGGAATAAATGAATATGAAAATTAATCTCCCAATTTGATTAATTCTCTATTTTTATAAATTTTAACTTAAATTTGAAATAAATATGTTATGTTTCCAAATAAGATTAAAATATTGTATACTTATAGGGCTCTTTGAAAAATATTTTTCATATAAATCTATTTTTGAAATTATAAATAAAACTTTTGTTATTAATTTTAATTGTATAATTCCATTATTATTAATGATTATTTTCATCAATAGTTATTACAGTACTGTTTAATCCCAAAACCCTTGAATAATCAATTTTACTTGCAACTTTATTTAACATGCCAATGTTGTCAAATTTCAAATCATCATTTTCAACAATCGGATTAAATTCAACACCACTATCTTTAATGGAAACTAAAACATTCTCCTCATTGTTTCTGACAATAACATCAATGAAATCAATCTTTTCATTAGTATTGATAATATTAACCAACATTTCCTCGATTGCCAAAGCAACGATTGCTGATGATTTTGAATCCTTTAAATAATTCTGAACATCACGAGCCAAACTCACAGCATCTTCAATATTGCCATTTATAGTATGTTCAAACACATTTTCACTATCATTGATCCTATTGATGAAAAAGCCCTTATATTCTCCATTACTCTTCTTATTGTAATATCTTGAATATGCAAATATAAATAAGATGGTTATTGCTTCAACAATTGCAAAGGAAATCCAAATTCCATCTCCACCCAACACTGCGGACAATCCAAATGACAATGCAACAGGAAGAATAAAACCTTCCAATAATGAAATTAAGGTTGAAATTGTATTTTCCTGAATAGCCTGAGCATAGAAAGTATATAAAAATGTAATAGCTGTTCCAACATAACTTACTGCAAATATCCTTAAAGCATTCAATACAACAGGAACATCAGCAGGATTTTTAACACTATACAACATCAGCAATGATTGAGGATAAACAATAAATAATGCTGACAGTATCAGACTTGAAGCCAAAACAATCTTCAAAGATCTTTTAAGAATAAAGTTAACTCCAGAATAATCTTCCTCTTTAAAGTAAACTGATACGATTGGAGACATTGTTTGAGCAGTTCCAATTAAAAACATATACAAAATAAATAGACTATTATAACAGATTCCAAATGCAACCAAACCTGACTTTCCAATATAAATTCCTATCAATGAATTTAAAACAAATAATTTTAAAGTTAAATACAGTTGGGTTGAGGCTGAAGAAAAACCTGAAGTGATAATCTCTTTGAGATATGCAAAAATGGAGTTTAATTTTAATCTGATAAACTGCAAAGTACGTTCTGATTTAAAGAAGTAATATGATATGAATATGGAACCTACTGCATAGCCGGTTGTAGTAGCTAATGCAGCACCACCCAATCCAATTTTAAAGACGCCCATATATAATACATCACAGCATATGTTAACAATATTTGCAAGAAGAATTGCCCTAAAAGGTAAATTAGGAATTCCGTCAGCACGAATGAAATAAGATAAACTCATCATATAACATAAAAAGGGCATTCCTAAAATTATCATCACAAAATATTGACTAACTAAAGGATTCAATTCCGGCTGTGAGGAACACAGAAATTGCACAATACTGCCAGAAAATAGCAGTCCCACAATAGTAATCAGAATTCCAATAGCTAAAAGAGAAATAATCGAAACCGAAAAGTAACTATTGCTTTTATCATCATTGAATTCCGCTTTTGAAACAGAACACAATACACTGCCGCCCAATCCAATCATCCAGTAAATTAAATTAACGAATGTAATTACCGGAGCAACCAACTGAATTGCAGAAAGGTTTGATGATCCAATCAAAAAACTCACAATCAAAGAATCAACAAACAGACAAATATTTCCAGCCATGGAAGTAAATAAAGTTGGCAGGAAAAACTCACCAAACTTACTTTTCAATAAATCATAATTTCTCTCATACATTGCTAAAACCCTCTAATTACCAAAGAAATCAAGTTCATCCAAATATTTAACAAAATTGTAAATATACTCTTCTGAAATTAATGGCCAGTTAAGACCTAAACGATACAATACTTGGGTAGTATATTTGTTTTCAACTGGAACCCATTGTTTTTTGGTTTTTCCAGAACCGACAGAAGTAATCAATCCAGAAACACCTTCTTGTTTGGTTTTATCTGCCAATGCATCTTTTAAAGCATTCTCATATTCATCATTTTCACACGGTTTTATATTTAAACCTAAATGTCTGATAATCTCAACAATATCAGCAAAAGATATGACATGGGAATTATAAGCATGGAAGACAATGCACTCTTTTGGTGTTTTGGACAATGCCACAATGGATTTGGCAGTCATATCAATCTGGCTGAATTCCACATTATTGGACAACATTTCATACGGCATACAGCCCATAGTAACAAATGCCTTTAAACGATTGATAAATCCATTGGACTCGAAATTAATTTGGAATTCACTGTCTGAACTTCTGGCCATCAAATTACCAACCCTCATAATCTTAACATCCAAATCATCTTCAACAGCAGCTTCAAGCACAGCCCTTTCAGCTAAAAACTTACTGTCAATATACTGGTTGTCAATTCCCTGACCAATATACAAATCCTGTTCAGTATAGTTGACATCCAATGGTGGGAAGTTGTCAATGCTTTCACCGGCGACACTGTATGTTGAAACCTGCACATATTTGGCATTTTTCATACGGGCAAACTTCAATCCATTCACCACTCCACCAAGGTTAATATCTTCAATGTCTGTTCCGGATGAAAAGTGTTTTACATTAGCAGCACAGTTGATGATAGTATCGATATTAAATGAAATGATTTCTTCAAAGTATTTGAAGTCAGTGATATCTCCTTCAACTACTTCCAATCTTTCATCGAACAATTTTTCATTGAAATCATCTGCAAAGTAATAGAAGAATAATGATTTCAATCTATCATAACCAGACAAATCACCTCTTGACCTTACAAAGCAGTAAATCATTTCTGATTCAGATTCCAGAAGTTCCTTTAAAACATGAATACCTAAAAATCCTGTAGCACCAGTCAATAAAACATTTCCTAAATCTTCATCTAATTTTCCATTAATCATGGATTCCAAATTATTTTTCTTCAATAAGTTATTGATTTTGGAATAATCATATTTGCTTGTTTTTGCAGAGTCACCACCTTCATTTTCCAAAATGAATTCTGAAAGCATTCTTGGAGTTGGATTTTTAAAGAAATCCCCATAACTCAATTCATAATTACGGTTTAAAGCAGCCATAGTAATTTTAGTTACTAGCAGTGAAGTGCCTCCAATTTCAAAGAAATTATCTTCAACACTAACTTCATCCAGACCTAAAACCTCTGCAAATGTATTTGCAAAGAACGCTTCAACATCATTTTCAGGAGCAATATATTCAGTAATCAATTCAGGTTCAGGCAGATTCTTCAAATCAGTTTTACCGTTTAATGTCTGAGGCATTTCATCCAATTCCATATAAACTGTAGGAACCATGTAATAAGTCAATTTTTCACTAAGCAGTGACTTTAATTCTTCAATATCAAATGAAAACTCATTAGGACCTAAATTTTCAACTTTATATTCATCATTAACTGTGAAATATGCGCATAAATGATCATTATCCTTGATTTTTCTTACAACAACTGCCAATGAATTAATCGGTTCAAAATCAGACATTATGGATTCTATCTCACCAATCTCTATTCTCAATCCCCTGAGTTTAATCTGATTGTCCAAACGTCCATAAATGGAAATGTCCCCATCTTCATGCAGTTTAGCATAATCTCCAGATTTATAGAATCTGATGCCATTAATTTCAGTGTATGCTTTTGCATTATTTTCCGGACGGTTCAAGTATGCTCTAGAAACACCTAATCCTGCAATATACAACTCGCCCATCACATTAGGAGGTAATGGATTAGCATCCAAATCCATAATAGATTCATATACATTGAATAAAGGTTTACCTATTTTAAGTTCACCATCTTCAATCAGACGATTGTTACAGCATACCGTTGTTTCAGTAGGTCCGTAAATATTATACACTTTAGCATCAATATCTTTCAGTGCTTCCAATAACTGTGCAGGGAATCCTTCGCCCCCTACAGCAAATATTTTGAATTTGGAGAATGCTTCATTCAAATCATCAAGTTCGAGATATTGCAGCAATCTGGAAGGAGTACCACTGTAAACGTTTGCTTGAGTCCTGTTTATTAAATCACATAATGTTATTGGATTTTTATATTCATCATCATTAGCAAATACAATCGGAATGCCATTTAACATTGCAGTCATTGTTTCCTGAAGCAGCATGTCAAATGCCACCGTTGAAATTGACAATGCCTTATAGTTTTCAGCTTTTCCATTTGTTGCAAGGTCGTATGTGTAAATGTTTTTAGGGTCCGGATAGACAAAGTTTGCAAGATTTTTATGTTCCAGCATTACGCCTTTAGGAAGTCCTGTTGAACCTGAAGTATAAATGATATATGCAAGATTATCTGCTTTTAATTCAGGATTAGGATTGGAAACATTGTTTTCTTTAAGCAAATCATCTAATGGGATGATATTTTCTTCATAATCGGTTAAATCAATGTTTTTTATATTAATGATATCATCAACAATGATGAATTTTGAATCGCTGTCTGTCAATACGTGCTCGATTCTGTCTTTCGGATAATCTGAATCGATTGGTATGAATGCTGCACCGGACTTTAGAATACCGAATATTGATGCGAAAACATTACTGTTTCTTTTTAAGATAAACATTACTTTGTCTTCAGCACCAACGCCTCTCCTAATCAAAGCATTAGCTATTCTATTTGCACGTTTGTTTAACTCGGAGAACGTGAAATTTCCATCTTCGGCATATATTGCAATATCATTAGGATAAAGGTTAACCTGTTTTTCAAATATCTTATTTAACCTGTACTCATCCAATTCTACAAAGTTAAGGTCTTCCTTGGATATTTGGTTCTGTTTAATTATTGAGATATCTTTAAGTTGAGTTTTTTGATTTAAATCAATGAATTTATCAATGACAATAGAAAGACTATCCAAAAATGTTTGAATCAACACATCTGAATACAATTGATCATTGTATCTGATGAAAACTTCATATTCATCGTTTTCTTCTACAATGTTTAGATTTAATTTGAATTTAAGGTTGTCCTCTTCTAGAGATTGCCTTGCAACCTTTTCTCCGTTGATTTTTAAATCTTCAATTATTTTGCCGTGGAAAGCATATAAAAAGTCCGGAGTGAATCCATACTCATCTGAAATCTTTGTCAGAGGATAGGATGAATGAGTCAATACTTCCAGCCATTCTTTATTAACATAACTAAAGAATTCATCCAATGATAATTCAGAATTTAAATTTAAAGCTAATGGGAGAGTTTTAACCATCATGGCTAATGTTTTTTGTTGGTTGAACTCAAATCTTCCGTTTGTAATTGTTGCTATTAACAATTTTTTATCATAGACGAATTTTGATAAAACAAATGATGATGCCGCTAAAAACAGATTGTTTTGAGTAATTGATTGTTTGGCGCAGAATTCATCAATATTATCTTTTTGTATAAATATTGTTTTTTCTAATGCTTTTCCTTTATTTTCATCACCGCTCAAATCCGGAGTCATCAATGTCGCTTCGTCGAACTCTTTAATTTTATTGTAGAAGAATAATTTGGATTCCTCATATAATGAAGACTCCTTAACCTTTTCTTCACTTAAAGCATAATCAAAACCATTGATTTCTTCTGTGTCATAGTCTTTTCCATCATATTCCTTTGCAATTTCATCAAAAAGAATGTTCAAGGAGGTTCCATCTACAATGATATGGTGGAAGTCAGCCAGCAGCATTGAATCGCCAACTATTTTAAATCTGAATAATGGACCTTCTTCAAGATTAAATGGTTTTATGAAGTCATTCAGATTGATTTCATCGACAATTTTAATTAAATCATCAACTTTCAAATGGTCTCTTCTTTGCTGATAAACCTCTCCGTTTTCCATGATTATTCTTGTTTTTAGGTATGGATGATTGTTGATTACATTGGCAATGGATGATTTAAGTTTACTTGCATCAATTGCATTTGTAAATTGGATTTTTTTCGGAAGGTTGTATGCTAGACTTTCCGGATTTTTAATACAGTCAAAGTAAACTCCTAGCTGATTTGAAGTTAATGGATATAGCTCCTGAACTTCATCATTTTCAGAGGCATCGATTTTAATTTCTGATGCAATTTTTTCTATGGTTTTATAGTTTAAAATTTCAGTAACATTCAATTGAGCGTTTAGCTTATTGTAAATTGAAGAAGTCAATTGTATGACTGACAGTGAAGTCAATCCTATGCTGAATAGGTCAGTATTAACACCAAATTCATCAATACCCAAAATTTCTGACACAATTTCATATATCTCTGTTTCAATTTCATTTCTTGGATTGATGAAATCATCATTATCAATTATTGGATCTGGCAAGTTTTTAAAGTCTGTTTTTCCGTTGGGTGTTTTTGGGAATTCCTCCATTTGTGTGAAATATGAAGGCACCATATATTCAGGAATTGAATCAATCAAATGTTGTTTTAAATCATTAATATTAATATCGATTGTGGCTGTGAAATAAGCGCATAAATGTTCTACTGAATTGATTTTTTTAACTACCACTTTGGAAAGAGTTATATTTTCATAATTTGCGATTGCTCCTTCAATTTCAGACAATTCAATTCTTAAACCTCTGAGCTTAATTTGAGTATCATTTCTTCCAAGAACATATAACTCACCTGAATCATCTTTTTTACCTAAATCTCCAGTATTGTAATATGGAATATTATTCAATGTCATGAACACTTTTTCAGTTTGTTCTTGGTTGTTTAGATAGCCTCTTGCGATTCCTGCTCCACCTACATAGATTTCACCCGGTACGTATGCAGGCAGTTGATTTCCATCAATGTCCATGATTTTATCAACTACATTAAGCATAGGCCAGCCTGCAGTGACTTCAGGGCTGTTCATCAGTTTGTAATGTGATGCTATTGTCACTTCTGTTGGTCCGTAAGAATTGTAGATATCTGCATCTGTGTATTTTGATAATCTGTCATATAATACTGGTGGGAATCCTTCTCCACCTACAATAATGACTTTGCATCTGCCGACAACGTTTTGAATTTCTTCAAGCTGTAGGTATTCCAGTAATCTTGTTGGTGTTGATCCGAAACCTTCTGCATCAGTATCTCTGAATAACTGCACCAGTTCCAACGGATCAATAGCCTGTTCATCATTGGCAAATACAACAGGCAGTCCATTTAATATTGTACCGAATATTTCTCTTAAGAATACAATAAAGGATACAGTGGAAATTGAAATGAATTTATTGCATTTGTTGTTTAGTTCATAAATTGGAACATTCTCTTTTACATTTGCAATATAGTTTGAGATTCCTCTGTGAGTAATCATCACTCCTTTTGGTTTTCCAGTTGAACCTGAAGTATATATTAAGAAACATAGATTATCTGATGTTAAATCAACTTTGGGATTGGAGTCATCTTCTTCTAAAAGCAATTCATTAACATCAATTCTATTTTCTCCATCATATTCGATTTGTGAACTGGTAATGACAAATTTGGAGTCACTGTCTTCCAATATCTGGTTGATTCTGTTTTTTGGATAATTTGGATCAATCGGTATGAAAGCTGCACCTGCCTTAACAATACCTAAAACAGCCGCTATCAAATCGCTGTTTCTTCTCATCATAAACATTATTCTATCTTCAATGTTTACTCCACGCTTGATTAATCCATTGGCAATTCTATTAGCTTTTTTATTTAATTCATCATATGTTAGCTCGCCATCTTCAGCAATAAGGATAGTTTTATCTGGATTTTCTGAAGTTATATTTTCAAACATGTCTGTGATTATTCCTTCATTGGCAAGTTTGATTTCAAAATCCTCATCCAACTCAATCTCTTCACGAATGGAAATATTTTTCAGTAATTTATCAGAAGAATTGAATTTTGACAACAATACATTAATTCCATTTAAGAATGCTTCCATTAGTTCTTTGGAATAAAATGATTCATCATAGCTAATGTGGATTTTTCCACTTTCAAAGTTGAATACGAATTTATAGTCTTTTTCAGCATAGTCATCAGTGTAGAATAATATTTCACTTGAAAAATCCAACTTATGATTATTTAATAATGGATATCCATGATATTCTCTAAATTGACCGGTGAAATCATTTAGATATTCATTGACGCTTAAATCAGTATTGAAATGGTATCCGCAAGCTAATTTATTATAAGATATCAGAATATCTTTCGAAAAAGCAAATTTGGTTAAGTTAAATAAGAACGTTGCAAGCAATATCTTCTCTTTTGATAAATTAAATTTACCAGACAGTTGCTTTAGATTTTCAACATCTATTATCTTGGATATTGATACATAATTTATTTTATCACCATTAACATCAGGTGAAATTGTGGTTGGATTATCAAAAGAGTTGATTAAGTTGTTATAGTAGTTTTCTGCCTTGAAAAAGTCAACAATATCAACATTATAATCCTTGCATTTTATGGATGAATCTTTCATGACCTGTTTTACTAAATCCTGAATTCCATTCGCAATTTCCTGAATTTCCACTTTATTAAAACAGGATTTATTATATTCTATAAATATTGATTGTAATCCATTTTTATCTGAGTAATTTTTGTTTATTCTAAAGTGTAGTGGAAATTTTATGTCTTTTTGTAAAGTCAGGAATTTTGAATCATAATCTGTTGAATTGGACACAATTGAAACCATTGAAATGCAATCAGGATCAATATTCTGATTTCTTAAATCTGTTGTATATTCGCTGAATTGCAGTTTTGCATGAGCCAAACCTTCTTTTAGAACAGATTTCGAATAGGCAAGCAATTCTTCAAAAGTTAATTCTTCATCATATTCTAATCTTAATGGAATGGTATTTACAAACATTCCTAAGGCATTATCTTGGCCAAAGTATCTTCCATGAACTGAAGTGTTCATTACCAAATCTCTGAATAACAAGTTGTCTTTTTTGGATTTGGCAAAGTATAAGAAGTTAAGTGCTAATGCAGTGATGAATGGCGAATAATTGAATTGCGGAATTTCGGTTAACTTGACTTCCAAAAATCCAAGTTGCGAATTATCAAATGTATACCAGTCAGAATTATAATTTTTCAATGTATTTAACCAGTATTTCTTATCGGCGATGGCTTCAGAGGAGTTTAAATATTCCAATTCCTTTTCAACATATGTTTCATAGGAATAATCAATTGGAATATATTTTTCATTGTTTTTAATGCAATCAATCACTTTATCGATTTCCTGTGGAATTATTGAAAACAATGAAGTTCCGTCAAGCAATATGTGCTGAACAACACCAATGAGAACTGTTGTGTTTTCAGTTTTCAGAACTGCCCATCTATACAATGGTGAGTCAAAAATTCCATCAAATGGATTTTTCAAATACTCTTCAATAAATCCATTCAAATCCATTTCAGATATTTCAAATGATTCTACATTAACAGAATCATTTTCATTATAATATTGTTTAAAATCACCGTTTGTATCATATTTAATTTGTAGATTTAAATATTTTTGAGATATTAGTTCAATAGCCTTTTTTACATATTCAAAATCGGTTTTTGAATAATTTTTTCTAAATTTAAGATAAAATGAATCATTATGAGGATTATTTATCTCTGAAAA
>AUXO011290036.1_pt1 | contig 10190 bp, 6 predicted proteins | sample 768731 | NCBI WGS metagenome assembly AUXO01 (sample SAMN02715735, study PRJNA202380) | gut metagenome | biome: sheep rumen | host: Ovis aries | place: New Zealand: Palmerston North | reverse complement strand
TTTGAGGGTCGCGAGAATACATCGTGGAACCATGTGTGCCAAAGGAAGAACTGATTGTTCGCGGACATATCAATATCCCCGAAGTCAATATTGATGCCCTGTTCGTATAGTTCTTTCTTAACGATATCAGCAATATCCTTCCTTAATTGAACCTTCTTGTCGTGTTCTGGACAGGCATAATATTCAGTCAACTTATCACGCAAATTCTTTCGGTACACGTCTAACATACTATCAAAAATAGTTATACCCTGACCAGCACCGACCTTCTTCTCTGTCATAGTTGAAAGGTCTGCTCCCTTGTATTGCTCCAATAGAGAGTTTCCCTGCATAATCTTGAAGTCAAGGTTTGGCAGTGCTTCCGGTGATTTCTCATCAACAATCAGCGATAGCCAGAAGCGTAAGCGTGCTATATCCACAGCACCACGCTCAATGTCAACGCCGTAGATGTTGTTCTGTATAATATGGCGCTTTATATTTGCTGCATTCTCGACAATGTTTGGCTCAATAGCAGAACGACAGAAGAACAGTTCGCGCAACAATCCCATCGGGAATGCACCAGAGCCGATGGCTGGGTCACAAATCTTCACATCGATTAGTTTCTGGTCGATGTCCTCTTTCAGTTCACCGAGCATTTCTGCATCGTGAGTAGTAACAAACTGGCGAATACGCTCCTTGTCTTCGTCCCTTTGGTCTGTTTGCAGATAGGCAATCAGGCTTTCACGACACATATACTGTACAATCTCCTTTGGAGTGTAGAATGCTCCTTTGTCCTTGTTATCCTCCAGCAGGTTTTCAAAGATACGACCAAGCATTTCTGGGTCAACACCAACCTCTGCATCGTTGGGGTCGTTCTCGTCAATGGTGAAATTGTACTGCGAAAGCATCGTGAGCAGATTGTCGAAGTATTCGGCAGGGAAATGACTCGGTTTCTTATCAAGTTCATCACGCTCAAACAAACCACCATTTAGATATGGTATGCGACATTTGCCGATGCCACTAACCTCTGTGTCATAGAGGTCTCCCTTATCAGAACGATTGCGGTCTAATCCCTCGGCAAACAGGTCTTCCAAGATGTCATCAAGGAAATTATTCTTTTGCTTGTCCGTGGCGTTTTGGAAAAGCTTCAGCATGAAGTCGCGGTCACCTTCGCCCCATTCCGTTCCAGCAGGAACACCTAACCAACCCTTCTTTTGAAGGAAGTGTAGGAACACAATACGTCCAAGAAGTTTCTTCACATAGTCACGTATGGGCTTTTCTTCACGATCACGGATTTTGTCAGCAGACATTCCCGTATGGTCAAAGTCTGTATCAATGAAATCTTGGCGCATCCCATTGGCTGGGTCAACCATGTAATTGACAAAGGCTTCATATTGAGTCTTGTACTTGCCAAAGAACTCCTTAGACAAGGCTTCTACGTTGAAGGCATCCTCGATGTCCTTTATTTCAAGGGATTCACGTTTCTCATAAAGAGCCATGAAGTTATCTGTTGCCGTGCGGCATGACTGACCAGGGCCGAGCAAGAACGTATAGCGTTTGCTGTCAGTGGACTCCTCCTTGTTTCCGCTTTTGCGACAATATGTAAATCGCCAGTCCCAACGGGAATCATCTTCGTAATGGAACAACATGAAGGCACAAGAGAACTGATCCATGACAGCACGAATGAGCCGCTGAATATTCACTCGATTACGCTCCATCATCACCCGGTCGCTAACCGTCACATCGAAAATTTGCAAAGGCTCAACACCAACATACATCATTCCAACTTGCTTGATGCTGCGTATTCCCGTTGCTTCTGCCAGTTGCTTGTGTTCTGGCTGGCTCTCCAGAAGTTCTGCCTCATAACCATCCTCAAAGTCATCTTCTCCAAAAATGGGGAATATGACATTGCTAAGGAATGAACTCCAGCCTTGGTACTTGCTGCTTAAATACTCTTTTAATGACTCCTTATTCATGGGTTGTTTGTTTACTTGATGGTTCCTAATACAATTGATGCTTCGCCTTGCTTACTTTCCACATGGGCTACGAGTTTACCGATTTCTCGCTCCAGTATCTCGTCAATGTCTTGTTGCTCGATGGCGAAGAGACGTGAATCTCTTTCTTCAAGTTCTTTGCCAATTGCCAACATTTTCTTAATGATGTCGAAACTGCCTTTGTCAGCGAGTTTTCTTGCACTCTTCAGAAGGTTCTTTGATTTTGTGGAAATATTGCTACTATATAGTTTAACAATGATTTCAAGTGCTTGTGTGCGTTTGTCACCAGCCCTTGACTTGTTGATACGAACAAAGTATTGGTTATAAGTCTTAATGGCATCTGCCGATAGCTGCTGCCAATTATCTGGCAATGGTACGCGCTTGGCATTTTCATCCACACGCATATCTTCAAGCAGTTCAAGCAGTGATATTATCTGGGCGTTTTGCTGCCCATCCTCCTCTGTACGTATTCTGATTGCTAATCTTGCAGAACGAGGTGCCTTCACAATGAAATATGCAGTACCACTTGCTGCCTGTGCTATCTGCCAGTCATCATCTGCCTGTTCTATCTGCTCATAGCGCTCAGGATGAGCCTCCTTGTATTGCTTTAACTCGTAAACATACTTTTGCAATGGTGATTCTTCTCCATTCACCGCCTTTGCTATGTCGTAGTGTACAACACTTTCCTCTTCGGAGAAAATCTTACTGTCCTCACCAAATAGGACATGGAATGATTGTAACTTGGTATGTGCCTTGCGGACAAGCTGTATTTGGGCATCGCCTTCTGCACTGGGCATAAAGTTGTAAACAAAGACATATGGCTCTTTGCTGCCAATACGGTTAACACGACCTATGCGCTGCATCAATCGTGTAGAGTTCCAAGGTGTATCGTAATTAAGGATGACGTTTGCACGATGAAGGTTTACACCTTCTGCCAGAACTTCTGTTGTAATGATGACATTGTAATCATCCTTCCAATCTCCCTCATAATTGGCATCAAAATTCTCTTCTATCGTATGTTCCATCTCATCACGATTCGCAGCTGTGATGACAAGTGCCTTATAGCCTTTTGCCTTGACCGCACGGGCAAGAGACTGAACGGTATCAATGGCTTCGGAGAATATAACCAACTTCCCAGACGTATTCTTCTGCGGATTGAACAGTTCAGGTTTGATGTTCTCTTTGAAAGCATCAAATTTCGGGTCTTGTGGATTCTTAGCCCACCTGTCATAAAGATTAGAAATGAGGCGGAAGTCCTCTTTCAGTTGGATATAGTATTCCTCCCTGAAATCTTTACGCTTATATTCGGCATTTTGTCCTTTCTCGTTCCGTCCCTGTTTTGTCAATTTTTTTATTTTGGCTCTGATGTCTTCTACACAATCATTAAACGAAACACGTTTACCTCGTTTCTGAGTCTTGGCCTCATAGTCAAGTTCTTTGTTTACATCAATTTGTGGGCAAACGAAAATGGTGTCGTTCTCCCACATCTTTATCATATTCTCGGTATAACGGCGCAAGTTCAATAATGATTGAGTGAAAGCCGTAAACGAACTTTCAAGACGCTTCACGAGCAGAATTTGCATAATGGTTGCAAGCTGTTTGGCCACATCACTAACGCCACGGTTACCACGACCTGTATGTTTCCTTTCATTAGCAGGGTCAGTAAAATATTCGATGGCGCGATAGCGGAAATACCTAAGCCACTCATCAGTCTGCAACTTTTCTTCTTCCGTAGGTGCAATGATTGTCATGGTATCAGAGAAGAGTTGCGCTAACTCGTCATCCATGATATATTCAAGGTTGTTAGGCCCGACTATCTTCGGGAAAACCAAACCTTGTGCCTCCATATCATCCTTGTAATACTTTCCCACATCAGTCCTTGTGCGGCGTTCAAGAATGTCACTTAATACGCAGTCACGCAGCCGCTTTGAGACAGCATCTAAGCGTCTGCGTCGCTCATCTGCTGGTATGTCATTACTTCTATCTATCAGCAATTCATATTCTCGGTTCACGTCTGCAAAGAACCTTTCGATATTGCCGCTTTCTGCTTTCTTTAAGGTACTGTCATTGTGGTTCCTCTCAAAAAGGTAAATCTGATTTTTCAAATCATTAGGCCTATTGTTCTGTGGTGTGGCAGAAAGAAGACCCACGTATGGATATACTCCAGTGTTTGAACCTATCTTCTGTATCAGTTCATCGAGTGACTGGTACATCAACGTTGAACTGTTGCGGAACTTATGGCTTTCGTCAATGACAATTAAACCATAGTTCTTATCTTGGAGAGTCCCGCCGAAATCTCCTGAATCACCACTATCATCATCGTCATCCTCCCAACCTTCATCTTCAGCAACGTTTCCTATACGTCCAGTAGTGATGAAGTCAATGTAAGGAGTAATCTTCTCATCTGAATCCTTATCGAACATGGCTATAGTCTTCTTCCATCCTGATTGGATGGCAGGAGGTGTTATGACCAAAACTTTTCTCTCCCGACCATCATCTTCTGGTACGGAAAGGAAACGTTTGATAATTAGGGTGCCAATAATCGTTTTACCAAGTCCCACGACATCTGCCAGCATAAAGCCACCATGTTCATGCATGATTCCAATACACCGCTTGACAGCTTCAATCTGGTATTCCAGCTTGTGGATGTTTGAAGGCAGATACGTTTCTATCTGTTGACCAAGTGATTTGTCAACTATGTCACCAAACTTGATTTGCAGCAACTTGATATATAACTCATAAGGACTGAATGGCTCATCTTTTGATTGCTCTTCTTCCTCAACTTTCTTGGTAATTGGAGCTTGTTTCAACACCTGCTCCAGAAACTCTTTGTTCCATGGTTCAGAGATATTCCACTTCTCATTGAACCACTGTATATGTGTTTTGTGATTCGGTATAGGGGTTTCAGACAAAACCTTTGTTACATCTGTTTCCAGATAATTCAGTTCTGCATTTCCCTGTAAACCTTTCTCTGTGAAGTTGGAGCTACCTATCAATCCATATCCTTTACCTGCATTAAAACCGTCAAAGATATAGCATTTTGAATGAAGGAATTGTGTGGCGTCCTCTTCATTTTTACGGAAGATACGAATTTGAATCTTTGAATCAGCATCTTCGGTACAATAATCCAAAAGAAGGCGGACTGCATTCTCAAATTCCTCTTTTGGCTCCAGTTCACACAAGTCTGTACGAATGAAGTCCGCAGGATAGTTCTTGTCTTTATACTTGGGATTCTTGACCTGTGAAGCATATATGTATGGGTCTTTGCCGATAAGAAGAAGCAACTTGGTTCCTTCTTTTTCAAGAAAAGTCTTGATGTCATCTGTTAACAAGGCAAGTCCTGGTATATCCCAGTACCCAGTTGCAATCTTGACCGTGGTTATATCCTGTAAAGCAAGACACTCTTTCAATGTGTGAAGCATTGAAAGTTGTTCTGCCGAGTTATCTAATAGCGTGTTGTTCATAATTCAAGAAGCAATTATTCTGTTCGTAATAAATCATCCACGCTTACCTCTAATACCTTGGCAATCTGGATGAGAGTTTCTACATTTGGTTGATTGGTATTAGTCACCCACTTTGAAACAACAGCGGGATCCTTGCCAAGCAATTTTGCAAGTTGTTTGTTGTTCATGTCCTTTTCTGCAAGAACTACTCTTATTCGGTTCAAAAGTTTACGCTCCATTGGGTCTATATTGATTTCTGCCACAAAGATAAGCTTTTTCTTCGAGATTTATTAGTCTTCCTATATAAAATTGGCGTTTGTTAGCTAAAAATAGATACTTTTATCATAGAACAGCCACCATCTATGGCTTTTTAATGACATGAAGTTGACACTATATATAAAATATGTATAATGGACTATTTGGCTCCATCACGACTAGAGAATGTCACTACTGACAGATTATAGTCGTGTGCAGAAAAGAGTCTACATTAAAAAAGTGTCAATATTGACAGAAATTTAATGTAGAGTGATATTACTTGTCAATACGAGTAATATCAGTAATATGAGTAATAAACACTAAAATTTGCTTAAAACGCAAATAAAGAAATAGAAAACAATAAAAATATGTGGTTATTTTAGAGAAAAGCTGTACCTTTGCATCATAAACAACAATAAAAAGAAATAATGGCACAAGACATCAATCGACTAAAGGTGGTTTTAGCCGAACAAAAGAGAACCAATAAATGGTTGGCCGAGGAGTTGGGGAAAGACCCTGCATCAGTGAGCAAATGGTGTACCAATGCATCACAGCCCAGTTTGGAGACTCTGGTGGAAATAGCCAGAAGCCTCAATGTGGATGTGAAGGATTTGCTTTGGTCAACAAAAGAGCGATAAATAAACAACAGAATCATGAGACTACCAATCAACATAGAAGAACTTCTTAGCGGACGAGCTGTAGAAGGTGACCGCATAGAGTATAAGACAGGCTGGAACCCTGATGCTATATACCGCACCATTTGCGCATTCGCCAATGATTTCGACGAAACTGGCGGTGGCTATATCGTGGTGGGAGTTCAAGAAGAGAATGGCCATGCAATAAGACCCGTTACAGGCATTGACCCTAACCTGATAGAACCTATCGAGAAGGATATGGTGGGTTATAACAACCTGATGCGTCCGTACTATCAGCCCCGACTGTATATTGAGGAAGCAGACGGAAAGACGATTCTTGTCATCAAGGTTTCTCCAGGTGAACGCAGACCATACAAGGTGCCTGACCAAATAACGGCGAAACAGAAGACATTCAACTACTACATCCGCTACAATAGTAGCAGTATCGTTCCGAGAGACGAATACGAGCGTGAATTGATAAACCTTGCAAATCGTATGCCCTTTGATGACCGTGGAAACGACGACATCAAACTGACGGATATATCGCCATTGCTCCTACATGACTATCTTGTTAAGGTAAAGAGTAGTTTGGCTGACATCTCACTGACTGACCACATGGAGGATGTGCTGGAGCAGATGGATCTATTGGAGGCTGTGCCGGAAGGATGGCGCATTAAGAATGTGGCAGCGATGATGTTCTCGGAACGCCCAGACCGCTTTTTCCGTCAAGCTCAGATTGAAATAGTTCTTTTCCCTGAAGGTAGAGAGAAGAATCCCAATAACCTGATTGAGGTAGAACCCATCAGGGGCAGTGTGCCACAGATGATAGAGAAGACGTTAAGCTATCTGAACACCAACATCATCAAGAAACAGATTATTAAGCCCAAGGACAGGGCGCAATCCATAACATTCTTCAACTATCCCTATCAGGCTCTGGAAGAAGCTGTTGTCAATAGCTTGTATCATAGAGACTGGACGATTCGGGAACCTGTTGAAATCACCATAGAACCTGAACGCATATCCATTCTCAGTTTCTCTGGCCCCAACCATACCATACCGATGGAAGCTGTCCATAAAGGTATATCGTTACGTTCACGTCGCTATCGTAACCGCAGGTTGGGAGAATTCCTGAAAGAATTAGATCTAACAGAAGGCCGAGCTACTGGCATTCCTACTATTCAGGATGAACTACAGGCCAATGGATCTCCAGCAGCAAAGATTGAGACGGATGAAGAGAGGACCTATTTTCTTATCGACATTCCATGCCATCCTTACTTTGTCAATAAAGAGATTATGACAGATTCGAACGTGGTTACTGATGGCAGTTTCACCAAAGATGGCGTAAAAGGTGGCGTAAAAGGTGGCGTAAAAGAATTGACTGAAATTCAAGAGGTTATCGTAAAAGAAATGTTGTTTGACCCATATATCACAACGAGCGAACTGGCGCAAAAGACTGGTATTAAGTTCAGGACTCTGCAACGGTATGTCTCTCAACTGCAAGCAGTTGGTATCATAATACGTGAAGGTGGTCGTAAGGAGGGCAAATGGGTAATCATTAACAAAGAATAATATGCCAAAGTGGTTTCATATAACGATTTCCGTATTGCTTGCATTATTGGCGATCGGTTTTTCCATTCTGATATGCGGTAAGCATCACTGGGGATATATCCCGTGTGCCGCCATAGCAATATTATTGTTTGGTTGCTTCTATGGATTCCTTCGATTGTGCTTCTGGGCGGGTGCAAAGATAGCTCTTTCCTATGTTGAGGCATACCAAAAGCATGTCCGTCCTCGTATAGAGGTGGAGGCGATACAGAAATACATCGCCGAGCATCCGGTTGAAAAGCCAGTTCAACAATCTCCCATTGAAGAAATGGCTGAGCATAACCAAATCCTCAATCAAGAGGAACGCCTACGCAGATTCATGGAGACTTGTAAAAGAGAACGTAAACAGTTCGTTGCTATAAAAGAAAAGGCAGATGAAGAAAAGTTAGCAAAGGTTCAGGCGTATGTGCGCCAAACCTTGATGCCTTTCGACTTCACGGACGAAGAACTGTTCCAAGTGAGCGAGTGTGTTGTTTCATTGGTCGTTCATGGTGTTGTTGTACCCACCCTTCCCATCAAGATTGAGAAGACTGGTAAGAAGGAACAACTCACTCAGCATGACTTGGCAAATCTCAGTTGGAACATTGCCAACCAGTACAACCTCTCGAACAAACTGGCTGCTCAGTTTGCACAGTACACCTTCCCAGCCTGGTTCTGGAACACCACAACAGACACTCTGGCTAAGAAACTGAAAAACAGGTCCAATGACCTCTACATCAAGATTGATGAGAATATCTTAAACTCCTATTGCAATAATGCAAAGTGAATACAGAGAATATGGAAAAAGGACAAGAAAATAAATATTCAAATAAGGATTATAGGAAACTTGGAGACAGGATCAGGAGCAATCCCCAAAATGTTTCGGATGCAGATCTGTTAATGCTCCAGGCGTTAAGGTTAAGTTACAAGGAGCCATTGGCAATTATATTCAAATCTATAGAACATGCTGCCCATAAGGTTGACCAAAATTGTATTTGCACTTATCGTGTAAAGCGTATTGAGTCGATTATAAGCAAATTAGTCCGTTTCCCTGAAATGCAGGTTAACAGGGCGGAGGACATTGCAGGATGCCGCTGTATCATGTCGTCAGCTGAAAAGGTGTACGATTTGTATAACCGGCTTATGAGGAATAAGGACAAATTACCTTTTATTATAAAGGGGACAATTCATGATTATATTAAGGTGCCCAAGGAAAGCGGTTATCGGTCAATTCACATCAATGCAGTTTTAAAGGACGGGGATAACAGGCGGATAGAAATTCAATTAAGAGGCTTGGAACACCACAACTGGGCAACACTTGTTGAAATCACAGATTTGCTATTTAATACAAAACTGAAGGAGATAGGAAGGGACTCAAACAATGAATTGTTCGAATTTCATAGACTTCTATCGGTTCCAGAAAAGCAGTTGTCAAAGAAAGAAATATATTTTTTGGCAGATATAGCTATAAAATACAATTATGTTGATAAAATAGGAACCATTTTTGCGAGAAACTATCTTGATGTGAGGTATCAATGGAACAGGTTGAAATTACAGCGTAATCATTTTTTTCTCATTTCAACAGGTAGTGATGGTATTCCAGATTTTATGGGGTTTACTTGTTTCGAAGAGGCAGAAAAAGCATATTTTGACAAATTTGTTAATAATGAAGAGAATCGGAATATAGTTCTCACTCATTTACAACAGGCTAGTTTTACTAAAATTAGTGTGGCATATTCTAATTATTTTCTCACCTTCAATAATACCCTAATTCAAATATTATTGTATTTATCGGATGCTGTTACCAACGCATATCGACAAAATAGAGTATTTCTATTTAATCGATATTATCAGCATTTCCTTGATATTATAGCTTTTTGGATGGAAAAACAGTGGTTAGAAGTGAACTCGTTTCACAGAGACCGGAATGCAAAGAACTCGCTTAATCTTAGAACAGAATGGACAAACTCTATCAAAAATGGGGCAACTGTGCTAACTTATATTTTTAATAGAGTCCATCAACAATTGACATTTGATTTATTGCATGCAATACCGTATTATTTTATGAAAAAGAAACAAGCGCACTTTAAGAAGAGATTCTTTTCTCCCTCGTAAAACCATACTTTTTGGAACAAAAGCGATAACATTCAAGATGGTTCATCAATGGAATTTATACAACATATTTGTACCAAGCGTATATAACTAATTGATACTCATATATGATTAGATTTGAGGAGGTCAAGTAAAGACTGACAAGTAAAAACGAGATAGCGTGTAGCTCTGATGAGTTACACGCTATTTGC
>AUXO018467782.1_pt1 | contig 10191 bp, 8 predicted proteins | sample 768731 | NCBI WGS metagenome assembly AUXO01 (sample SAMN02715735, study PRJNA202380) | gut metagenome | biome: sheep rumen | host: Ovis aries | place: New Zealand: Palmerston North | reverse complement strand
AGTGTTACCGTTCCCAAGGTTGCCGGCAAGGTTCAGGGTGCCAAGTTCTCCCTGGATGATTATGGCTACCTCTTCCTTTCCTGGAAGAAGACACCTAAGGCTACTGCCTACGAAGTTTATCGTAAGGCAGAGGGAGACAGCAGCTACAAGCTGATCCTCAAAACAAAGAAGACCAAGATGAAGGTGAAAGGTCTGAATGATGATACCAAGTACACCTTCCTGATCTACGCTTGCTCCGGCAAGTACAGAAGCGCAGAACATGCGACCAAGAAGATCAAACCGGCCGACTACTACAAGGCTCACATAAGATTCCTTGCAAGCCGCGTTAAGACGATCAAGTATGTTGGATACAGCAGATGTATCTATACCAAGAAGAAGTATTCCAAGGCTGTAAGAGAGGCTTATGTAAACTATAAGGGTTATGCAAGCCGCTCTAAGTATCTTATCTTTGCCAGCCTCTATACCCAGCAGGCTACGATCTTCAAAGGATCCAAGGGCAAGTGGAAAGCTTGGAAGACATTCCTGATCGCTTCCGGTGCTGCGGACGGCAGAACACCGAGAGGTACTTTCACCCTCAAATATAAAGAGCGGAAATGGCAGCATAAGGGATGGCACTCCAGCTATGTATCCCACTTCTATAAGAAGGCTTCCTTCCATGCCCGCCCTACTTACAATTCAGGTAAGATCAAGGAAAAGACACTTGGAAAACCTATCTCCAATGCTTGTATCCGATGTCCTACCCCGATTGCCAAGTTCATCTACTCCAGCATTCCGGTTGGAACAAAGGTAAGAGTAAGATAGTATTGAGCATAATGATCCATCACATCCCCGGCCGGCAGGCCGGGGATTTTCTCTGAGGATTTGACGGGATCGAAAAAGGATGATACTATTATAAGATGCATGTGTTTTCGATGCAAAAGGGTATTTTTGAGTAAGGAGACCAAGAAAACAATGAATTCGAAAAAGATCTTGATTCTGGGTGCGGGTAACGCGCAGATCGATGCCATCGAATATTGTAAAGAGAGAGGGTATGAGGTCATCGGCTGCAGCTATACAAACACAGATCATGGCATTCCTCTCCTGGATCATTTCAGACAGATTGATATCAGGGACGTTGACGGAGTTGTCGGGCTGGCGAAAGAATTTCAGGCTGATGCAATCTACTCTGTAGGCTCCGACCTTGCTGTTCCGACTGTGATGAGGGCCAGTGAGATGCTCGGACTGCCACATTTTATCAGTCCGGAAACTGCGGATATCTGTCATTCCAAGCATCTTCTTCGGGAAGCGCTCGGAAAGGATTTCGATGGGAATACAGACTTTATTACCTGTTCCAATCTGGAGGAAGCACTGGGTTTTGAAGCCTTCCCCGGCATGATGAAACCTGTGGATTCCCAGGGACAGAGGGGCTGTTTCTGTGTGGACAGCAAGGAGGATATCAGGAAGTATTTTGAGACATCTCTGAGTTATTCGATCTGCGGGAAAGTGATCATAGAATCCTTCATAGACGGACCGGAGATTTCCGTGAATGCCTACCTGCAGGATGGAAAGCTGAAGTTTGCCCTCGTCTCTGACAGAATTACTTTTGACGAATATCCCGGCGGGATCATCAAAAAGCATATCCTTCCCTCTAAGTTTACTGATAAGGAGACTGCGGATGCAGCGATCGACCTTACACTTCGCGTGGCGAAGAAGGTAGGGATCGAGAACGGACCCTGCTACTGCCAGATCAAGCTGGATGGAAAGCATCCGGTGGTTCTGGAGATCACGCCAAGGCTGGATGGCTGTCATATGTGGAGGCTGATCCGATACTACTGTGGCGCCGACCTGCTGGACGCTTGTTTCCGCCATCTACTGGATGGGGAGAGCGTGCTGGATGAGGAAGTGACCTTCCCTGAGCAGGAAGCATCTCTGGAATTTATCAGTGAGAAGACAGGAAGTATTGTGGACCGCAGCAAGTATGATTTCTCCGGCGCGGATTACGTAAGATGGTACTACGAGGATGGAGAGACAGTCTGCAAGCTCACAGGATATGTGGAAAAGTGCGGTTACGTCATCCGTAAAGGTTAACCACCCGGTATATAGGAGAGAAGAATGAGTATTCAGAAGAAATTAAAGAATTTTTATACATTGTATTATCTGCTGACTTTAAAGAAGACATTCGAGGGAGATCCCGGCAAGATCAAAGCGGATCAGAACAAGAAGATCCATGAGATCATGAAGCGGGCTTATCGTATTCCCGTTTACCGTAAGAAATTCAAGGAATCCGGCACTACACCGGATGATTACCATTGCAGTGAGGACCTGGTGAAGTTCCCGACCCTCACCAAGCCGGAACTTCGTCTCTGGATGCAGAAGGAATGGGATGAGCATCCGGAGAAGCACGATGATATCAATGTCCTGTCCACCAGTGGTTCTTCAGGAGTTCCCCTGAAGATGCTCTACACACAGAAGGAGCAGGCTTTCAGTGATGCCAACTGGATCAGAGCCCTTTCCGCAGCCGGCTATCATCCGCTGCGCGGAAAGATGTATTCCTTCCAGACCAGTCATAAGGATCCGAATGACAAGAGCAGGGATTCCATCATCCAGAAGTTCGGGTTGATGCGCCGTAAAGTAGTTTCCGAGGATTACTGTGTCGGTGACGGCATTGCAGATACGATCCGGGATATTAACGATTATAAGCCGGATATGCTTTGCTTCCGTCGTAACTGCCTGGTACGTATCGCCGCTTATTCCAAGCAGCATGATATGCCGATCTGGCAGCCTCAGCTCTATGTGCCTGTCAGCGAGATGGTTGATGAGGTGACAGTAAAGCTGCTGAACGAGACGTTCGGTCCCGGCCTTATTGACGCCTACGGCGTTTCCGAGATGGGAAGCTGTGTATACAAGTTCCCGGGAAATGATTTTTATTATGTAGCAAATGACATGGCGGTAGCCAATGTTTATGATAAAAACAATCAGCTGGCCAATGACGGTCGTATCGTTCTTACGACCCTCTACAAGAAGACCTACCCGCTGATCAACTATGAGTCCCTTGATCTGGGCAAGTCCTATGTGAAGGACGGCCTCCGCTATTTCACTGCGATCGAGGGAAGGATGAATGACCTTGTCAAGCATGAGGATGGCGTAGAATCCTCCGCCCTGATGCTGATGAGGATCGCCAACCATACCGTTGGCCTGTCTCAGTTTAAGTTTATCCAGGAGTCCTACCATGACATGACCATCCAGCTGGTAGCAGACCCCTATAACCAGAGTAAGAGCAAAGAAGAGATCGAGCAGCATTTCATTGACTCCGTGCGGGAGCTCTACGGAGACGAGTTCGCGATCAGGACGGAGTGGCTTGATGTGATCGAGCCGGAGAAGACCGGAAAGCAGCGCTGCTTCGTATGTAAAGTGGACTAGAAAATGAACTGGTCTAAAGAATGAGGATGATTCTATGAAGATTGCGGTAACCGGCGCAAGCGGTTTTATCGGCGAGGAGGTCCTTGAAGTTCTCATGGGAGAGCCGGGGACAGAAGTGATCGCCCTGTCAAGAAGCAAGAAAGATACTTTGCCGGGAGGTCCGGTATGGAGGCAGACAGATTACACGACGGACAGCCTGGCAGGAGTCCTTGGCGACGTGGATGCGATCATCCATCTGGCAGCGGTGCGGGGCACCGCCGGGACTCTGGCAGATTACAGTATCAATGAAGTAATTACGGAGAATCTGCTGATCGCTGCAGGAGAATGCGGCATTAGCCAGTTTGTATTTGCTTCTTCGATCGCAGTCTATTCCGACACATCCATGATGCCCTGGACGGAGGAGATGAGACTGTCTCCCAAGACCCTTTACGGTATCACCAAGGCGGCCTGCGAACATTTGATCCAGTATTACAGCCGGAAGTACGGCTTTAGCTACGCGATCGTCCGGATTGCCCAGGTGCTGGGAACCGGCGAGAGACGCAGAGTTATGACGAATGTTTTCATGGAGCAGGCGGCCGCCGGAGGCCAGCTTCGGGTCATGGGACGGAGTGTGGCCAAAAGACAGTACATTTACAGCAGGGACCTGGCCGGTATCCTTGCCGATCTGGCAAGAAAGCAGACCGGACCTGTGATTATTAATGCAGGTATGGAAGAAGCCCATACCAACCTGGAGATTGCCAGGATGGTAAACGAAGCTTACGGGAATGACGTTCCCGTGGACTATGACGATTCCACGGAGGAGACGATCGAGCCTTCCATCATGAGTACAGACCTGTACCGGCAGCTCATGGACCGGCCGGTCATGACCATGCAGGAAGCCCTCGCGGATATTGCCCGCCGGGAAAGCTGACACGACATTTTTCAGTCGGAGGAATATATGATTCAAAACATTGGACTGATCGGAGCCGGATCCGTCGGAAGTGCTATTTTTTCTAAACTATATAAGAACGACCCGGACCATTCCTTTATCGTCGCGACGGGATCAAGGGCGGACCGCCTTCGGGAGAAGGGGCTCTTTGTGAACAATGAGATCATGAAGCCGGTAATCTACTCTGACCCGGCCCAGCAGATCCACCTGGATCTTCTGATCATTGTAACCAAAACCTACAGCCTCGATACTGTGATGGAAGACATTGCGGACCTCATCGCGGAGGATACGATCCTCCTTCCGGTGGAGAACGGGATCCAGACCACGGACCGGATCCAGGCAAGATTCCCGAACAACCGGGTTCTGTTTGGAACCGTCCAGAGGACCGACGCCCACAGGCTTGGCCACCGGGTGTTTTTTACCACTCTCGGCGAGACCAAGATCGGGTATGCCCGTAACGAGGTGATCGCACCGGACCTGCAGGAAGTTCATGACCGCCTGAAGAGCCTGGAGCTCAACGTAAAGATCTACAAGGATATGAGAAGAGTGCAGTGGCTCAAGTGGATGCTGAACACCGGCGCCAGCCAGGTGGCAGCAGAAACCGGAGTGGAATGTGGTTTCTTTGGCCTGGTGGATGAGATCAAGGAACTCATGACCATGTGCATGAATGAGATCCTTGAGATAGCGAAGTACGAAAACGTGAATGTGACAGAGCAGGATCGGGATGAGATCATTGACCTGCTGATCAAGTATCCGCCGGATAAGAAAATGTCCATGCTCCAGGACCTGGAAGCAGGCAGGACCACTGAGATCGACGAGTATGCCGGAACAGTGATCCGTCTGGGTGAGAAGTACGGCGTGGATACTCCGGCCAACCGGGTGCTTTATCTGACGATCACAGCCCGTGAGAAGATCAGTATCATCCGCCGCAGAAGTATGTCACAGATATAAGACCTGTTTGAAACCGGGACGATAAGATATGCTGAAAAGAATAAGACTACTGCTTAACAAAACGAATAATATAACCAGGAGTTCCTACCTCTGGAACTCCATTAATGCTATGCTGTCGGCGGCGGAATCCGCAGTCATCCTCATGGTCATGAACCGGACCAACGGACTGTATGATTCCGGCGTCTTCAGTATTGCCTTTGCAATCTCATCCCTCATGATGTTCGTAGGTCAGTACGGCGTAAGACGATTTCAGTCTTCGGACATCCATGAGAAGTACTCCTTCGGTGTTTACTATGCGATGAGATACATCAGCTGCATCGTCATGATGCTCTCCAGCTTTGGCTACTGTGTTTACGGTACGATCTGCAAGGATTACAATACCGTGAAGTTCCTGGTCATCATGCTGATCTGCTTTGTGCGCTGTATCCAGGCTTTTTCAGATGTGTTCCACGGCAGGATGCAGCAAAAGGGCAGACTGGATGTCGCAACAAAATGTTCTGCGGTCCGATATGTCGCAGAGATGGCCAGCTACTGTATCATGCTGGTGATCACCAGAGACCTGCTGATCTCCACCCTGGCCTGTGCGATCACATCCCTTGTCGTGTTCCTGGTCACATCCATGAACGCGGCGGTGGACTACTGTGATATGAAAGTCAGCATGGATCTGCCGCAGATCAGAAAGCTTACCATTGAGGCTTTTCCTCTCTTTGTAAGCCTTTTCCTGAACATGTATCTGAGCAATGCGCCCAAGTATGCGATCGATACTTACCTGACCGAGGAGATCCAGGCCAAGTACAACCTGATCTTCATGCCGGCTTTCGTGGTGCAGCTGGTAGCGCATTTTATCTTTAATCCGATCCTGACATCCTATGCGGAAGTCTGGGTCAAAGGAGAGCTTCGCACCTTCGTGAAGCTGGTCCTGAGGCAGATGCTCGTCATCCTGGGCCTGGCTGTATTCGGCCTGGGCGTGGCTGCCACTATCGGTATTCCGGTGCTGTCTCTGGTCTTTTCCGTAGACCTGTCTGATTATAAGAGAGAACTCTGTATTGTCATGCTGGGAGGAGGCATGCTGGCCTACTCGGTATTCTTCAATACGGTGATCACCATAATCCGGCTCCACAGGACCCTGATCGCATGTTATGGACTGGCCGCGATCGCTGCCTTTGCCTTCTCCGGATATTTTGTCCGCACTTACGGCATGCTGGGAGCGACCGTGCTCTACGCGATCATCATGACCGTGCTGACACTCAGCCTGGGCATCATCCTTCTCTGGGGCCTGTTGAAGGCAAGACGGGAGGGCACGACCCAATAATACGATTATCAGCCGCCGGCACAGATCATGCCGGCGGCCTTTTATCAGAAAGGCGTTTTTACTGAGAAACATTTTGGAAACAGGAGGATATGACATGGCTTCCAGGACCGATCTGTTCAAAAACTACAAATGGTATAAACTGGACAATGCCGCAACGATTGTTCCGGCAACAGCGAGGGGGTCGGATACAAGAGTGTTCCGTCTGACCTGTCAGCTGAAAGAGAAGGTGGACGGGGATATCCTGCAGAGTGCTCTGGACCTGACGTTGGAGGAATTTCCCCATTTTAATGTTGTCCTGCGCAAGGGTTTTTTCTGGTATTACCTTGACAGCACCAATATGAGGGCGGAGGTCACTGAGGAAGACCGGCCGGCCTGTGAAAGCATTTATTACCCGGGTAAGAGAAACCTCCTCTACCGGGTCAACTATTTTGAAAACCGGATCAATCTGGAGATGTTCCACGTGCTGGCGGATGGCACCGGGGCTTTCGTGTTTATGAAGAAGCTGGTAATGAACTACCTGAGTGAATATCACGGGATCCCAATCCAGGGCGAGGCGGATGTCGCCTCCTCCGCCCAGGAAAAAAATGAGGATGCTTTCGACCAGTATTACAGCAAGAGCCGCCGGAGCGGCCAGTTGGGGGAGATGATGGGGACCAAAGCCTATCAGATCCGCCAGGATAAGGACGATAACATGCAGAATCATCTGGTGGAGGGAACGGTCAGCGCCAGCGGCTTCGTGGAGATCGCCCACCGCTATAAAACGACGGCAGGAATTCTCACGGTGGCTCTTTTCATTGAGTCGATCCTGGAATCCATGAGCGTGAAAGACCAGAAGAAGGTGATCGTGGTCAGTGTTCCGGTGAACCTGAGACAGTTTTTTCCTTCCGAGACTACCAGGAATTTCTTTGGAGTCCTCAATGTCAGCTTCCATCCGGGAGACTATGACGGGAGCCTTTCAAGCATCATCGCCGTAACCCGGGAAGCCTTTGAATCCCAGCTTTCGGAGGACAGCATCCGCAGCAACATGAACAGCTATTCTGCACTCCAGCACAACATTGCGGTGAAGATGATCCCGCTGTTTCTCAAGGATCTTGGCCTCTGGTTTATTACTGCCAGAACAAGATACGGGACAACCGCCACTTTATCCAACATCGGCCGGATCGTCATGCCGGAGGAATTTGCCCCGTATATCGATCGATTTTCCGCTTTTATGTCCACCCAGAACATGCAGATCACAGTAGCGTCTTTCCGGGACCGGATGGTGTTCGGCGCCGTTTCCGGCTATCCGGAACACAATGTGCTGGTCAGATTGTTCCGCAAATTATCTGCCCTGGGGCTTAAAGTGGAGATCGGAACCAATGATTATGACAGGAGGGAGGAGAGCTAAATGCAGCACTGTTCCAAATGTAATATAGATATCCGCGGCAACAAGAGCTGCTGCCCGCTCTGTCAGGGAAATCTCATCGGAGAACCTGAGGATCCCGCTTTTCCGGTCCTGCCGGAACGCAGGCTTTCCCGGGGAATGTTCCTTCGGATCTGTGTTTTTATCTTTATCGTTGTTGAGCTGGCCATGATGCTGGTCAATTACTTTACGGATTCCAGGTTTTATCTGCCGGGTATGGTCATCCTGTGGGCACCCTTCGTGCTTCTTGATATCTGTCTGGCCGTGTATTTCCGAAGTAATATACTGAAACTGGTGACGATCGAGACCTGTTTGTTCCTGCTGGTGGTCCTGTACCTGGACGGAAGGGACGGACGGCTCAGCTGGAGCATTGCCTGGGTCATTCCCATAACGATCCTCTGTCTGGTCCTGCTGACCAACATCCTGGCCTGGATCACCAGGCGGCGACTGGTGGACTATGTGGTCTACCTGGCCTTAGACACGGTCCTGGCCCTGCTGCAGACTCTTTCTGTATTTTATGACCGGAATCCATATCCGGCCATGTCCCTGATCACCGGTGTAGTCATGCTGATCTATGCGGCCTACGTCGGGCTGTTCCGTTACAGGGAATTAAAAAATGCATTGTCGAAATACATGAATGTCTAGATGACATTTTCTTTGAAAGGAGCTTTGTTATGCCTGGCATATTTCAGGATACACTGGGACATCTTATTGAGGTGGCGGGAGACCACCTGGAAGAAAAGGTGGACCAGCATCTTGCCGGTTCCCAGATTGTTACGCCCCTTCTGCCGGAGAGGCCTGTGAAGAAGACCTGGTACCGCCTTCTGATTCCCGAGGCTTCATCAGGGGACGGTTCTGATTATCATATCTATATTAAGGGAGGAACCAGGAACCGCCTTTGCATTTTCTTGTCCGGAGGCGGGGTGGCCTGGGATGAATATACCGCGGCCCGGCCGGTGACGGTAGGAAAGCTGGTGGGCAACCAGCCCAATTTCTACTGGAATAACCTCCGCCCGATCACGGAGTTCATGAATGTCGGGTTCGGGATGATGGAGACCAACAGTGCCCACAACCCCTTCGATGACTGGTGCTTTATCGTGATCACTTACGCCACCGGAGATTTCCATGTGGGAAACAATGATTTTGCATTCGAGACCGAGGATGGCGGGGAGGATGTCCTTCACTTTAACGGTCATAAGAATTTCCTGGAGGGCATGAAGCAGGCAGTAAAGTTTTTCCCTGCCCCGGTGCAGCTGCTGATCGCGGGAGATTCCGCAGGGGCTTTTGCGGTACCTGCCCTGACCCCGGAGATCGTGGAGAACTACTACCCCGATTGTCCGGACGTCACTCTGTTTTCCGACAGCGCCCTGCTCAGATTTGACGGCTGGAGAGAGACAGCAAGGGATGTCTGGAAGGCGGAGGAGAGGATCTGGTCTGCGATCCACACAGATAACATTGTGCTTGACTGGTACCGGAAGCTCTATAAGGATTACGGTGACCGTTTCCGCTACCTTTATGCCTGCTCCACCCGCGATTACCTCCTCAGCGCCTATTACAATGCAGCGAACGGAGGCACCTACACTACGGACGAGGAGATGCAGGAGATCTTTTGCGGGCAGCTGCAGGAACTGCTTGCGGAACTGAAAGCGGAGATCCCGGGCATCGGTCTGTTCTTAAATGACTGGAAAGCTCCCTACACCAAGGGCGGGACCATTCACACTGCAGTGCGCAGACCCTGGTTTTACATCCGGAACGGAGCCAGGGATACCATGGCCCAGTGGCTCTTTGATGCGGTACACGGGCGTGTGTATGATGTCGGGCTGGAGAAACTGGAGAAAAAAACCGAGCTATGAATTATTATATAAATAAATATTCATAAAGGCTATTGTGTCAATAGGATATTAGTGGTATACTTGAACATGTGTCTGGATACAGACCGGAAAACCAGTATAATTATGAAGGGAAATGAAGTTTTCCCTTCATTTTTTGGAGGCAAACCTGTTATGATGTCAATCATTCTGGCTTCCGCTTCCCCCCGCAGAAGACAGCTGCTGGCCCAGGCCGGCTATGAGTTTGAGGTGCTTGTGAGTGAAGCGGATGAACATATTGAGAAGAGCCGGCCGGAGGAGATGGTGAAAGAACTCTCCCGGCGCAAGGCGAAGGCGGTAGTGGATGCCCTTGACCGGACACCAGGGAAGG
>AUXO017836819.1_pt1 | contig 10192 bp, 8 predicted proteins | sample 768731 | NCBI WGS metagenome assembly AUXO01 (sample SAMN02715735, study PRJNA202380) | gut metagenome | biome: sheep rumen | host: Ovis aries | place: New Zealand: Palmerston North | reverse complement strand
ACTTTTTCAAAAAAACGTAGGCTGCCGCAGCCATCAGTATGCAGCCCCGCCATAGCCATCCGCCGCTCCGTCTGTCCCGGCATCGTAGGTGTTTTCACCCCCATATGCGCCATCTGTGCTTCCGTCTCCGCCCGCATCATCGGTATCCCCGTCTCCATACGTGGCGTTTGTGCTTCCGTTTCCGTCCGCATCATCGGTGCCTGCGTCTCCATATATGACACCCGTGCTTCCATTTTCGCCCGCGACGTACGTATCTGCAGTTCCGTCGTTTCCGTCCGTTGTACCTGCTCCATCAGCGGCCGTATTGCCCGCATCAGCTGCATTCCCGGAAGCAGCAGTGCTTCCCACATCACCGGAACTGCCGGAAGCGTTTTTACCCGTCTCCGTCGTATCGAAGACGATGTTTACCGTATCCTCCGTATAGTTCTCAAGATGAAGTGTTCCTTCCATTCCGGAGAGCTGAGGCAGAATCGCCGCAGCCTTCGAGATCTTGTCCTCCAGAAGCGTATCCTGCCCCAGAAGGATCTTCACCTTGCCATCGTTGTAGTACAGGGTAATATTCTGGTCTTTATCAAAGGCGATCTTATCGGGTCTGATGCCGAATTTGCTGATCAGCCGGCTTAATGCCTGGATTGTAGAAAAAACGCTATCGTCTGAAACCGGGACGGCCTTTCCAACCGTCAGCTTCTTGTCGGTCAGACCGATAATCCGTGTAACATCCGTCAGCGCCGGATGATACTCCGTATCAATGGAAGAGTCGCCCGTAGAATCGGCAGACCCGGATGAAACAGCTTGAAGTACATTTGTGTCATTCTCCGTCCGGCTCGCAGAGGAATCTGCTGCAGCTGCCGCAGACGCCTCGGCCTTCTGCTTTTCCTCCTCTTTTTTAGCTGCCTTTGCATTATCATAGTCAGTCTGTGTGATATCCGGAACGCCGTCGCCGTCGATATCAATCAGGCCGACACCAGAGGTTGTCTGGTCAACCATCCCGTCGCCATCGGTATCCACAAGCCAGTTTCCATCCGCGTCTGTCTCCGGGACACCATCACCGTTGAGATCCACAAGCGTGGCCGTAAGGCCGAGCGACTTATAATCAGTCTTCTGCGCGGCAGACGAAGAAGACGACGTAGAAGAAGAAACAGATGAGGAGGAGACCGATGACGAAGAGACACCCGACTCTGTCTCCTCCTCATCAGACGTTGGATGATCGTCCTTGACCGCCTCCAGCACAATTCCGTTTGCGTCGAAATAATAGTTGATGCCGTCCTGCTGAATATATCCAACCGGAGAATTTTCATTAACCACAAGCCTGACACTGCTGTGGCCTTTGTATTCCGCATGTATGGACGAGATAAACGGTGCGTTTTCAGGTTTGATTGTCTTTCTGACATAGCACAGATACAGGGAATTGCGGTCCGCGAGGCCTCCGAACACCATCTCCCGGATCTCCTTTTCCGTATACCGCGAACTTCCTGTCACTTCCGCGTTGCGATCCGGCACATAAAATACACCGGTGAAAATCACAAAGCACACCAGAAGGCCTCCGACAGCCGAAAGGATTATCCGCAGTTTTTTCCGCCGGATCCTCTCCCGTTTTTTCTTTTTCTGATGTCTTGTTTTTTCCTGATCCAAACCAAACTCCTTTATTCGTGACATCCGCACATGCTTCTGACGTACTGCTTGAACATATCACCCCGCTGCTCGTAATTGTCAAACTGTCCCCAGCTCGCACACGCAGGAGAGAGAAGCACGGCATCACCGGGAACCGCATGCTCCGCACAAGCCTTCGTCGCCTCCTCCAGGTTATCGAAGAAAGCAATATCTTTCTTCGGGAAGCCGAGCCGCACCGCCGTCTCTGCGATCTTTTCTCTTGTCTGTCCGATCAGCGCGAGAAACTTCACCTTACCGTCAAAAGCCCTGATCCATTCGTCAAAAGCAAGCTCCTTGTCGAAACCGCCCCCGATCAGACAGGTCGGCCGGTTCATCGCCTGAATCCCCTTAATGGCGGCGTCCGGATTCGTGCCCTTGGAATCGTTGTAATATCTTACACCGTTAACCTCGGCCACATACTCGATGCGATGTTCAACCCCCTTGAAAGCACACACCGTCTTCCGGATGCTCTCCACAGGTACGCCCGCGTGATATGCCATCGCAACAGCAACCATGATGTTTTCAAAGTTGTGAAGGCCGAGAAGCTGAAGATCCTCTGTCCGGACTACCGGAAGCGTATCCTTTCCATCCGCGATATAAATCGTCCCGTTGTTCAGAAAAATCCCATGTTCCAGAACTCTTCGACTGGAAAAATAGATCACCTTTGCTCTTATCTTGCTGCCGAATTCACGAAGTACATCGTCCTCATAATTTAGAACGCAGATATCCTCCGAAGTCTGATTTTCCGCGATCCGCTCCTTACACCGAATATATTCCGCCATTGTATGATGGCGGTTCAGGTGATCCTCCGTAATATTTGTAATTGCTGATGCGACCGGATGAAAACGGTCAATGGTCTCCAGCTGAAAGCTGCTGACTTCCGCCACCGTCCACGCGTTCTCACTCTGCTCGAGAACCACGTCTGTGTAAGGTGTTCCAATATTTCCAACCACATAGACCTCAGGGAAATAATCCTTCATAATCTCGCCCAGGAGCGTCACCGTTGTCGTTTTTCCATTAGTTCCGGTAACTGCGAGCACTTTCCCCTTGCCAATCCTGTAAGCAAGCTCGATCTCTCCCCAGACCGGAATCCTTCTCGCATAGAAATCCTCTACAACCGGTATGTCGCAGGGAACTCCCGGGCTCATGACCACAAGGTCAATCTGTTTCGCCGTCTCCTCCGGGAGACTTCCGAGAATAATCTCCACATCCTGGCCCAGATTATCAAGAATCTTCTTCCGGTCCGCTTTCTCATTGCTGTCATAAATCACCGGCACCGCACCCTTTGCCAGCAGAAGGTGTGCTGCGCCGATACCGCTTTTTCCGGATCCGAATACAAGTACTTTCTTTCCCTTTAAATCCATGTCTATGTCCCTTCTTTATTCTGAAATAACGGCTCCGTTTCCGGAGACCGGATATCTGCCTCTGAGAAATCCCCTTCGCGCCGACTCGCTGTGTTACTTTGTAGCAAGAAGACAGAGCAGGGCTGTGATAATCGTGAAGGTTGTCACGATCCTTGTCTCAGACCATCCGCAAAGCTCGAAATGATGGTGAATCGGCGTCATCTTGAAGATCCGTTTTCCGTGGGTCAGCTTAAAATACGATACCTGAAGCGCTACCGAGACCAGCTCAAAAGCATAGATAAATCCGACGATCGGAATGTACAGCGGCATCTTCATCATATAAGCGCTCCCGGCGACAAAGCCGCCCAGCGCCAGAGATCCGGTATCTCCCATGAAGATCTTCGCCGGATATGCGTTGAACAGAAGGAATCCCATCAGTGAACCGACCACAGCAAAGGTAACCGGTGTGATCCCGCCGGAAAGCATCATTGAGGATACCGAGAAAAACAGCGCAACCACAATTGTGACGGAGGATGCCAGACCGTCCAGACCATCGGTGAAGTTTACGCCATTCACCGTCGCAAGAATCACGAGAAACGCAAACGGGATACTGAAAGCCCCGAAATCAACAGATGCCGCTGCATTGAACGGAACGAGCATTGACAGGGAAACACCGTACACATGCACCATCACATACAGAAAGACCGCGGTAACCACAATTTCAAGGAGCAGCTTCTGCCATGCAATCAGACCGTCGGAACGGTGAAGCACCACCTTCAGAAAGTCGTCCAGAAAGCCTACCAGTCCAAAGCCAAAGGTCAATATCATGATCGGCACAATGGCAGGCTCCGAGCGGAAATACAGAAGCGCCACGACAAGAATTCCTATGATAATCGCAATACCGCCCATTGTCGGCGTTCCCGCCTTCTTCAGATGAGATGCGACGCCCTCCTTACGCTCTGTCTGATCCACCTTTTTGCGGTTCAGAAAAGGAATCAGCAGTCCGGTGCAGACCGCAGTCACCAGAAACGCAATAAATACCGGTAAAAATTCAATCCATTTCATATCCTGTCTCCCACTCTTAACATTCTTCATTTCATATGATAACTGACCGGTCCTCCGAGAAAACCCGGACAACAGGCTGCTCTTTGCAGATGGACAGGGCTGCGTAACGTGCGTTGCGCCGTTCCTGTCTTTTTCTTCGCAGAGCTTATGCCGTACACATATATTACATAATTTGCGCATCCTGTCAACCGGTTGCGGAATATGTCCATTACTGATTCTCCGACAGGTAATTAGAAAGGTCTTCATTGCTGACACCGTCGGTAAAATAGTCGTTCCCGCTCTCGGTATCCTCCGATCCGATATCCACGGTCGGCAGATCCGTTCCATCCTGCGCTGTTCCTACGGTTATATCATTGCCCGTCACCGTTTCTCCCGCCTCAGTCGTAGACGCATCCGTCTCTCCATTTCCGGAGGATGTGTCATTTCCGGAAGCTGAAGATGCCGTTGTCGTATAAATCGGGCCGTTATCACCGATCGAGAACTCCTTGTTGATCATCTGCGCAGTGGTCACAAATCCTGTCTCAACATCAGAAGCGGTGTACCCGTCTTCATCCGGGAAGATATTCATATATGGAAGAAGCTCTGTGAAGATGTTCCTCGCAATACTTTCGGCGTAGCATGAGGATTCCTGATTCTCCGCATTCGGTTCGTCAACCGCGACATAGACCACCACCTTCGGATCATCAAGCGGCGCAAATCCGATGAAGGAGAGAATATACTTGTTGTTGCCTCGCGGAAGCTTCTCTGCGGTTCCCGTTTTTCCTCCCATGCTGTAGCCCGGGATTTTTGCGACATAGCCGGTTCCGCCATACTCCATTACTGTCCCCATGGCTTCCCGGACCTTCTCGCTCACCGCTTCCGTGTTTGTCCTTCTCTCAAGAACCGGATTGATGGTCTGCACTACAGCTCCGTTTTCATCCGTGATCTGCTTAACGACGTGCGGTTTATAATAATAGCCGCCGTTGATGGCTGCGGAGATGGCAGCAGCCTCCTGTATCATTGTCACGGTAAAGCCCTGTCCGAACGATGAGGTGGCCAGCTCCACCGGTCCCATGGTATCCGCATCAAACAGAAGGCCTGTGCTCTCACCCGGGAGATCAATGCCCGTCTTCATCCCAAAATTGAAGATATTATCATATTTGAGGAATTCTTCTTCTCCGATCAGTGCGCCGATCTGCATCAGAGCATCGTTGCAGGAATACTTCACCGCCTCGTCGACGGTTACCTGCCCGTGAGTGCCCTCGCAGGCGATATATTTATCGGCTACCTGCTGTCCCCCGTCACAGATAAAGGTGGAATTATCATTCAGAACCCCGGTCGTGTATCCCTCCGCGACAGTGATCGGCTTGTAAACCGATCCCGGCTCAAACGCATCGGATATGGTAAAGTTCTGCCACAGACTGCTCAGAGCATCCATCATATCATCATTGCTCATTTTTTTGATCTCTTCCTCGGAATAAAAAGGTGTCAGATCACGCGGATTATTCAGGTCATACCATTTATCGGAATCCAGTCCCAGAACTTCTCCGGTATTCGGATCCATCACAACGACACCGACATTTTTGGCGCCATTATTCTTCTCATCGTTATCCGCCTGCTCATTTTCATACTCTTCCAGAGCGTCACGGATAATCTGCTGGACATTGACATCGATCGTGGATACGACATTGTCCCCATCCTTCGCGGCAATCGTAGACTGTTCCACATCCGCGTTATCGGTGTAATAACCGTACTGTCTTCCATCGACCCCGTTGAGGATGTCTGAGTAATATCCCTCAATACCCCAGTCCGCCGTTGTGCCGTCATAAGTAAAACCGATGGTGTCACAGGCAAGTGAATTCAGCGGATATGTCCGGACATAATTTTCTTCAAACCAGACTCCCTTGATATTCTCCCTTTCTTCCTTTTCCTCGTCTGTGAGCTTTGCATTTTCCTTACTGGTCACATCCGTATATTCTTCGAAGTTCTGCTTGTCCGTGATGGACAATCCGGTCTTCAGAATCTGATACTGACTGTTCTTTGTATCATCATCCGTGAGCAGCTTGCGAATGGAAGCCTCATCAATCCCAAGAACATCGACAAGTGCCTTTACCGTAGGCTCCAGATATGTCTGAGTGGAAGTCCCGTCAAGACCGCTCACCTCAGTATTCACGACCTTACAGTCCAGAATGACGTTGTATTCCTTCTCACTCGATGCCAGAATTGTCCCGTTCCGGTCTGTAATATCTCCTCTCCGATAGGGAATCGTTGCGCTTGAGTACTGCTGCTGTGCCTGTGTCTGCACGATTCTTTCATACCGTTCGCCCTGAGAGGCGTTGATATAGGTAATCCGAAGTGCAAGCCCCGCCAGGCATATGACAACCAGAAGGAACAGCGCCACAAGCTTTCTGCTCGTCCTGAGCCCGATCCGCCGCTGACGCATGCGGCGCTCTCTTCTCTTCTCCGGACGTTCTCTTCGATTCGTTCTTCTGCTCAAATCAAATCTCCTTTTTCACGCGCACAAATCTGTCATTTCCCGGAAAAAGCAATCCGAAAATATACTTTTCTGCGCAAAAAACATCAGAACCATATGAACTAATCTGGGAAGCCGCGGATACGCGCTGCCCGACGGCAGCGGCGCGTCTTCTCAGATCAATTCACATGGTTCTGAAATTATAACATAATAATGTCTGCTTGTCTCGTTTTCCATTCAGCATCCGGATCCAACGGCGATTCGCAGGAGTTCTTCTCTCCCGGCTCATGCGGATCACCCATCATCCTCAGATAAGTTCTGGTACTGACGCACATAGCTCTCATCCTCTGCGCTGTAGTAACGAATCTGGGATTCCGTTGCATAATGCATATTCAGCTTATTCAATGCCGTTTCCTTCACATCATCCATCGACAGCGATGCCATGGCCTCCTTGTAGTATGCGTCATTGTCTGCCTTAAGCTGACTGAGCGCATTCTGCATCGAGGCGATCTCCTCTGTCTGATTCGTCAGATCAGAGCGGAGCTGCAGATAATGAATGCAGAGAAAAACCGTGACGATACATACTGCGGAAAGAAAAAGAACATATCCGGCGCTCATATTCTTCGCCCTGGCGCGGTTGCTCTTCGTCCGCTCACTCACCTTCGGCCTTACCTCCTCAATAATGTCCTCCTCTGTTTCTTCCTCGAAACTTCGGACGGCATTACCGTCTTCATATGATTCCTGCAGTCTGTAGTACTTTGCCGAACCCGATTTTATCGAATTTACCCTTCGTTTTGCATTTGTATATGATTTCGTATTTCTTCTGGCCATTCCTGCTATCCTGTATTCAGGGAAATCATCCTGCGCTTCGCTTCTCGAACACCCTGAGCTTCGCACTCTTCGAACGAGGATTCTCTTCCATTTCTTCTACCGACGGAACGATAGGCTTTCGTGTAACAACAAAACCTTTTGACTTTCTTCCGCATACACATACCGGAAACTGCGGAGGACAGATACACGGGTTTTCATTTCTTTTGAAAATGTTCTTGACGATGCGGTCCTCCAGAGAATGAAACGTAATCACACAGATTCTTCCGCCCTCATTCAGCAGACCGATCATGCTGTCCAGCGAATCCTTCAGAACATCAAGTTCACCGTTAACCTCTATACGGATCGCCTGAAACGTCCGCTTCGCCGGATGTCCGCCTGTCGCTCTCATTCTGGCCGGAATAGAGGCCTTGATGATACCGGCAAGTTCTCCGGTTGTCCGGATCGGTTTTTTCTCCCGCTCCAGACAGATATGTTTGGCGATATTCTCGGCAAATTTCTCCTCACCATAATCACGAATCACTTGATACAACTGCTCTTTGCTGTAGGTGTTTACGACCGTATAAGCAGAAAGCTCACGCCTCTGGTCCATTCTCATGTCCAGTGGGGCGTCTGCCCGGTAGGTAAATCCACGGCTTGAATCATCCAGCTGGTGCGAAGATACACCAAGATCCAGCAATATACCGTCTGCGCCGGCAATGCCCTGATCTGTCAGCATGCTTTTCATCTCGTGATAGTTGCCCCGGAGAATCGTTACCCGATCCTTATATTCCATAAGACGATTCCCGGCCGCCTCAATCGCGTCAGCATCCTGATCAATCCCGATGAGTCTTCCCCCACCTGTAAGACGCTTGCAAACTTCAAACGCGTGTCCGCCACCCCCTAATGTGCCGTCCACGTAGATTCCGTCAGGCTTAATATTCAGATTCTCGATGGTCTCATTTAACAATACCGATTTATGACTGAATTCCATATCCCAGCTCCTGCATCAGACTTCAGATTGACACTCCAATATCCTGCAGTCCCTTCGCAATGGCATCCATGTCTTCGTAATCGTTGTTATCCGCCCACCGGTCCTTGCTCCAGACTTCAATGCGATCCAGGTTCCCGGCCAGAATCACATCCTTTTCCAGACCTGCATATTCCCGCAGCGTACCCGGCACGAGAATTCTCCCCTGCTTGTCCAGTTCACAGCCTGTTGCTCCGCTGACAAAGAAACGGGTGAAGGTTCTTGCATCTTTACTTGTAAGTGGCAATTCGGCCAGTTTCTTCTCGAAGGCTTTCCACGATGCAGCCGGATAGATCGACAGACATCCATCCAATCCTCTTGTCAGGACAAAGTTCTCCCCAAGCTCCTCCCTGAACTTGGATGGGATGATCAGTCTTCCTTTGCTATCAATTGTATGGCTGTACTCACCCATGAACATAGAAACAATAACCTCATTCGTGACTGCGGCAGAGAGCCCTCCACTTCCTCCCCAAGAAGCGTTCTGGTCTCCCTTTTCTACCACAATTCACCACAAATCACCACCTATGTTCCCATTTTAGTCTTGCTCCCCCTAAAAATCAACCGATTTTCGCGAAAATTATGTGAAAAAACCGGCCCCGTTACAGGGCCGGTCTATCTTGTGTTTCGTGTCAACTCTGACACATGATGTAGCGGATGTGCCACTTTCGGTCAGCATCCGCCTTGCCGTAAGTGAAGCGGCGCGCCGGAACATTGACCCAGAAGGCGATAGCAATGATCAGCCGCCGGAAATCCTGTACATCGTGCCATGCGCCGGAGCAATGACGGCATCCTGTTACAATGCGGCTATGATTCCGGCCGCTCCGAGAAATTCTGTTAAAGGCAATGCCTCCTTCGCATCAATTTCTACTGTCAAATTTGAAATATCAGGAATCAGCTCACATCATCTTCTTTTATCAATTCGGAATATCCGGAATCAGCTCCACATAGTACTGATCAAATTTATCCTTTAGTTTCTCCCGAATCGCGTCACGAATCAGATGCAGATGACGCAAAACCACAACATCCGACTCGCTGTCAATGTAAATCTCCACCCATGTCTTTCGTCCGGTCTGGATAACCTCGAGAAAGTTAATATCACATGAATATTTCCGCAGTTCCTCCTCAGCTACCGCACGTACCTCCTCAACGGTCTCCGGAGGTGCCGAGAACAGCAGAAGATTCCGGGTATTTGCCGCGATTTCCCGAATCGGACGGATGATCAGGACAATCGCCATCACCGACGCAATCACCGGATCCATGTAGGGCGTGACAAATGCATACGGCGTTTTTTTCAGGAAAATAGTCAGAAGAAAGGCCAGCGCAAGTCCCGCACTTGTATATACATAGATTTTCCAGGAGTAGATCTCCGCCTCGATGATCATGGACTCATACTTGCGGCTGAGGTGCTTCAGAACCAGGCACATCGCCAGCGTGCCGATGCTCGAAATCATCTCATACAGAAAGACGGCACCGGCATCGATCATCTGCCCTCCGCCGATTATTGTGCGGATATTGTCGTACAGAAGATCGATATCCACAATTACCAGAGCGAGGTACTTCATGATAATAAACAGCGACTCCACCTGTCCGTACCCGTACGGATGCCGCTCCGATGCCGGCTTATAAAGAAACGGAATCAGAACCATCAGCGGTCCGATGAGAATCACATCAACGAAATCGAAGACGAAATCCATCAGAACCGCCCTTGAACCCGCGACGAGAAAAATCAGAAACTCGGCGGCAGCAAATACCACTGTCCCGATAAAAGAGATCCGCATCGCAACCTTTTCAATTTTCAGTTTTTTCTCCTGCATACACAGATGTCTCCAATTTATACCAGCTCAC
>AUXO013577790.1_pt1 | contig 10192 bp, 7 predicted proteins | sample 768731 | NCBI WGS metagenome assembly AUXO01 (sample SAMN02715735, study PRJNA202380) | gut metagenome | biome: sheep rumen | host: Ovis aries | place: New Zealand: Palmerston North | reverse complement strand
ATAAAAATAGAACTATCTTATTAGTTCTATTTTTTGTATGTGCTAAATGATTTTAAAAAACTATTCTTCGTTTATATCAATTAAAGAAAATAATTTTTTATTATCATTTAATTCTACAATATTCATAATAACTGCTTCCCCTACTACTTTTGCTCCCAAACTTTCTAATTTTTCTTTAATAGCTTTCATAGTATTGCCAGTTGCATAAATATCATCAATAATACATACTCTTTTATTCTCATATGTATCATTTACTAGTTTTGGTATTTCTAGTATATCTTTTCCATACTCTTTTTCATACTCCACTTCGGCATCTACTACAGTAGGTGGTAATTTTCCTTTTTTTCTAACAGGAATACATCCTACATTTAAAAGATAGGAAACCATTGATCCAAGTAAAAATCCTCTAGCTTCTGGAGCAATAATATAATCAATATTTTTATCTTTTAATTCTTCATAAAACTTATTTGCCATTTCTTTTAGACAATCTTTTTGTATAATTAATGGTGTAATATCAATAAATTCTATTCCTTTAATTGGGTAATCTTTTTGTGTTCTAATATTTAGCTCGCTTTCTAAATTATTCTTTAATACTTTCATACTTCTATCCTTTCACTTATTCCTTTATTATTTTCTAATACCAAATATATTAATGGATGTATCTACTATTTTTTGATACACTTTATTTTTTAAATTATTATCAGGAATTGTTTCAATAAATAAATCTGGATCAACCATTTCAACTTCCATAACTAAATATTTATCTTTTTCTTTAACAAAATCTATTCTCATGATAGCACAATCATTATATTTATCTATGTTAATAATCTTATTTGAAGTATTAATGATGCTACTATCCAACTCATTTATAGGAATGTATTTTTCTTTTTGATACTGAGTAAAAACACCAGGGTATCTTAAAATTCCATATAGTATTTCTTTACCAATAACAATAACTGATATTTCACCATTTTCTATTCCTTCTAAGTAAGGCTGCACCATAAGATTAGTTATACCATTACATTTTTTTAAATCTTCTAATCCATTAATAATATAGGTATTATTTCCACCAGCTGATATCACGGGTTTAACAACCACTTTATCATTAATACTAGTTAATTTACTTATATCAGAAATAAACTTAGTATCTATAATATCAATATTGTTTTCCTTAAGTATTTCTATTTGTTTTTTCTTATCCATGTTATCTAATATAATACTAAGAGGGTTAATTAAATTACTATCTTTAATACTATCTATAAACTTTTCTGAATTATTATGATATCCCCAAACTGATCTTATTATATTATTTCCAGATAATTTATTATCTTCCCATGATATTATCTTACAAGTATACTTATTTTTTAAAAAGTACTTCTGTAAAACTAAGTTTTCCTTATGATTTTTATATTTTTGAGAAGAAACAATGTTTACTTTCTCTCCTTTTACAAAAAGAATGCGAATACTATTACAAAGATGAAGTAATTTAATTCTTATTTTATATATTATTCTTTTTAGGTGCTTCATCTTTTAACTCCTTAACTAATCTATTAATTTGATAAAAATTATGGATTAAGGCTTTTTTATCAATGGCGAAGTTTATTCTAGCAACAAATTCATCTTCGTTTGGCCACATAAAGTTTTCTCCCATAAGATATCTTACTTTACCAAAATTATACATGGCTTTTAGTAAATCATATTCAGTTTCTATTTTATTACCTTTGTAGTATTTGCCTTTTAACTTAGTAAAATCAGCTATTATAAAGAATCCTGATTGAGGATATGTCTTTTCACTGATTGAAACATTTTCTATACCTTGTAATATTTGTTTTTGTACTTTTTCTTCTTTACTATATTCTTTTATATCACTAATTATCTTTTTCTTGTTATACGGATTTTTGATACTATCAATACCATATATTAAAGCATTAACTAAGTCTAATTGATAAAGATATATTGGTATTAGTTTATCAAAATATTCTTTGTTATGTTTATATCTTTTATCTGTACCATTGAAGGCACCACGTACTGCTTCTACTTGCAGTACACCCATCGAGTCCATCAAATCAAATATACCTGTTGCAAATCCCCAAAATACTGGTGTTGGCATTACTATAAAGCCCGCTCTAATACTAGCTAAACCATATGATTTAGAAACACCAAATAAAGAAATAGTTGTATTAAAATACTTAGGAATACTAGCTATTGGATAAGCAAGTTTATTTTGATTATATGTAAGGTCTCTATATATTAAGTCATCAATAATAAAGACACCTTTTTCTAAACAGATATCTCCTATTTTAGTAATAATATCTAGGTTATCATGAGTCATAACATTCCCAATAGGATTATGAGGATTAATATTTAAATAAGCAGCTACTTTAGGAATATATCCATACTTTTTACTACCTTTTTCTTTTAGCTTTTTATTAATAGAATCTATTTTTTCACTTAATTCCTCTGGTGATACAAAATAATCATTTTCTTTTCGTAGTTTAATAACTTCTTGGTGTACTCCTTCTTTCTCTGCAATAGTTGCAAAAATACCATAAGTAGGAGCTGGTATTATAATTACATCTCCTGGGCGAGCAATTACTTTTATAATCATTGAAAAAGCTTGTGTAGTAGATGCACAAAAAGCAACATTATGAACATTTATTTCATCACAATATTCATTTTTCTTATTTGGAAAACCTTCTCTTTTTAAATAGTCAACTAAATCTTGTCTTGCTCTTTGACTACCTATTGTTGAAGGATAGATATTTAAATTGTTTGATAAAGCAGTTGCTATTATTTTTTTAGTACAATCTGGAAATGGTTTATATTTAATAGCATCTCCACTACTTAAAGGAGCTGATGGATACTCTTTTACATTATCATCCCCATATTTATCTATTTCAAAATTAACAAGATCATATCCGTCTACTATTTTTTTTACCATTGGATCAAATGGATTATCTTTGTTTTCTTTTGTAATAATTAATTTTTTATCTTCTAATTCAGGATAATATTCAATTAAATCTTTTAAGGCTTTAGAATACTTTTTAGGGTCTTCATCACCCCTTGTTATTTTTGAATTACTATATCCTAAAATTTTTTTAGCTACTTGTTTTAACTTCATAACGTCACCACCTACTATTTTAATTTAAAAATACTTACTCTTTTATTATCAACTTGTAAATACAATAGATTTTTTATAACTCCAAGTAAATAACTTATTATCATATATATACCAAAGCATGCAAGTCCTGATAATACAAGTACAGGTATCTGGACTAGTCTTCCTGATAAATTCATTGGAGCTATTTCTTTTGCAATTAAGAGACTTATAATAAATACTGTCCAAGGAATAATAAAGTTTCTTAGTTTTAAGAATAGTGATTTAAAACTAATACTATATCTTCTACTTAAACAAAGTATTGAATATGTTATAGAAATAGTATAACCAACTAAGCCACAAACTATTGCTCCATCTGCTGGAGTAAGTCCTAATTTATCCCATAAAAGTATAAATGGTCCATCGAATATACAGTTAAATATTAGACCGATTATGATACTAGTAATAACTTCTTTATATTTGCTTAAACTTTGTAATATATTTACAAGTACTGTAAATACTCCGCCAAATAAAGCATAAAAAACAAAGTACTTATAAACTGATGTTCCTACTTCACTTACACCATAGAACATTGTCCATAATGGTCCTGAGAACACTGATAAGAATAAAGTAAGTGGAACAATAATGAATAATATTAATTCTAAAGATTTATTTATCTTGTTAGTAACGTCTTCTATATCACCTTTTGTATAACTAGATACTAAGTTAGGAGTTAAGCTAATATTTAAACCCATAATAATAGCAAGTATAATGCCATTAAATTTACCGCCCCAAATAGTAAATACACTAGAAACAGCTTCCGTTGTAGCAACATTTACATGCAGAATATCTGACATTACTCTTTGAACAATAACCATGTCTGTTACTTCATATAAATTACTAACTAAGCTAATTACAACATATGGCACAGCATAAAAACATAGTTTTTTTACTATTCTTTCAATAGTAGCTTTTTTAGGCATGGTTATTTTTTTATCTAGTAGTTTTGATTTATGAAGTTTTACTTGAAGGTATACTAGTGAAGCAAGCCCTCCAATAAAAGCGGCAAAAACACTTATTCCTACTGCCTTAGTTAGTCCTAGATTAAATACTTTTAAAGCTAAATAACAACCAAGTAAAATTACTATTACACGTACTAATTGTTCTATTATTTGTGACACACTTCCTGGAGTTATTATTTTATGCCCTTGCAAGAAACCACGTGTAACACTTAGGAATGGAACTACTAAAATAGCAAATGATACAAGTCTTAAAACAAACACTATGTCATCTACTGTATTGCCACCAGTACCAGATACCGCTATCAGACGCGCAATTGGATGAGCTAAAACAAATAGTAAAACAAACATCAAGAAAGATAATGCAAAAATAATATATTTAGATATTTTATAAACTCTTGATACATCTTCTTTATTTCCAAGAGCAATATACTCACTTGTAAGCTTACTTACAGCAAAAGGAAAACCAGCTGTAGATATGGATAAGAAAAGTGCATACACATTATATCCATAACCATATAAAGCTCCACCCTTTTCTCCTATTAAAGCATTAAAAGGTATTACATAAATAACACCTATTATTTTTACAATAATAATTCCTAAAGTAGAGATAAATGCTCCACCTAAAAATGAATTTTTCTTCATATAATTAATCACCCATTTATAATCTATATAATAAATATATCATATCTTTTAGTCTTCTAGTTAATTAAAAGTATTTTTTTTCAAAATAGTTCTGTAAAAAGTTTTATATATTTCTGCAACTATAATAATTATGGTAGAAATAATAAAATATAAAGCTATGATGTTAAAAGGTAAACTAGTTATTTTTAAGAACCTGGCCAGGAAGTCTATTTTTGTTACTATAATTTGTAATAAAATAGAGCCTGTTATAGTAATAAGTAACAATTTATTACTTAATATTGAGGTTTTAAAAACACTGTTTTTCTCACTACGACAATTTAGAACATGAATATTTTGAATAAATACCATAGTTATCATAATAATACTACGGGCTACTACAAGCTGAGTATTTTTATCTATTAGATATTTCCAAATACTAATTATTATTAAAGCAATAGTTAACCCATAGATAAATACTTCTATTCCTAAATCTAAGCTAAAAATATTTTCTTTTGTTTTACGAGGCTTTATTTTCATAATTTCATCAGTACCATTTTCAAATGATAAAGCTATATCTTGAAGTCCATCAGTTACAATATTAAGCCATAGCAATTGAATAGCAACTAGTGGCAATTCATAACCTAATGATACTGCTAATAGATAGAAAATTACTTCGGCCATACCACAAGATAAAAGAAAAAGTATTATTTTTCTAATATTAAAGTAAGCTATTCTACCTTCTTTTACACCTTCTACGATAGATGAAAAGTTATCATCTGCAATAATCATGTCGGCTGTATCTTTACTAACATCAGTACCACTTCCCATTGCTATACCAATATTAGCAGTTTTAATAGCTGGAGCATCATTTACTCCGTCTCCTGTTACAGCAACAAATTCACCCATTCTTTTAAATGATTCAACAATGCGAAGTTTTTGAAGTGGAGATACACGTGAGAATACTTTTTTATCTTTAATTGCTTTATCAAACTTACTATCACTTTCTTTTAATAGTTCCTCTATTTCAGAGCCTGTTATAACACTATCATCGCTATCAGCTAGTCCTAATTCTTTAGCAATTGATAAAGCAGTTCTAGGATGATCACCTGTAACCATAACTACTTTTATACCAGCATTTTTACATTCATTGATGGAATCTTTAACTTCTTTTCTAACTGGATCAATGAAGGCTACCATTCCCAAAAATTCTAAATTTTTAACGCTATTTTCATCTATTTCATCTACATACCCATCACAGACAGCAATAACACGGTAGCCGTCATTTGACAAAGATTCATTTTGTTTTAAATATAAATCTTTTTTTCTTGAAAATTTAAGTACAGCTTCTATTGAGCCTTTTACAGTACACTTTAATTTTCCATCTTCTTCATAGAATAAAGCTGAGTATTGTTTTTCTGATTCATAAGGTACTCTTTTTACTATTTTATAATTTATTTTTTCTGAATTGTATTTATTTTTTAGTGCAAGAAAAGCAATGTCAATTGAATCACCATAGTATTCATATTTATCTTTTTTCTTATAAAAGCGAGCTTCATTGTTTAATGAACATAAATTAATAATCTTAGTAAGATTACTATTTTCTTCTTTTGGTAAAACTTCTCCATCAGTATTATAGCCTGTTCCTGTTACTTCGTATTCTTTTCCGTCACTTAAGATGATTTTTTTAGCTGTTTGTTCATTAACTGTAAGTGTTCCTGTTTTATCAGTTGCAATAACGCTACAACTTCCTAATGCTTCTACAGCATTTAAGTTTTTAACTACGACATTTTTCTTACTCATTTTATTTGAAGCAATAGTTAGTGCCATAGTTAAAGCAAGAGGCAAGCCTTCAGGCATAGCTGATATAGCAAGAGCAACTACTGATAAGAAAATAGAGTCAAATTTATAGCCATTAATCATTAAGATAATACTTGATATGATGGCAATCACTATGATTAAAATACTGATTTGCTTGCTAAATTTTTCTATTCTAATAGTAAGCGGAGTTTTTTCCTCTTCTGTTTCAGATACTTCTTTATATATTTTTCCTATTTCAGTATTTAGACCAGTCTCTACTACTATTGCCTTACATCTTCCTGTTATAACATTGCATCCAGCAAACAACATATTTTTTCTTTCAGCTAATATTACATTTTCCTGAATCATATCATTATTTTTATAAACAGATGCACTCTCACCTGTTAATACTGATTCATCAATTTGTAAATTACTACATTCAATAATTCTACAATCAGCATTTATTCTGTCCCCACTTTCAAGAAGAACAATATCACCTACTACTATATTTTCTGAATCAATTAAACTTTCTTTATCATCTCTTATTACTTTTACTACGCTCCTAATCATTTTATTTAAACTTTCAACTGATTTTAAAGCTTTATATTCATGATAAGTTCCCATAACTGCATCTACTAAGATAATAAAAGTAATTACAAGCGCATCTACTATTTCACCTACAAGTAAGGAAATAATAATAGTAATAATTAATATTATTTCAATTGGGGAAGAAAATTCTTTTAGAAAAAGCATAAAAAGACTAGGCATTTTCTTTCTTGGCAATACATTCTTACCATCTTGTTCTAGTCTTTTACTTACCTCTTCTTTTGATAAACCTTCTTCAGAAGAATTTAATTTTTCATATATATTTTCAATATTTTCATTGTAATACATAACGACTCCTATCATATAACCTTTTTAATTATATCATAAATAGAAAGTCTTTTATATATTTTTCGTTAAATACTAAACTTTTTATATTCTTTTGGACCCCAAGTCATTAAAACATGATATAAAATCATACTTATAATTAATAACACTAAAATTTGTAAATTAATAGTTAATGTTTGACTAAAATGTAGTTTTCTTATAGCCACTATGTATGTTATTAAGTTAAATATAAATATACCCATACCTATAAATACTGAAACAGTACTACTCATACTTTGTTTTACAACTTCTGTATCATTATTCCAATTAAACTTTGGATATCTAGTGTTTATTAGTAAACCAATTACTGCTGATATAAATATTAAAATAGCTCCACTAATTAATAATTGTCCTAGGCTTAAAATACTTATATCAAATTTCAAAATATAAGCTATTATTGAAATAAGAACAAAAGGCATTTCAATAATAAAACAAGTAATTATTTTTGAATTTAGAATTGTTTGATATTTTATAGGTAATGCTTTAAGAATATTTATTGATTTTCCCTCAAGAGAAATAGATGATGAAGTTATTGATGTCATAGCTAATGAGAATAAGATTAGGAAATAAAATATAACAAAAGCAGTTGCATTTAAATTAACTCCTAGTAATTTATTAATAGCTGCGTCACCTTTTACAATAAATAGAACTGATAAAACAACCATAAGAATTAAACCAAATGTTGTATTTAACATATAAGTAACAGATGAAAAATACTTTGTTAATTCTTTTTTTACTAATGCCATAGTTACGCTTCTTTTTTTAATCATATTACTATTATACTTTTTACTTTGTTTATTACTAGTATTTATAGAGTCAGAAATAATTCTAAAATAGAATTTTGAGGCTATTAGTATAAATAGTATAAATGGAAGTATATTAATAGCTAATAATTTTATTAGAGTTAAAAAGTTAAATTCATTAATTAAGTTAAGGTATGCTCCTGTTGGATAGTAAATTTTAGTAATTATTTCATTAATACTTTTAGCGTTACTTATAAAAGTTTGTAATGCCTTTCTAGAATACATATTTATAAAAAAGATTCCTATAAAAACTACAGAAGTTAATAATAATTGGACTAGTTTTTTTGAGTTTGATTTACTTGAAAACATTTTCACTATATAGCCAATAAAGCAAGCAAGTATTGTTGGAATAATTGGAATTAATAATGTCATTAAAAAAGATATTACATAAAAGTTAAAACCAGGATGTTCAAAATAGATGTATATAATAAATGCTGGAAGTAAGAATAATAAATTATATAAATATTCAAATATTAATAATTTAGTTATTCTAACAAAAATAATATAACTTTTTTTAATTGGCAAAGAAAGAAGCAAGTCATTGTCTTTTGATTCAAAGATTATTCCTTGTGATTTAACTATTCCTTCGAAAAAAGATAAAATGGTTACGCCTATTATACATATGCTTAGAATTATAAAAGTTAGATTTAGACTTGCTAAGGGTTTTGCTACTCTATATATTAATACCCCTAGTGATGCACTTACCATAAGGAATAATAATACTGGGAAAACTTTTTTAGAAACCTTTGAATCGTTTTTGAATTCATATTTGAAGAGATTCATATCTTGGGATAATGTTGCTCTTAATAATGAGAATAATTTCATAACTAATCTTCCTTTCTTATTTTTCTTCAAGTGCTAAGAAAACTTCTTCTAAAGATTCATCACCTTTTATTTCTTTCATAGTACCAACTTTAAGTATTTTACCTTTTTTGATGATTGCTACTTGATCACATAATTTTTCTGCAACATCTAAAATATGGGTTGAAAAGAAGATAGTTTTTTTCTCTTTAGTCATTTCTTTCATAATGTTTTTCATATCAAAAACAGCTTTTGGATCTAAGCCCACAAATGGTTCATCCATGATGATAATACTGGGATTATGTGAAAGAGCTGCAATTAAAGCTACTTTTTGTTTCATACCGTGTGAAAATGATGAAATATAGTCGCCTAAGTTTTTCTCTATTTCAAACATTTTAGCATATTTACTAATATTTTTCTTTCTCTCATCAAGTGGAGTTTCATACATATCACATATAAAATTAATGTAGTCAATAGCTTTCATATTTTCATATAAGTCAGGATTATCTGGTACATAGGCTATCATTTTCTTACATTCAATTGGTTCATCTTTTACACTTTTACCATTAATAAGAATTTCTCCTTCATCAAAATCAATAATTCCAACGATACTTTTTATCATAGTTGTTTTACCTGCTCCATTATGGCCAATAAAAGCAAATATAGTTCCATCTTTAACGTTAAAATTGGCATTATCTAATGCTTTAGTTTTTCCATTATAAGATTTTGTAACTTTTTTAATTTCTATCATATTTTTCTCCTTTAATTTTATATAAAAATTATAACACATCAAATCAAAAAGAAAAAGTCAATACAGTATTGACTTAATCCGTTGTTAAAGGTCTAATGAGACACTTCTTATTTTCAACTACTATTTCATAATTTTCAAATTTTAATATAGTTTTATTTTTCTCTTTTACTGATGATATACATTTTCTTTTAAAATCTTTAACAGATACTTTTTTCTTTTTTACAGCTTTTCTTAAAGAAATTTTGTTAGAAAAAATAGTTGTGAAATAGCTTTTATCTACATTTATACCTTCAACATATATCGTATATCCTTTGGATACTCCTAGTTTTTCTTTTTGTTTAGTACTATCAAGTTCAACATTTATATTACT
>AUXO016775391.1_pt1 | contig 10193 bp, 6 predicted proteins | sample 768731 | NCBI WGS metagenome assembly AUXO01 (sample SAMN02715735, study PRJNA202380) | gut metagenome | biome: sheep rumen | host: Ovis aries | place: New Zealand: Palmerston North | reverse complement strand
ACAGATCAAAATACCCAGCTAGATCAAATGCGAGCCATTGTAGATGAAAAAATGCAAAAAGTCCTGAATGAGCGCATGAATCAGGCATTTTCCACGGTCAATGAACGGCTTGAACAAGTACATAAAGGCCTTGGCGAGATGCAGACGCTTGCCGGAAATGTGGGGGATCTGAAAAAACTCCTCTCCAATGTCAAAACCCGTGGCGAAATCGGAGAAATTCAGCTTGAAACCTTGCTTTCTGATATGCTCAGCGAATCCCAATATATCAAAAATGCCAAATTCGGGACAAAAATCGTAGAATTCGCCATTGTGATCCCTGCCGCTCAGGGGGAAAATATCCTGCTTCCTATAGATTCTAAATTCCCCGGAGATACTTATATGCATTTACAAGATGCTTATGATGCCAATGATGAAACTTTGATCCGCATGGAACAAAAAAATCTTGCTGATCGCATCCGCAGCGAGGCAAAAGATATTAAAGATAAATATATCAATCCTCCGCAGACGACAGATTTCGGAATTTTATTCCTTCCCACAGAAGGCCTATATTCTGAAGCCATCCGAGCAGGCCTGATGGAAGAGCTATTCCGGAAATATCATGTCTTTTTAACAGGCCCTTCTACTCTGTCCGCTCTGCTTTCTACGCTACAAATCGGTTTCCGGAATATTGCCATTCAGAAACGAAGCGACGACGTTCAACGCATTCTGGAAGAAGTCAAGACAGAATTCAGCACATTTGCCGATGCACTTGCTTCTACACAGAAAAAGCTGGATACAGCAAGCAAAGAACTGGAAAATCTGGTGGGACGGCGTACCCGTGCCATGAACCGGAAACTTGAAAATGTTCAGAATTATCTAACAGAGGATTCCTCTGCTGATAATTAATAAATCATCTTAAGGAGAAAATACTCATGAGAAAAAGCGGTATCTTGCTGCATATCTCCAGCCTTCCCTCTCGCTATGGGATCGGGAGAATGGGAAAAGCAGCCTTTGATTTTGTGGATTTTCTGCATGACAGTGAAACAGCTTACTGGCAGATCCTCCCCCTTTCCCCCACCAGCTATGGGGATTCCCCTTATCAGAGCTTTTCTGTTTATGCTGGAAATCCCTATTTTATTGATTTTGAAAAGCTGGAAGCGCAAGGGCTTTTAGAACAAGAAGATTATGCTTCATTGCTTTGGCAAAGAAATGATCACAGTATTGATTATGAATTATTATACAGAAGCAATATCACAGTCTTGAAACGTGCGTTTGCCAGATTCAAAGAAAAGCCAATCCGTGGCTATGCCTTTTTCCGGAATCAAAATAAGCACTGGCTTTCTGATTATGCCCTTTTTATGGCACTGAAAACAGCTCATGATGGAAAACCATGGTATGAATGGGAAACCCCTCTTGCAATGCGTGAGGAAGAAGCAATTAAAACCGCCAAAGAAAAATTAAAAGACGAAATAGAATTATACAGCTTCATCCAATTTATATTTTCCCAGCAATGGCAAGCTTTGAAAAAATATGCCAATCAGAAACAGGTGGAAATTATCGGAGATATGCCCATCTATGTAGCCTATGACAGTGCAGATGTCTGGGTATCACCAGAATTATTTGATCTGGATCAGGAAAAAAAGCCTGTAGAAGTCGCCGGCTGTCCGCCTGATCCGTTCGCTCCGGAAGGTCAGCTTTGGGGAAATCCGCTCTATGACTGGGATTATCACAAGAAAACAAATTATGCCTGGTGGACATCCCGGCTGCGTCATGCGGCAAAATTCTATGATGTGATCCGGATAGATCATTTCAGAGGATTTGAAAGCTATTATGCCATTCCCTATGGAAGTAAAAACGCTATTCAAGGCAGATGGTGCAAAGGGCCTAATAAACAGCTGTTTCAGCATATCACCAGAGAACTTCCCCAACTGAATATTATTGCCGAAGATCTGGGATTTATTACCCCTGCTGTGCGCCGGATGCTCAAAGCCCTGAATTATCCGGGCATGAAAGTTCTGCAATTTGCCTTTGACAGCAATCCGGAAAATGAACATCTGCCGCATAATTTTCAAACATCTAACTGCATTGTCTACACAGGCACACATGATAATCAAACATTATCCGGCTGGCTGGAAGATTCAGAAAAAAAGACAATCAAATATGCAAAAAAATATCTTCGGGCAGATAAAAAATCTGATATTCCAGATGCAATGATTGCCTGTGCATGGCAGAGCATTGCAGAAACCGCTGTTGCACAGATGCAAGATTTTCTTCATGCAGACAGATCCGGCCGGATGAATACGCCATCTACTCTGGGCGGAAATTGGCAGTATCGGACAACAGAATCTGATTTTTCTCCGGAACTTGCCAAACAGATCCGCCGTCTGAATCGGATTTATGGGCGTGCTGTCAAGCCTGCTGAGAAAAAAACAGCTGTGAAAAAAACAGCAGCATCTGAAACAGAGAAAACAGAAACTTCTGAAATTAAGAAAACGGAGGAATCATGATGAATTATACAAGTGAAGTATTTCAAAAATATCTGAAAGGCATTCTGAATAAGCCTGCTACGGAAGCAACACCGCAGGAACTTCATAATGCCATCGGCGACATGATTATGAATCTTATGTCTGAAGATTGGGAAGACAGCCGCAACGCACACCGTCATACCCGTCATGCCTGCTATCTCTCTATAGAATTTCTGATGGGCAGAGCGATTTATAATAATCTGCTGTGTCTGGGCATTTATGACGAAGTAGAAAAGGCTCTGCATGAAATGGGTACGTCTCTGAGCGTTCTGGAAGAAATCGAAGATGCTGCGCTTGGAAATGGCGGTCTTGGCCGTCTGGCGGCTTGCTTTCTTGACAGTGCGGCAACGCTGAACCTTCCTCTTGATGGCTATGGCATCAGATATAAATATGGTCTGTTTCGTCAATCTTTCATTGATGGCTTCCAGCATGAAGAGGCTGACGACTGGACAAAATACGGTGATGCCTGGTCTGTGCGGCGTGAGGAGGAATCTGTTCTGATCCAGTATCGTCATCAAACTGTCAAAGCTGTTCCCTATGATATGCCTATTATTGGCTATGGCACGAAGCATATTGGCACTCTGAGACTTTGGCAGGCTGAACCGCTCAAAGAATTTGATTTTGCAACATTCAATCATCAGGATTATCTTGGCGCATGTGCAGAAAAAATCTATGCTGAAAATATCTCTCGTTGTCTGTATCCGAATGATGATACCAATGAAGGCAAAAAACTCCGACTCCAGCAGCAATATTTTTTCAGTTCTGCCTCTTTGCAGGATCTTCTGAAAAAGCATTATGAAGATTATGGCACTTATGATAATCTCGCTGATGTCCTGACAGTCCAGCTGAATGATACACATCCCGTTATCTCCATCCCGGAACTGATCAGACTGCTGATGAATGCGGGCATTTCTTTCGAAAAAGCCGCCGATACTGCTAAGCATGTTTTCCAGTATACAAATCATACAATCATGGCAGAAGCTCTTGAAAAATGGTATGCGCCTACGATTCAGGAACTGCTTCCAGAGATCTATCAGATCATTGTCAGACTGCATGAAATGCTGATTACTGAATTATATCAAAAAGGCGCAGAAAAAGAACAGATTCAGAAAATGCGCATTATTCAGGATAACATGGTACACATGGCACACATGGCCATTTTCATGGGTAATTATGTCAACGGCGTGGCAGAAATTCACACCCAGATCCTGAAAGATACTGCTCTGCATGACTGGTATGCATTCTATCCGGAACGCTTCCAGAATAAAACCAATGGCATCACGCAGCGCAGATGGCTGGCTTTATGCAATCGTGAATTATCCGCACTCCTGACGGAACTGCTTGGCTCTTCTGATTGGGTCACAAATCTGGATCTGCTCAAAACGCTTGACAAGTTCGCAGAGGATGACAGCATCATGCAGAGATTCATCAATATCAAGCTTGATAAAAAGCATCAGCTTGTGCAAAATATTTCTTTCAGAGAACCCGAACGCTTTGAAAATGCAGATGCCTGTGAAGCCTTTTTTGATGCTGATCATACTGTATTTGATATTCAGATCAAAAGATTGCATGAATACAAGCGTCAGCTGATGAATGCATTTTCTATCCTGTATCTGTACTATGGCATCAAAGACGGAAGCATCAAAAATCTGCCGCCTGTTGCATTCATTTTCGGCGCAAAATCTGCCCCCGGTTATCGCAGAGCAAAAGCCATTATCAAGTATATCAATGAAATTGCAAAAATGATTGATTCTGATCCCGAAGTTTCTGACAAGATCAAAGTATTCTTTGTATCTGAATATAATGTATCTTATGCAGAAAAATTAGTAGCTGCCGCTGATATTTCTGAACAGATCTCTACAGCAGGAACAGAAGCCTCCGGCACAGGTAATATGAAGCTTATGCTCAATGGCGCAGTGACGCTCGGCACTTATGATGGCGCAAATATTGAGATCGTTCAGGAAGCCGGAGAAGAAAATAATTATATCTTCGGCGCACGAGTAGAAGAATTAGAAAAAATCTGGCCTGTATATGACAGCCGTAAGATTCTCGCTGAAAATGAAAAGCTCCGCCGTGTTGTACAAACTCTCATGGATGGCACATTCTCAGACGGCGGAAGCGGTGATTTCAAAGAACTCTATGATGCTCTTACAGAAGGCGCAAGCTGGCATAAACCGGATCATTATTATGTTCTTGGTGATCTTCAAAGCTATTGTGACATGAAAATCAAAGCTTTACAGGATTATCAAACCGATCGTCTGGCATTTGCTCGCAAACAGTGGCGTAATATCTGCCATGCTGGAAAATTCAGTTCTGACAGAACCATCCGGGAATATGCCGAAGAAATTTGGAAGATTTCCCCTGTCAGCCTTGAAAATTAAGGAGATGCTTTCACATGAATCACTATGATGTCATCATTGCAGGCGGCGGCGCAGCTGGCCTTTATGCCGCTATTAATTTGCCTGCGGATACGAAAATTCTGCTTCTTGCAAAACGTGAGCTTCCGCTCTGCAATACTGCCCTGGCTCAGGGCGGTATTGCCGGCGTTTATCATTCTCCGGAAGATAAAACTTCCCTGCATGAAAATGACACTTATATCGCCGGAGGATTTCAGAATAATCATAAAACTGTTCATATGCTTGTTGAAGAAGCGGCGCAGGATATCGGGAAAATTATTGAACTCGGCGTTGATTTTGATAAAAAACAAGACGGTGATTATCACAGAACCCTCGAAGGCGGTCACAGCAGACGGCGCATTTTTCATCATAAAGATGCAACAGGCCGTGAAATCGCTGAAAAACTTCTTGCTTATGTCCAGACACTTCCGAATGTTGAGATTCATGAAAATACCCTGCTCTGTGATGTCCGCAAAACTGACACCGGATTTTCTGCCCTGATTCTGCATGAAAATGCATATCAGACCGTTCACAGTCATTTCTTTATCATGGCTACCGGAGGAATCGGCCGTGTTTATGAATTCACTACAAATTCCGCTATTGCAACAGGTGACGGCATCATGTTCGCTTATAACATGGGCGCAATGATCCGGGGGCTGAGCCTGATTCAATTTCATCCGACCGCTTTTAATAACCGTCATACCCGTGAATGCTTTCTGATCTCTGAAGCCGTCCGGGGTGAAGGCGCTTATTTATTAAACTGCAATTATGAGCGATTCATGCAGCGATATGATGACCGGCTCGAACTTGCCCCACGTGATGTGGTTTCTAATGCCATTGTTCTAGAAAGCCGCCGCACGGGATCAGATGAATTCTATCTTGATATTACTCATAAAGATCCCGAAGAAGTCCGGAACAGATTCCCGATGATTTATAAAAATCTGCTGGAACAGGGCTATGATATGACAAAAGATAGAATTCCAATCTATCCATGTCAGCATTATCTAATGGGTGGGATTCAGGTCAATTCTGATTCTGAAACCAAAGTGAAAGATCTGTATGCCTGCGGAGAATGCTCTAATACGGGTGTTCATGGTAATAATCGACTGGCAAGCAATTCCCTGCTGGAAGCATTGGTATTTTCCCGCCATGCCGCTCGGCATATTGCCCAGAAGCTTCCTAAAGCTCCAGATCATTTCACAGAAATGCAGTTTGATCCTCATCCTGATGCCCCTCCTGTTCCGCATGGCATCCGCACACAGCTCCGGCATATTTTACAGGAAAGCTATTTTGTAATCCCCAACGCTGAAAAAATTCAGGAGAATTTTACTAAAGTTTGCGAAATTCTTCATGATCTCGAAGATGGCAATTATCTGATCAATCAAGATTATGTAGAAGCCCGTTCTACTGCTACTATCGCATTCCTGATCCTGAATGAAGCCTTGATTGAAGAGAAAGGAGCTTAATTATGCAATTACTGCAAAGCTATATTGATAGTATTATTAATACCGCACTGGAGGAAGATATTCACTATGTAGACGTGACGACAGATTATTTATTCCCGGATGATCATGTCAGCAGTGCGTATTATATCGCTAAAGCAGATGGCATTGTCTGCGGCCTTCCCATTGCAGAACGTGTTTTCACATTAGTGGGCGGCGGCGTGGATTTTAAAGCCAATGTCAAAGATGGTGATCTTGTTAAGACAGGTGATATTCTCGCTGTCATGTCTGGCAATACGAAAACCCTCCTGAAAGGCGAAAGGACTGCCCTGAATCTGTTACAGCATATGTCCGGCATTGCGACAGCAACACATCATTGTGTGGAATTAGTCAAAGGCACAAAAGCTCAGATCACAGATACCCGCAAAACCCTCCCCGGCCTGCGGAGACTTCAGAAATATGCTGTTACCATCGGCGGTGGTAAAAATCATAGATATAATCTTTCTGACGGCGCAATGCTGAAAGATAATCATATTGATGCCTGCGGCGGTATCACACAGGCAGTCACCGCCCTGCGTCAAAAAATCGGCCATATGACAAAAATCGAGGTCGAAGTTAGAACGCTGGATGAATTACAGGAAGCTCTTGCTGTGGGCTGTGAAATCATCATGCTGGATAACATGCCCTGCGAAGAAATGAAAAAAGCTGTCGAAATCACCGCCGGAAAATCTCTGCTGGAAGCTTCCGGAAATGTCACGGAAGAAAATATTGCAGAAATTGCAAAAACCGGAGTAGATATTATTTCTCTGGGTGCGCTGACACATTCTGTCCAGTGCTTTGATATTTCTATGAGATTTGACAAGTGAGGTGATCTGACTTGAAATTCCGCTATATGGAATTGCTGCTGCCCTGCTGTCTGTGTCTGATGCTTTTGGCCGGATGCGGTGCGAAAAATACAGAATCCAGCTCAGAAAATCCAAATTTTGCAGATGATGCTAATTCTGCCCTTCCTGTAGAATCTGCTACAGAAGAAAATGCTTCTCCAGAAGCAGAACAGGAAGCAACTCAAAAAACAATTCCCATCAGTCAGACAAAATCTGATGGATCTAGTGATATTCATATTACTGTCCAGAATGTCGAAGTTTCTGCCGCTGATCTGAAAGATCAAGATTATATTGTCCCTGTCTATGTCACGCTTGATGAAAATTCTGGAATCAGCTATGTAGAATGGGGGATTCAGTTTGATGAACGCTGTGCTGTGACTGCGGATTCTGATGATGACATGATCAAATTTGAAACTTTGTGTTCTGTCAATGATGACAAACATTTTCTTTGGGCGGCATGGGCTTCCGCAGAAACAAAAACCAGAACCGGCGGCATGCTTCTTCTGCATGTACAGCTTCCGGAAGATGCCGCTCCAGGTGATTTTTATTCTATTAATTATGCATCCATGTCTCTTGTTAATAAGCCCCATGTATGGGAAACTTCTCAAAAAAGCTATGTCACAGATGGTTATATCAGCTGGACAGATGGCGGTATCACTGTGACAGAATAAATTATCAAAAGGAGAAAGAAATTTATGGCTAAATTTTATATCACTACGCCGATTTATTATCCCTCCGGCAATCCCCACATTGGCCACTGCTATACCACAGCGGCCTGTGATACAATTGCCCGTTTCCGGAGAATGCAGGGCTATGATGTCATGTTCCTGACTGGTACGGATGAACATGGTCTCAAAATCGAACAGAAAGCCGCAGAAGCTGGCATTACTCCAAAAGAATACGTTGATCAGATTGTTGAAATTTTCAAAAAATTATGGTCTTATATGAACATCAGCTATGACAGATATATCCGGACAACAGATGATTATCATGTAGAATCTGTACAGAAAATTTTTAAAGATCTCTATGACAAAGGCCATATCTACAAAGGCAAATATACGGGCAAATATTGCACCCCCTGTGAAAGCTTCTGGACTTCCTCACAGCTCAAAAATGGCAAATGCCCCGAATGCGGCCGTGATGTGATTGATGCCGAAGAAGAAGCCTATTTCTTCAAAATGTCCCCCTTTGCTGACAGAATTGAAGATCTGCTTTTGCATACAGATTATCTCCAGCCGAAAACTCGTGCCGTTGAATTGGTAAATAATTTCATCAAGCCCGGTCTGGAAGATCTATGTGTTTCTAGAACTTCTTTCAAATGGGGCATTCCTGTGACGTTTGATCCTAATCATGTTGTCTATGTCTGGATTGATGCGCTTTCTAATTATATTACTGCATTGGGCTATGATAATCAAACATATCAGGATTTTGAAACCTTCTGGCCGGCAGATGTGCATATGGTCGCAAAAGATATTATGCGTTTCCATGCCATTATCTGGCCTGCTATGCTGATGGCTCTGGATCTGCCGCTCCCGAAACATCTTGCTGTGCATGGATGGATCACATTCAATGGCGAAAAAATGAGCAAATCTCTGGGAAATGTTGTCGATCCGTTTATATTAGGCGAACGCTATAGCCCTGATGCAATCCGGTATCACATTCTCCGGGAAATGGCTCTTGGCGCAGACAGCGATTTTTCTAATAAAATCATGATCGACCGCCTGAATTCTGATCTTGCGAATGGCCTCGGTAATCTGGTTTCCCGTACCGTCGCCATGGCTGATAAATATTTTGGCGGTACGCTTCCGACAGATCGGGAAGCAGATGCAATTGATGAGGAGCTCATTCAGCAGGCCGCTTCCCTCCGGGATATCGTTGCAGATTATTTTGACGAGACACAGCTGAAAAATGCTTTGATCGAAATTTTCAAGCTTGTTGACAGAGCAAATAAATATATCGACGAAACAGAACCTTGGAAATTGGGAAAAGATCCCTCTAAAAAAGCTCGTCTTGCCAGCGTATTATATAACCTGCTGGATACGATCAGAATTATTTCCGCCCTTCTCAGTCCTTTTATGCCCTCTGCAATGCCGAAAATCTGGGAACAGATCGGTGCAGAAGAACAGCATGTGATCTATGAAAAAATCAATCAGTTCGGCATACTTCCTCAAAATGTCACTGTGCACAAAGGTGAAATCCTGTTTCCCCGGATTGATGCTGAAAAAGAAACCGAAGAACTGAATGAAATCCTTTTGAAATCTATGCCCAAAGAACAGCCAGCATTTACACCTGCTCCCCTTGCGGAAGAAATTACAATTGATGATTTCACAAAAACAGATCTCCGTGTTGCAAAAGTCATTTCTGCTGAAAAAATCAAGAAATCTAAAAAATTGCTGTGTCTCCATCTGGATGACGGATTTGGCGGCAGACAGGTCGTCTCTGGTATTGCCGAATGGTATCAGCCACAAGATCTGATTGGCAAAAAAGTGATCATTGTGGCAAATCTCAAGCCTGTCAAGCTTTGCGGTGTCGAAAGCTGTGGCATGATCTGCGCCGCTGATCTCCCTGATGGAAGCGTTGCCGTTCAATTTGCAGATGAAAAATTCCCTTGCGGCGCAAAATTGAGATAATCAGCAAGAGGACATTTTTGCAATGTCCTCTTAAATTTTTCTTGACATTTTTGATAAAATATGATATAATAAAATTAATATTTTTGTAAATAATAAGGAGGTTTTCAACTATGACAGTGAAAAAAAAGTTTTTATTCACGATTCTGTCGATGCTTTTCTTCATTGTTGCGTTTGCCTTCCCGGTTCATCCCCCATGGCCACCGGGCAACGTCAGCATTTCCGCATCCGCAGAAGCACCCAACATGCGTGTATGGGTATCAGATACGGAATATGGTGATGTTCCAGCTATATTCCGCAAGGGTAGGAGCTATTATCTCTGCTATGAGCTCACAGACCC
>AUXO013781355.1_pt1 | contig 10193 bp, 10 predicted proteins | sample 768731 | NCBI WGS metagenome assembly AUXO01 (sample SAMN02715735, study PRJNA202380) | gut metagenome | biome: sheep rumen | host: Ovis aries | place: New Zealand: Palmerston North | reverse complement strand
TTATCTTTTTGTTTGAGTAATTTAAGCTTACTATTAATAAACCTCTAGTTTGTCTTATGTTATGAGAAAAGGTATCAGCTTTAGTATCTGTATTCTACATTAGCTTTGCTGTAATTACATGTAATATGTTCATTAGTTGCTCTCCTTTGAAATCTGTGGTTATTGGTTTTGAGTGCATCATCTAATGATTAGTAATCTCTTATATCTATATCTGTGCACACTATCGTATGGAATTTATATAATGTTACTTCTAACAACAGTATTACATTAGTATCTAAGTCTTGCTTTAGGATTGCCTAAGGCATTAGATAGTTCTACTTAAGTTAATACCTTATTTAGAATCTCCGCTATTAGGGGCTAGGTTTATAGTTTGATCATTTCTTCTCTTTCAGAGAAGAGAATGCATTATATGTGTTCTCTTTTTTTGTTATTTTTTTGATCTTCTATTGAAATTAAGAAGTAATGAACTATAACAGCACACGCTAAACAAAAAAACAAATAATTATGTTTAAATTAGATTTGGAAAAAATTGGGAACAAAGCATTCCCTTGGGTCGTAGCTATTGTTATAGCAACTCTTTGTGTTGGATTTAAGTATGGTAGTAATTTCGGAGGAGAATCTAATTTACCTCATGTGAAAGATTCTGTATCAGTAAATTCCATTCACTTTACGGATTCAAGTTCACTTAAAACAGTGTACTTCGAGTCTAAAGGTAAGGAATTCGTAGACCTTCTTGATTACTTCTGTGAGAAAAACCAGAATTTAGAAATCGTTTCTATTACGAGAGAAGCCTCTGGTAATCCTATGGAAACAAAAGGCTATAAAGTAGTCTTGAAATGAAGTAAAAGATTGTTTTCGGGCACTAGTATATCTAGTGCTTTTTTATTATATAAAAGCATGAAGTTATGAAAACTTGACATTGAACGATAAAAGTATATATGTAAATAAATAAACAAATATAAAAAACAACAAAGCTATGTATGAAATTAGAAAATTCTATCTGACAAACTCGATGACAGTTCAGGAACTGTTCGATGTTTTTACTGGGGTATGTGAGAACTTCCCTTCAACTACGGAAAAGCAAAAAGAAATGCTGGCTGCATGGAATGCTTCTATGGCTCGTGCTAAAGAGCATGCTTTCCCTATCTACCATGCCGTAGACTCTCGAGTGGAAAAAGGTAACTATCACGAAGTAGGCCTTTTGAATGTTGAAGGTCTTGGAATTGTTGGTGTTATGGTGCTTGATAAAGGCTATCATATCATCAATGCAATAACGCTGAAAATGAATATTGATGCGTTTGCTATCTATTCAACCGTTCCTGCATGGCAAGCAAAATTTGGCCCTGAGGAAACGAAGAAAATCTTCGATACGCTCACCAAGTTAATCCTTATGGAATGTACGGAACGTTCAATATCTCTTGAGCTCATCAAGGATGAAAGCAAGTGAAGTTGAATATTACGAAAAACTAAAATGCTGGAAGTATCTTATTCCAGCATTTTCTTATAGGGTGTTTTATGCAGTTAATGCTTTTTGATCTAAGAAGTTGCTAGTTTTTATTTTTCAGCATGACATGGCTGAGAATGAATTGAGAAACTCATTGAGTGTAAAATCTTGATAATTTTTTCATGCTCATTTTTGATTCCATGGATTATGAACTCTTATATTGAGAATGTTTCAAGTGGTGTCTTTTTGAACACCTCAAAGAGAATAAGCATGTTTATGATATAAGGTATTTCTTCAAACAGTGTATGATTTTCTATCACTACTTCATTTAAGTGTTGCTAAGGAAACAAACTTATTTCAAATTCTTGGATCATAATGTTTTAAAAAGTTTGTAATTTCGGTTTTTGCATTCTGTGAAGATGTTGATAAAAGTTTTCAAGCTTGATAGTTTTTCATTGTTCAGAAATCATTAAATCAGATATTTTGTTTACCTAAGAAGGTAGTAAGAACTTCATGTGTCCATCATCATTCTATTCTTTGAAGCTCACTTGCTGTAATTGGTGCATATCTATTTCAATTCCTATCATTTTTTCTTAATTTGTTTTTTGCATATGCTAATTCTAATAGTTTATATCATTTGTTTCATCTAATTTTAGCTACTCATACTTCAGAGTCTTTTAAAAGAATCTTACGACCGCTAGGTTCTCCAAGAGGAATCTTTATCTGATATCCTAAGCTACCATCATTCCATCTCATACGTTGTATAGACGTTCTCATAAGAGTATCAAAATGTTGAGCCCTTGCTAATTCGTTTATTCAACTTACAAGATAACAATCTCAAAGTTGTCCCTGTTGTAATCTTTCTCTTCAAGCAAAAAGCTGTCTATATTCTGCATCACTCATTGTTTCATGATGTTGAAGATACATTTGTTCATTGTGTTGAATCTGAAGAGTATCGGTTTGATTCTGTATCTGTCATATCATATCTCAACTCAAATGTCATAGTTCTCAATCAGTACTACTCGTAATCCTATGTAAAGATTTTAGTTTGTTGATATAGTTACCAATATGAGCTAAACTATTTTTTCACAATTTTCAATCACAGTCTTTTAATTTCATTCATGCAAGTCTTTGTAGTTCTCTATAATCGCGATTTTGTAGTTTATCTTTCATCTTTTTTGCTTCAGGAATATTATCTAATCTGCGATTATTGAATATTCTTTTAACAATATTTAGCTTGCTATTTGGTGATTTTTCGGTCCATTCTTTAGCATATTCAGAAGTTTTTAATTCAGGACTTCTCCATCTATCAATTTCAATCATTTTGTAATCTAACGAGTAAAATTCATTATCTAAATTCTATATAAAAATTTACTTTTTGCAAAAAACAGCTGATTATCTCTTATAAAAAAGAGCATTTTTTGATTTTTTGTTAAATTTAGAATATACTTAATTGATTTTATTATTTATGCCTTAGTATATGAATAGAGAAAGTTATGATAATGTATCTTCTTCAAAGAATCAAACAAATTGAAAAATAACCTCTTTTATTAAGAAGGCAATGGCCCCTGTAATAACTACAGTTTTGTTAGCCTCATGCTCCCCAACTAATACTTCAACAACTCAAGAAACTAAGACAATCCAAATTGGTCAGTGAGCTACACTTTCATCTGTAGTAAAAGATAGTTTATGATTATCTCAAGATGTAACTTCAGATCCAAAACTTTGTAAATTACTAATCGATAATATTGCAGAACAAAATAATATCCAAGATATTGATAGAATTAAATTAGATCAAGTATTGAAAATTGATATGGATAGTCTTCAGAATGTAATTGAAACCTATCAAGCAGACACATTGTGAATTCCTAAAAAATGAGAAGTTAAGGAACAAAGAGAGATAATAGAAAATGTATCTTATACAACAATTCATTCAGTAAAGGAATTTAATAACTCTGATAATTTCTTAATAAAAAAAATTAGTAGTGATGAAAAAATTAAATGAAAGTTTATTAAAGTTTTAAAAGAATGATATAGTATTAAATTTTTAAATCCAAGAGAGACTGTTGATTCTCCTACATTTTCTTTGGATGAAATAACAAAGCCCAAAGAAATTTTAGGAAATGAATTAAATGGTAAAGAATTTGTTTTAGATCCTGGTCATGGATCTTTGGATACATGAGCAATTTGATTGGCGCAATATTGAGATTCAGTGAATAAAGAAAAAGTTGTTGTTTATGAAAGTGCTGTTATGATGGATTTGACATACAGAATTGCAAGAGAACTTAGGGCTCATGGAGCAAAGGTTAAACTAACTCATTATATGAATAGAAGAGGAATTATGGATATTAAAGATTTGCCTCCATGTTCAAGAACTTTTAATGATAAATGAGAGGAAATATACCAAGATATTTGGGATTGAGTAGATAAAGACTCAAAATGAAATTTGTTTGGAGCTGGTAAAAAACCTCTAACGAAGAGAGGTGAAATTTCAAATAAGTATTTACCTGATTTGTTTGTTTCTCTTCATGCCGATATGTTGCCAAAGTGAGATTCAATTGATGATAAATCTAAAATTCTTTCAATTAAATATGATGCAAGGCAACAGAATGAATCCTCTAAAAAAATAGCTAGTCAGTTGTTAAATAATTGATTTGGTTACTATTATCAGTGAAAACTTGCTCAAGATGTTAAGCGTGACGTAATAGAACAACATCTTCGTGTATTAAATACAGCTAAATCTCCAGCAGTGTTAATTGAATTTTGAAATATCTCACAAGAATCACAAGCTTATATTCTTAGAGAGTACTCAAAACGTGAAGAATTAGCAAAAAACTTTGTCTCATCACTTATTAAAGTTTATAAAAAATAATAAATCATGAATAATAAATTAACCTCATCAATCTTACCTCCTAAAAATCCTTCAAACAGAAATGTAAAGAAGGTATTTTGATGATTGTTACTATGAACATTAATGTTAGCTTCATGCTCTGATAAAAAGGATGCTCCAAAGTCTGAACCTGATAAACCTAATTTTGAAGAAATTCAGGAAGTTATATCAACTGAAAGTATTTCACCAAAAGATGTTCAAGAAACACGAGAATATAAGGTATATAAATTGTGATTATGATCTATCGTCCCAATTAAATGAGATATTCAAAGAGCTAAGGTAAAGATATCGAATACTCCAGAATTATCAAAACTCTTAACTTGAGAGGATGTTGATTTTGAAACAATATTACCAAGTATTATCAAGGAAAGTATGATGAATGCTGATGCAAAATCTAATTCTTGAGCAGTTTGATACTTTCAATTAAAACCAATTGCTGTTAAAGACGTTGTTGCTGCCTATGATTTACAGAATCTTAAGCTTGATGTAAATAATCCTGTTGATAATGTTATTCTATGAAGTCTTTATAGAAAAAGGAGTATGAAGTTGTTAAAAGAATGATTAACAGAAAATATTTCCGAAAAAGATTTAGAGAAAATGATGATCCTATCATATAATGTCTGACCAGCAAGGTCAAAAAGTCTTTTTAAAGAATCGAGAGCAAAAAATTATCAAGATTTTGAAAAGTTCTTAGCTAGAAAAATTTGAGCAAGGAAATCTCCAACAAAGACGAGAGATAAAACATATTGAGTGGATTTTATGGATCCAATCTCTGATGTTGATATTTCAAAATTAAAAACAAATGAGGATAAGAAAGTTGCTGAGGGGGTAAGATATGTTGCAATAATTGATTGAATGACATGATATATTAAATCAAGTGAAACAATCCAAATCCTTTGAAAAATAACTTGTGATGAAAATACCACATTATTCTCTGCAGTAAAAAAACTTAGAGAACAGTGAGTGTTTAAAGCTGATTCATCAGTTAATGCTATTTGTAAAGTTATATTAGAAACTAATGGATATAAAGATACACAAACTCCTAAAAATACAGAATTATTGCTAATAAAAGAACCATTAGAAAGCTATTTAAACAATATTTAAAAAAATACAAAAATACTATTGCAATAAAAAGCATTATTACTATATCACAGGTAATAATGTTTTTTTTATTTTTCTATACTTATTATAATGAGGCTTACATATAAAGATTGACGATTGGAGTATATGCAAGAATGAGATGTTCTTGTAATCCTTTCTCTCTATGTTGAAGATAGAAGAAAATGAACTGCAACAAAGCTTATGCAAATGCTTAAAGAAAAGGCTGAAGAGCTTGAAGTTGATACAATCGAATTCTCTGCTATGTCTTTTGATGAAGAAGACTGATTACCAACAGAGGACTTAAAAGATTGGTATGAGAGATTATGATTTGAATGTGTTGATGATTATAATATTTGAGCAGCTAAATGATATGTTATGAAAATGGAATTATAGAAGATTAAGGTATCATTTAATTGCTAGTATTTTATAATCTTTTTCAATAATGCAAATAATCCGAACACCTGTTCTTACTTCTTTTATGATAATTTTTTTGATCCTTTGATTCTTATCTTTCAGGATAAATTCATTGAAAGCATCTTTTACTAAATCACAAAAGACTGCATATCTTAAAAGGTTTAATTTCATTAGGAATATAACTCTAGCTTGAGTAATCCTTTTCTTGGTTTGAGTAATCGTATGATTATTACTTCAATTCTATTTTAAAGTAGAAATACCTTATTGAAGTACATCTTTACTCTGTACTACGATATGAACCTTATGTGTAACAATTAGTTCAGCTATTCATTATCGAATTATTCTAAAAGTAAAGAAACAATAATGCATAAATTTAAATAAAAACTAGTAAATGAAACAAGTCCTTATACCAATAATAACTGTTTGTTTTCTTTCTTTACTTTTTTGATGTGAAAATAAGGAAACGTTAAATGAACAGATAGAAAAAACAACAATTATACAGTACTGTGAAAGTAACGGATGATATATAGGTTGAACCGATGATATGGTATGTTATTTCGCAAATTCTTCTTGTAATGCTATAGAGTTTTATGAATGAACATGTCTTCCTGTTCTTGAACAGCAAATTGAATATGATGAAAATTTGGCAGAGCAGTATTGTACGCAACAAGATTGAGTAGTAAATACTATAGATGTTTGATGAAATGATGAAAAGATATGTATCTTCCCGAATCAGTCAGTATGTTCTCTAATGGAGCTCTTTAATTGAGATTGTGATATATAAGAAATAAAAAAATTGAGAGTTTTAAATGCTCTCAATTTTTAGATTATGCTATAGTAATTATCATCTAGGACAGCTTGTTAAGAAAAAGATATCCATAAGATTGTTATCGTATTGATTAAGTCTTTCGCATTCATCATCACTGATTTCATATCAATTTCATTCAAATAATGTAAGCCACTCTCCATCAACATATTCCATAATTGTTTGATAGTTATTATACCCCTTATCTTCACTATAACTGTAGAAGTTAACTTCCATGTAATTATTAACAATATCATTGATAGTGTAGCTTACGCTTTCAATAGAATAAGGTTGCTGATAGTCATAATTTGTTTTTTTGATAAAGTTTTTTAATGTTCACTCTTCTCAAATTTTGAATCCTAAATCGGTGTTATCTGCACATCATTCATAATGTGAATTTCCTTCATTATCTTTTACTAAGTCTAGTGTTATTTGATATTCATGGTTGTCTCATTTTCATAAATCAACGCATCCAGTTTTTACTAGTTTTCATGACATCTGATATCATGAGAATGTTATATTATCGTTATTGTAATTAATCTCATTAAGATAATAATATTTAATTCAATTAGCATCTAAAAAGTTTAAATGTCCTCATCTAATTGAAGCCATCCAAAAAGGTTCTTGTCCATCAGCATTAATGCTAAGATCTTTTAATCTGTGAACTCATTCTGGTATTCTTCAGCATGAAAGTTCCGTGTAATAAGTAGCTTTTTCATCAAATTTTTTCCACTCTTCTTCGTAATTAATAGCATTTCATTCCTCATCTTCTCAAAGTAATAATTCATAAGGAATTTCTTGTTCTAAATTTGATAAGTAAAAACAAAAAATATCTTTATTAGAGTATTCAACGTATGATCAAAAAGGTTCATCTCATAAATATTCAACATGCCATCAATCAAAAATCCTACTTGAAAAGTTGATGTCATTGGATTTTATTCAGCTTCATGTTATAATATATCAATCTATGTCCATAAAATTAGAATCATCAAGTGTATCATTTCGTTCTATTAAATGTTGTGATATTGGATTGGTGATATTGAGCTCATGAGAAAATTTTTCCATAATAGTAATTATTTCTTTATCTTTCTCTTGATAATTAGTATCAATATCGGTTGCTTTGTTTATTTTTTCCTCGTTACATCAAGGGAGAATAAAAAGGCAACATAACCCAGCCAATCATATTAAAAGATGATGTTTCATTGTTATGGATTTTTTTAAAAAATAAAACATTACAATGATTAATATAAACTTATTGTTAAAAAACAAGAATTTTTGGAAATTATTTGTTTGATAATTGGATGAATATTTCTATATTCCTAGTAAATATTCTTTAGTATTTTATAAATAAAAGATGAAGAGAAATATTTTAATATTAGTTTTATGTTCTTGTTTCCTTTTTACTGCTTGTACATCATCAGAGCAGTCAAGTGAAAATAATGATAATAACCAGGAACAAGTAATTGTAAATTATAGTTGAACGTTAACTACTGTTTGAGTTTGACCAGTTATTTGAAAAGAGAGAGACGTATGAGAAAATGATTTAGTTTTAAGATGATGGTCAGAAGATACACTAGTTCATCTTTTTGTTCCTGAAGAAATATATAAAAAAGCTTTTAGTTCAGAAGAAGATTATCTACCTTGAACTAAAATAGCAATTGAGTGATCGGTATCAGAACTTCCTTGAATGTTAGGACATCGTTATTATAGCTTAAAAGCAGCTCAGAGTATGAAAGTGGTTGGATATCCTGATATTAATGAAATTAGTGAAATTCTTCAATCATATTGAAAATGTCAGGAAGATAGTGATTGTTCAATGATTGGATGAATAAGTCCATTGGAGTGTTATATCCCAATTAATGAAAAATTTTCTAAAATTTCGTATGATATTTTATCTAGTTATGATACTCGTATTTGAGGTGATAAAAGTGGTCGTGTTTGTGAATATGCTGCTTGAACAATGTGTAGATTTAATACATGTATGATTAATTACTGATCTGATGCTAAAGTTCCATATTATGAAGGTCCTATTGAAGAAAAATATGCATTAACATGTCCTAAAGATTTAAACGATTGTAATTCTGAATGAGGTCCAGTTTGTTCTTCAGATTGAGTTGAATATGCGAGTGCATGTGAGGCTTGTGAAGCATGAGTCAGTTTGTATGTTACTTGAGAATGTGATTAAAATATCATAAAGAGTCTTGGTTTAAATCCAAAGGCTCTTTTATTTTTAGAAAATAGAATATAAGTCAAGATTTATATGCTTAATAACATATATGGATTATAGTTTTTTGAGATAAATTCCATATAATTGGTAAAATACATGATTTTTTTACTTTTGACTGTTTATTAAAATGACGGTTGAGGCAGATAATTCTCTAAGAGAGGGGACTGAAAGTGCTTTGGATCAAGATACACAATTCTCTTTAGTAGATTTAAAAAAAGAAATTGCTGAAGAAGTTATTAATAAAATGATTGAAAAGAATCCTGATTCTTTATCATTATTATTTAAAAAAACAGCAGCGGATTATCTCGTTGATGAATGAACCTTAGAGGACCGTGCAACTGACGCTTTTATGTGAGCTATTTGAAGCTGATTAGACTTTCTTTCACCAGAGTTAGAAAAATATAGAGAAATGATGAACACAGCTAAAACAAAAAGTGATTTAGAGAGTCTAAAAGTAAAAATTTTTAATGAAATAGATTGAGTTCAGGAACAAAATCCATCTCAACAAGATGAGGCGATTCGTGATGTAAATAATCCTGGAACAGGTACAACTCAAAGAGCTAAGATTGATACCTCAAGTGCTAGTTATGAAATAGATCATTTTGATATTATCGCATCACAAGAAGCTAGAAACTTATATGATTGATTAAAATGAAAAGAAAAACCAGATTTAGAACCATTTGCATGTGCACTTAAGGTATATAATACCTTAAAATCTCAAAATAGACTTAAAAATTCTAAATATATGACAGTAGTTGATTTTACTAAGAATAAGTCAAATCACCGTTTTTTTGTAATCAACATGGAAACGAATACTGTAGAAGATGCTGTTAAAGTGTGACATTGAAAAAATACTGGGTGAGACTGGGCTAAACAATTCTCTAATAGAATGTGAAGTAATCAAACTTCATTATGAGGATACCTATTGCCTGATCAAATCACTAAATCTCCCAATAAATCATGGTCTTGATTGAGACAAATTACTTGAATAGAAGATTCAAATAGTAATTCAGCAGCACGTTGAATAGCTGTGCATCCATGATGAGAGAATTTATGAAGTGAATGATGTTTTACTCTTCCAAACGATGTCTCAAGAAGTATTATGGAAAAAATTAAGTGAACATTTCTATTCGCATATGCGAAGGACTCAGAATATTTTGCTCAATCTCAGTATTTCTCAGCAAGAGCAGATTGAGCTATTGCTGCTTAATAACAAAAAAAACTGGTCTATAAAAACCAGTTTTTCTATATGAATAAACAACTACTATTTAACAGCAGCTTTAAATTCAGAACCAGCTTTGAAAGTAACAAC
>AUXO010458536.1_pt1 | contig 10193 bp, 6 predicted proteins | sample 768731 | NCBI WGS metagenome assembly AUXO01 (sample SAMN02715735, study PRJNA202380) | gut metagenome | biome: sheep rumen | host: Ovis aries | place: New Zealand: Palmerston North | reverse complement strand
TATACCAATTATCTTTTTGACAAGGGTATCGACAAGATACTTAAGAAGGTTGGAGAAGAAGCGACCGAGATAGTGATCGCAGCCAAGAATCCCGACAGGGAAGAGGTAAAGTATGAGATCGCCGATTTCCTTTATCATGTAATGGTCCTTATGGCAGAATGCGGGCTTGACTGGACCGATATCGTGAAGGAACTTGCCAACCGCTAGGACCTGAATATGAGAAGAACAGCATTAAGTGAAGAGATACTCTTAACGGTTGAGAAGCCGGCAAGGTACATAGGCAACGAAGTGAACAGTGTTGTCAAGGATAAGACACAAGTGGATATAAGGTTTGCCATGTGCTTTCCGGATGTGTACGAGATAGGTATGTCTCACCTTGGTATCCAAATACTGTATTCAATGTTTAACACGTTCGACGATGTATGGTGCGAACGTGTTTATTCGCCGTGGACAGACCTGCATGCCATAATGAAGGAGAAGGATATCCCTTTATTTGCGCTTGAATCCCAGGACCCTATCATTGATTTTGATTTTCTGGGGATAACACTCCAGTATGAGATGTGCTATACAAACGTTTTACAGATACTGGATCTTTCGCATATCCCCCTGTATGCAGAAGACAGAGATGAGAGTTACCCTATAGTGATAGGCGGAGGCCCCTGCACCTATAATCCGGAGCCCATTGCCGATTTCTTTGATCTCTTTTACATAGGTGAAGGAGAGACAGCCTACAGGCTGCTTCTTGACCTTTATAAGGAATGTAAGAGAGAAGGACTTTCAAGAAAGGAGTTTTTGCATAAGGCTTCCCATATTAACGGGGTATACGTTCCGTCCCTCTATACGGTTGAATATGATGCTAACGGCCTGATAAAGTCGTTTTACCCTAAAGATGATGACGTCCCTTCCGTTATCCGCAAAGAAATAGAGATGAATGTGTCCGATACATATTATCCGCTCAAGCCTGTGGTTCCCTTTATAAAGGTTACCCAGGACAGGGTGGTGCTTGAGATACAGAGAGGCTGTATCAGGGGATGCCGTTTCTGCCAGGCCGGAATGCTCTATAGGCCCGTAAGGGAGAGGGATGTAAACCTGTTAAAGTCATATGCAAAAGAAATGCTTGATAATACCGGATATGAGGAGATATCCCTAAGTTCATTAAGTTCAAGCGATTATACGCATTTAGAGGAACTCATAAACTTTCTTGTTGATTATGCGAAAGAGAAGAAGCTTAACATATCCCTTCCTTCTCTAAGGATCGATGCCTTTTCACTGGATGTGATGAGTAAGATCCAGGATGTAAGAAAGTCATCGCTTACCTTTGCGCCGGAAGCCGGTTCACAGAGACTGCGAAATGTTATAAACAAGGGTCTCACCGAGGAAGTGATACTTGAAGGAGCAAGGCAGGCCTTCCTTGGAGGATGGACCAGGGTTAAGCTCTATTTTATGCTGGGACTTCCTACGGAAACAGAGGATGATTGCAGAGGTATAGCGAAGCTCAGTAATGAGATAGCTAAGCTCTATTATGAACTGATACCAAAGAGTGAGCGTAAAGGAAGGGTACAGATAGTTGCGTCATCATCCTTCTTCGTCCCCAAGCCCTTTACCCCCTTTCAGTGGGCTAAGATGTATAGGAAGGATGAGTTTCTGGATAAGGCTCATTTTGTCAATGAATGCATGCATGAACAGCTAAACAGCAAGTCCATTAAGTATAATTACCATGAGGCTGATGTCAGCATATTGGAAGGAGTTTTTGCAAGGGGTGACCGGAAGCTTTCGGCTGTGCTTGTCAGGGCCTATGAGAACGGATGCCTTTTTGATGCGTGGACAGAGACCTTCAGGGAAGAACCCTGGATCAGGGCTTTTGATGAGTGCGGTATATCCATGGATTTCTATACAGCCAGAGAAAGGTCTCTTGATGAGATCCTTCCCTGGGATATGATAGATATCGGAGTTACGAAGGACTTTCTTAAGCGTGAGTGGAATAACGCCCTGAATGAGACCGTTACACCAAACTGCAGGATGAGGTGCTCCGGCTGCGGAGCAAGGATTTTTGGCGGAGGGGTGTGCTATGAAGGTTAGGATAAGGTTTAAAAAAGAAGGTGTTATGAAATATATAGGGCATCTGGATGTCATGAGATATTTTCAGAAGCTCTTAAGGCGTTCGGACATCCCGATCGCCTATTCACAGGGCTTAAGTCCACATCAGATCATGTCTTTCGCAATGCCCTTAAGCACAGGCCTTGAGTCGGACGGAGAGTATGTGGATATAGAAATAACAGAGCCTGTGGCATCAGGAGAGGCAATAAACAGGATGAATGCCCATAATGTTGAAGGCATTGAGATACTGTCATTTAAGGAACTTCCGGAAGGTGCTAAGAACGCGATGGCAAGCATAAGCGCTGCCGATTATACGGTTTCTTTCAGGGAAGGATACTATCCTGCCTTTTCATGCATCAATACCTTAAGAGAGATGTATGCTAAGGAGAGTATCGATGTTTTAAAACAGACAAAGAAGAGTGAGAACGTGGTTGACATAAAACCCGGTATATATGCGATTGACGGGAATGATGATAAGATACATTTATGCCTCTCTTGCGGAAGTGTACTAAACATTAAGCCCGAGCTTGTGATAGGGGCTGCCTTTATAAGGGAAGGGGAAGAGCTTTCGGAATTTGCTCTTTCTATCAGGCGTAATGAAATATATACTGATATTGACGGTAAAAGGGTCAGCCTTGACATGATAGGAACAGATATAGAATGAATGAGAAGACTATTGTACTAACCAAATACTCAGGGGCTTTACTATATATGTGCATGGATGAGAAACGTCCGCTTGAATACCGTTTTTTTGATGAGGATGAAGATGCCGTCGGCAATATCTATGTATGCATGGTAAAGGATATAGTAAAGAATATCGGAGCCTCATTTGTTACTTACGGAGATAACAAAACGGGTTTTATTAAAAGCACTTCCTATAAAAGAGGCAGTCTTATACCGCTCCGGCTCAAAAAAAAGGGAGATGAGGACAAGGCCCCCCTTTTTACCGATGACCTGTCACTTACCGGAATGTACACTGTCATAAGGAATTCCGACAGGAATTTTGCCATATCCCAAAAGATAACGGGTGATACAAGGAAGGAGTTAAAGGAGGCTTACGGGTCCTTTTTTGCAGACCTTGAGTATGGAATAACACTCAGGACAAACAGTGCATATGCAGGCAGGGGCGAGGTCCTCAAGGAAGCGGATGAACTTGCCGGCATTATGGATGAGATCCTGTCCGTTGCAGATAAAAGAACATGCGGTACTGTATTGTACAAGGGTGACAGCGAATGGCAAAGACACTGCCTTAAAGCAGACGCTGCCTGTCTTGAAAGAATAATAACGGATGATACTGAAATATATGAGACACTAAAAAAGGGTATTGTCAGCAAGTTCTGCAGTATGAACCCGGAAATAAAGATCGAACTCTATAATGATAAGATGCTTCCCTTAAATAAGCTGTATTCAATAGCTTCCGGGCTTGAGGAAGCACTTAGTGATAAGATATGGCTTAAGTCGGGAGGCTTTTTGTATATCGAACAGACGAAGGCCTTGTGCTCCATTGATGTTAATACCGGGAAAAACATTAAGAAGACCGATAAGGAGACCACCTTCTTTGAATGCAATATGGAAGCGACGGAAGAGATCGCAAGGCAGATAAGACTGAGGAACTTAAGCGGGATCATCTTGATCGATTACATAAACATGTCGGAGGAAAGGCACCTTAACCAGGTCATAGGATACTTAAAGAAGCTGATATGCCAGGATCCCGTAAAGACCAAGGTCCATGATGTCACAGAGCTTTCGCTTGTGGAACTTACAAGACAGAAGGAACTTGAAACCTTAAAGGATATGCTTGATGCCGTAAAGAATAAGAATGAGGTAAGTAATGTCTGAATTATCACCTATGATGCAAAAATACCTTGAGACAAAAGAAGAATACAGCGATTGTATTCTCTTTTATCGTCTGGGTGATTTTTACGAGATGTTTTTTGAAGATGCCAAGATAGTGTCAAAGGAGCTGGAGCTTACCCTTACCGGTAAGCAGTGCGGCCTTCCGGAAAGAGCACCCATGTGCGGTGTTCCCTATCATGCGGTCGAAGGCTTTTTAAATAAGCTTATTTCCAAGGGCTATAAGGTGGCAATATGCGAACAGGTTGAAGATCCGAAGCTTGCCAAGGGACTGGTCAAAAGAGAAGTTACAAGGATAGTTACTCCCGGAACCAACCTTGATATGCAGGCTCTGGATGATACAAGAAACAATTATCTTATGTGCATCGCATACATAGCTGACCGGTACGGGATTTCGGTATGTGATGTTACAACAGGCCAGTTTATGTCCACAGAAGTTGATTCGGTAAGAAATTTACTGGATGAGATATATAAGTATTCTCCTGCTGAGATTGTATGTAACGATTCCTTCCTTGTAAGCGGTGTCGATGTGGAGGATATCAAATACCGCCTGTCGGTTTCGGTTTATCCCCTTGAAGCCTGGTACTTTGATGACGAATTGTGCATAAGGAAGATAAGGGACCACTTTAAGGTGGAATCGGCAGGCTGCTTTGGGTTTTCGGACAGTGACTGCTCCCTTATAAGCGCAGGGGCACTTCTCCAGTACCTCTATGAGACCCAGAAGAATTCTCTTGCCCAGATAGGAACGATCAAAACATATGATGTATCCGAATATATGATCCTTGATTCGGCTACAAGGCGAAATCTTGAGCTTACCGAGACGATGAGGGATAAGCAGAAAAAGGGCTCTCTATTGTCGGTCCTTGACAGGACAAGGACAGCCATGGGTGGGAGGGCCTTAAGGTCCATGCTTGAACAGCCCCTTATCAGGAGGGATGAAATAAACAAAAGGCTTGACGCCGTTGAAGCCCTTCTTAAGAATGCCATCACCCGTGAGGAACTTCGGGAATACCTGAATCCTGTATATGACCTTGAACGTCTTATGAGCAGGGTTGTCTATAAGTCGGCCAATCCCAGAGACCTTATAGCCATGGCCGGTTCACTTAAGATGCTTAAACCCATAAAGCAGCAGCTTTCCGACTTTAAATCCGGACTTCTTAATGAGCTCTTTACCGATCTTGATACACTGGAAGACCTTTATGCTCTGATATCTTCATCGATTTCGGAAGATGCTCCCATGCAGATAAAAGAGGGAGGCATTATACGGGAAGGATATAATGAGACCGTAGATTCATTAAGGAAGGCCAAGAGTGAGGGTAAGAGCTGGCTTGCGGCCCTTGAGGCCAAAGACCGCGAGAGGACCGGTATCAAGAACCTTAAGGTTAAGTACAACAGGGTTTTCGGTTATTATTTCGAGGTTACCAATTCATTTAAGAGCATGGTTCCGGATGACTATATAAGGAAGCAGACACTTACAAATGCCGAACGTTATACAACGAATGAGCTTAAAGAACTGGAAGATAAGATACTGAATTCAGAGGAGAAGCTCTTCTCCCTTGAGTACGACCTGTTCTGTGAGATCAGGGATACGCTGTCTGACAACATAGACAGGATACAGAAGAGCGCAAGAGTAATAGCTTATCTTGATGCGATAGCGTCCCTGTCATATGTTGCCGAAAAGAATAACTATTGCAGGCCATCCATAAATGAAAAGGGAGTTATCGATATAGAAAAGGGCAGGCATCCCGTTGTGGAGAAGATGTTAAGTTCTGATATGTTCATAAGCAACGATACCCATCTGGACAACAAAAACGACAGGATATCCATAATAACGGGACCCAATATGGCCGGTAAATCGACCTATATGAGACAGACAGCCCTTATTGTTCTGATGGCCCAGATCGGCTCATACGTTCCCGCAAAGTCAGCCAATATCGGCATTGTTGACAGGATATTCACAAGGGTGGGGGCATCGGATGATCTTGCGAGCGGCCAGTCAACCTTTATGGTGGAGATGGCAGAGGTTGCAAATATATTAAGAAACGCAAGTCCCAATTCCCTGCTCATACTGGATGAGATCGGACGCGGAACATCGACTTTCGACGGATTATCCATAGCATGGGCGGTGGTTGAATATATAGCAAATCCCAAGCTGCTTGGCGCCAAGACACTGTTTGCCACTCATTATCATGAGCTTACAGAGCTTGAGGGTAAGCTTAATTCGGTTAACAATTACTGTATTGCTGTCAAGGAACAGGGAGACAATATAGTCTTCCTTCGAAAGATCGTTAAGGGAGGAGCAGACAAGAGTTACGGTATCCAGGTGGCCAAGCTGGCAGGAGTTCCCGACCAGGTTATAGACAGGGCCAAAGAGATCGTGGAAGAACTGGCGCAGAATGATATTACGGTGAATGTTTCAGCTATAGGAGATAAGGGCGAAAACAGGAAAAATGTAAAGAGACTCGACGATGTCGACTTAAACCAGATGTCTCTTTTTGATACGGTCACGGATGATGACATAATAAATGAACTCAAAGAGATAGATCTTAATAACATTACACCCATGGAAGCACTGAATACTTTAAGTAAGCTGCAGAACAAGCTTGTCAACAGATGGAGTTATTGATAGGTGGAAAAATGGATAGAAATATTACTGTTCTTGATAAAAACACGATAGATAAGATAGCTGCCGGTGAAGTTGTCGAACGTCCGGTATCTGTCGTTAAGGAACTTGTTGAGAATTCGATCGATGCCGGAGCAGGAGCAATAACCGTCGAGATCAAGGATGGAGGAATAAGCTATATAAGGGTTACGGATAACGGGTGCGGGATAAAGAAAGACCAGGTTAAGACTGCTTTCCTTCGGCATGCGACCAGTAAGATAAAGTCGATAGAAGACCTTATAGATGTGGGCAGTCTTGGCTTTCGGGGCGAGGCGTTATCCTCAATAGCGGCAGTATCAAAAGTAGAATTATTGACAAAGACGGAAGAGGAGTTTACCGGAACCAGATATGTGATAGAAGGTTCGAGGGAGCTTAGCTGTGATGATGTGGGCCTTCCGGAAGGAACGACCTTTATAGTAAGACATATCTTTTACAATACACCGGCAAGACGTAAGTTCCTTAAGACACCGCAGACTGAAGGGTCCTATATATCGGACTTTATGGAAAAGATCATGCTGTCTAATCCGGACATTGCATTTAAGCTGATCATCAATAACAACACGAGACTGCAGAGCTCAGGAAACGGCAAAATCATCGATATCATATATAACCTTTACGGAAAGGACCTGGTTGACGGCCTTCTCCCGATAGAAGCAGATGACGGGGATACAAAGATCACCGGTTATATCGGTAAACCTGAGCTATCACGTGGAAACAGATCTTTTGAGATATATTATGTAAACCAAAGATATATACAGAGCACTGTCATAAGGCGGGCACTGGATGAAGCCTACAAGCCATATCTTATGCTTCATAAATACCCGGTAGTATTTTTATACTTTAACATATCTCCCGAACTTATAGATGTAAATGTCCATCCGACCAAGAAGGAGATACGTTTTCTTGAAGGCGGTGTTCTTTATGACCAGATCGTTAAAAGCATTCAGGAAACCCTGTCTCATAAGGAACTCATACCTGATATCCATGAAAAGGATAAAACCATTTCCGGTACAGTTAAAAAGATAGAAAACGAAAACCTACGCCCGGAACCGTTTGAAAATAAAGTCATATCGGAATACAAGCCGGTTACACAAGAGTATAAAACTCCCGTTATACACGAATATGCTCCTGTTACTCCCAAGTATGAGAAATGGGAAAAAGCAGATAAAACTGTTGAAAATATAACAGATGTAAATAATACAGAAGAACAAAAAAAGCCCGTACAGATGTCCATGTTCGAAGATGGGTTCTTAAGTACGGAAGGAATAAAGAAGCACAGGATCATAGGCCAGGTATTTGAAACATATTGGATAATTGAGATGGACAACAGGATGTATGTTATCGATCAGCATGCGGCCCATGAAAAGGTAAAGTACGAGCGGCTGATAAAGCAGTTTGAAAAGGGGGAAGTGAATTCGCAGATGTTAAATCCTCCGATCATCGTGACTCTTTCCAAGGCCGAAGAGGCTGTGCTGCAAAAATACGGAGAAAATTTCAAAAGGATCGGATTTGAGATTGAACAGTTTGGCGGGAATGAGTACTCCATAAGGGAGATACCGACGGACCTCTTCGGGTTAACTCCGGTTGAATATTTCCATGATCTTTTAGATGAGCTTATGAATGATAAGCTGTCAAGAAACATTGATTCGGTTGACCACAGGATAGCGACCATGGCCTGCAAGAGCGCCGTTAAGGGTAATAGCAGGCTATCCCTTGACGAGGCAAGGACACTGATAGATGAACTTCTTACACTTGACAATCCTTTCAACTGTCCCCATGGAAGACCTACCATAGTATCCTTTTCAAAAAGCGAACTTGAGAAGATGTTTAAGAGGATAGTATCATGAATAAGCTCGTGATCCTGACAGGGCCTACGAGCGTAGGGAAGACCGGTCTGTCTGTAAAGCTTGCCCACAAGCTTAATTGTGAGATCATATCAGCCGATTCCATGCAGGTATATAAGCATATGGATATCGGCACTGCCAAGATAACCGAAAAGGAAATGGACGGAATCAGGCATCATCTTATAGATGTGCTGGAACCCGTGGAAGAATATAATGTATCAAGGTTTAAGGAAGAGGCAGTATCAGCGATCGGGGATATTTACGCAAGGGGAAGGCTTCCCCTTATAGCAGGCGGTACAGGCTTTTATATACAGGCCCTGCTTTATGATGTTGATTTTTCCGATACCGCTCAGACGGAGTACAGAAAAGAGCTTATAAGGATCGCTCAAAGTGAAGGCGGAAACAGCCTGCATGATATGCTTAAGAAATGCGATGAAAAAGCAGCATCATATATCCATCCCAATGATATAAAGCGTCTTACAAGAGCGCTTGAATACTATCATGAGACCGGAATGAGAATATCGGAACATAATGAAAAAGCACGCAAGAAGGAATCCCCATATGATTTTAAATATTTTGTATTAAACATACCCAGGAACGAACTGTATGAAAATATTGACAAAAGAGTCGATGACATGATAAAAAAAGGACTTGTTGACGAAGTGAAGAATCTTTCGGATATGGGACTTGATGAATCATACGTTTCCATGAAGGGACTCGGGTATAAAGAGATACTGAGTTATCTGAACGGGGAGATAAATCTCGATGAGGCGGTCAGGATAATAAAAAGGGATACAAGGCATTTTGCCAAGCGGCAGCTCACATGGTTTAAGAGGGAGAGAGACTGTATTTGGATCAACAAGGATGAATTCGGATATGATGATGACAGGATCATCGATTTTATGGGGAGCTGCATTCAGCTGTCTGATATGAACCGGTAACAAGGTAAGGACATTAAGGAAGGATAGAAAAAAAGACGAAATGAACGATATACGTAAAATTTACAATGCTATGGAAATAGATGAAGAGGTATATTCTTATTCAATGGATAAGCTTGGAGGGCTTAAGGACAGGTTTGAGGAAATAGATGAAAATGCCGAATACAACCAGCTTAAGGTCCTTAAGGCCTTTAAGGAATGCCGGGTTTCGGATGCCTGCTTTACCACATCTTCGGGATACGGGTACAATGATCTGGGAAGGGATACCCTTGAGGAAGTCTATGCCAATATATTTCATACAGACGATGCCCTGGTAAGACCTCAGATAACCTGCGGAACACATGCATTGAATGTGGCGCTTTCATCCAATCTAAGGCCCGGGGATGAACTCCTCTCACCCGTGGGCAAGCCCTATGATACGCTCGAGGAAGTAATAGGAATAAGACCTTCGAAGGGATCGCTGGCGGAATATGGAGTGAGCTATTCCCAGGTAGACCTTTCAGGTGACGGAAGCTTTGACTTTGACGGGATTAAAAATGCCATAAATGATAAGACCAGACTCGTGACCATACAAAGATCCAAGGGATATCAGACCAGACCTACACTTTCGGTTGAGAGGATAGGAGAACTAATATCATTTATTAAGAATATAAAGCCCGATGTTACCTGTATGGTGGACAACTGCTACGGAGAGTTCGTTGAGAGGATAGAACCTTCCGATGTCGGTGCCGATATGGTCGTCGGTTCGCTTATCAAAAACCCGGGAGGAGGTCTTGCACCTGTCGGCGGATATATAGC
>AUXO017033892.1_pt1 | contig 10194 bp, 7 predicted proteins | sample 768731 | NCBI WGS metagenome assembly AUXO01 (sample SAMN02715735, study PRJNA202380) | gut metagenome | biome: sheep rumen | host: Ovis aries | place: New Zealand: Palmerston North | reverse complement strand
ATCCAGTACATGATCCGTTCCCAGGAAATCAAGGTCGATGATTCCGCACAAAAAGAAGCAGAAGAAGAATCATTGAAATCCAAGACCTTCTTTGGAAGGGTCGGCACTATGTTCCACGATATCGGGGCCGCATTTACCAATGCATTCAAGTAGAAGCGAGAGGTGAGCCTATTGATCAAAAGACTATCTAATTTACTGACCAGAAAACCGAAACTGATCTTGGTCACCGCTTTGATACTGGCAGTGGTATCTTTGTTCGGCTACCTTGCCACACCGATCAACTACGATATCCTTACTTACCTGCCGGATGATCTTCCCTCGACCCAGGGGGAACAGTTATTGGAGGACCCCTTCGGTATGGCCGCCACCACGATGCTGATCGTGGAGGGGATGCCGGCCGGTTATTCCGAGGATCTGATCCGGGATATCCGTCAGGTGCCCGGAGTCAGCCAGGCGGTTTCCCTGTCGGATGTTGTGGGAGTCCAGATCCCGGTGGATCTGCTTCCGGCGGAGATCACCCAGCAGCTTTATCGGGACGACAGTGTGATGATGATCGTTCAATATTCCCACCCGGCGGCTTCGGAAGAGACGATGGCCGCCATCGATCAGGTCCGGAAACTCTGCAATAAAAAGTGCTTCCTGGCAGGGTTTTCGGTCGTCATCAAAGATACCAGAGACCTGGTGGACCGGGAACTGCCGCTCTTCATCCTGTTTGCTGTCCTCTTTTGTATGGCGGCGATGATGTTGACGTTGGAGTCCACGCTCCTTCCCATCGCTTTTCTGAGCTGCATCGGTCTGGCGATCCTGTATAATATGGGGACCAACATCCTTCTGGGAGAGATCTCCTATATCACCAAGGCCATCGCAGCGATCCTGCAGCTTGGTGTGACCATGGACTATTCCATCTTCCTGTACCGGCGGTATGCGGAAGAGCGGGAAAACTATGAAGATCGAAGGGATGCCATGGCGGTCGCGGTCGAAGCGGCATTCGGCGCTCTTTCCGGCAGTTCTCTGACGACGATAGCGGGTTTTCTGGCTCTGTGCTTTATGCAGCTTTCTTTGGGAAGAGACATCGGACTGGTCATGGCCAAGGGCGTTGCGCTGGGAGTGCTGACCGTTATTTTCGTCCTGCCATCCTTCCTGCTGATCTTTGACCGATGGATCCAAAAGTTCAATCACAGAACGATCCTGCCAAACATGAGCCGTCTCAGTGATTTTGTGGTCCGTCACCGGAAGGCGTTTCTGGTATTATTCCTGGTGATCCTGATCCCGGCCTACTATGGCCAGAGTCACACGGATATGTACTATAAACTGGATAAATCACTGCCGGGATACCTGCCTTCCATCCAGGCGAACGAATATATGAAGGAGACATTTGATATGACCGGGTCTCATTTCATCCTCATGAGCGATGATGTGAAGGCAACGGATATGAACGTGATCGAAGACCGGATCCGAAAACTGGACGGTGTCACTTCTCTGATCTCCTATCACGCCCTTTTAGGCGAGGGACTTCCGGAATTCTTTATCCCGGAGGAGGTCCGGTCGATGCTGAAGCAGGATGGCTATCAAATGTTGATGGTGAATTCTGACTTTGAGACGGCCAGCCCGGAGGTCAGCGACCAATTGAACCAGATCGAAAACATCATCAAACCCTATGACCCGGATGTTATGATCACCGGGGAACCCGCTTTGACAGACGATCTGATCGATATCGCGGCAGTGGATTTTCGCGTCACGAATCTGATCTCTTTGCTGGCGGTTTTCGTCATCATCATGATCTCCTTCCGGTCCGTCACCGTGCCGGCGGTACTCGTAGCAACCATTGAGCTGGCGATCTTCATCAACCAGGGGATCCCGTATTTTACGGGAAGCGAGATCGCTTTCGTCACACCGACCATCATCGGATGCATCCAGATGGGCGCCACCATCGATTATGCGATCCTGATGACGACCCGGTTCCGGGAGGAACTGCAGAAGGGTCTGGACCGATTCGAGGCCATCAAAGTGGCTGCCACCACATCGGCGCCTTCCATCATCACCAGCGCGTTGGTGTTCTTCTGTGCCTGCAGCGGAGTCACCATCGTTGCGGACATCGACATGATCCGTTCTATCTGTCTGATGCTGGCAAGGGGAGCCATCATCTCCGGTTGTGTCTGTCTCTTCATCATGCCTGCGGTACTCTGCGTCTTCGAACCCTTATTCCAAAAGACCAGCCTGAATTGGCGGACGCCCAGAGGGACTCGTCTAAATCCGGAAGAACGGGCATAAGTCTGAACCATTTTTCTGTTGTTTTATAAAGGGGTTAACGATATAATTTAGAAAAGACGATAGAAGAAGTACGAGGGAGGTCGGCAATGAAGAAAAGAATGTTTTGTCTGGCTGTGGCACTGGTTTTCCTTTTGACTCTGAACGGCTGCGGGACTACTTCCGACGGGGGAGGATCCCAGGACGAAAGCGGTCAGGCCGAAGCCAGCCAGACCGCCCAGGCGGATAAGACGGAAGACGGTTCCGGGATCCGCACGCTGGACTACAGTATAAAGAAAGATTTTCAGACCCAATGGGACGATCATTACAACATGCAGACCATCGACTGTGCATATGATCAGATCCTGTTGGGCGATGAAGACAGGAAGGCTCTGAACGGCCTGAACAGCGCTCTGAGCGATTATAACAAGCAGATCGGTCAGGAAAGCGAGGAAGAATATTTAAGGCTTCAAAAGCAATTTGAAGAGTTCCTGGGCGAAAACGATCGTCCGGATGTGATGTACACTCTGTCCAATGAACTTCAGATGGTTCGTGCCGATGAAACAGTGGCCAGCATCCTTCGGATCACTGACGAATATGCCGGAGGACCTCACCCTTATCAGACCTATTCATCTGTTCTCTTTGATGCTCAGACGGGGTCCAAACTGAAATTATCGGATGTTGTGACCGATGTCGACCGGTTTGAGGACCTCATTGCAGATCAGCTGATCAGCAAATATCCGGATCTTGGAGAAGAAGAGATCATGAGCGGGCTGACGGAAGAGATGACCTGGGTCCTGGGGTATCAGGGGGTCGACGTTTATTATTCTGCCGGTACACTGGCGGCATATGCGGCGGGACCTCTCCACGCTCAGGTATTGTTTGCCGAGGAGCCGAAACTGTTCAATGAAGAATACAGAAACGTGCCGGCCGGGTATACCATTCCCATGTCGGAGTCACTGCCCCTGTATTACGATCTGGAAGGAAAAGGCGAAGCCGATGAGATCGATGTCCGGGGCGACGGATATCAGGAAGGCTATTATGAAAAAATCGTTGTGACATCCGGAAAGGATTCAGCCGGCAGCGAAGCCTGGGTCTATACGATCGATCCGGTCTTTATCCATACTGCAGATGGTGGAAACTATGTATATGCAGAGACCTCATCGGACAATGATTATCGGACCCTCTTTGTTTATGAAGTGAAGAAAGACTCTGTAAAAGAGATGGGAAAAGAGGAGGGGACCGGCTTCTATACCGGAAAGGACTATATGAGTCTGCACATGATCACGGATCCTTCCGAATTTATCCTGGAGACCCGTATCGATGCCCTCAGCACTTATTCCGGAATCAGGCACTGCGCTGTTGGGAAGAACGGGATGCCCGTATCGGAGAAATCCTTCTATGAGATCGAAAACGGATTTGAGTTGACGCTGAAAAAGGATATGGAATTCACCATGCTGGAGGAAAATGGGCAGGAGAAGGGGCCGACGGTCGTACCGAAAGGGTCCAAACTGACTTTCCTTCGGACCGACGGCAGGTCCTGGGTGGATTTCCGGGTGAAGAATGCCGACGCTGCCTATGAGATCAGGGTGGATTATGACGATTCTGACTGGCCGACTAAGGTCAATGGCGAAGATGCGGAAGCGATACTGGATGGAATGATGTATGCGGGATGATCCCCGGGGGAAAAACATGAACGAGGAAATACGGAAGAAGTACCGGATCTGGGACTTTGATGAAGAGGAAAAATGGGTCAATCAGATGGCCCAAAAAGGTCAGGGTCTGACGAAGGCCGAAGGGAGCACATATTGGTTCAGCCCGGAAGAACCGGGGGCCTACCGATACAGATTATTATTCTTGAAAAAGAATGCCTCTTCTGACAGGGGGATGTATGAGATCGCTCTGGAAGAGGAAAACGGATGGGAACTGGTCAGCTCCCGGGGGAAAAGAGCCTGGCTGAAACGACCGGCGTCGGACATCGGGATCGACCTGCTTTCCGACGTGGGCAATAAGCGGAGATTATTGAAACGGATGCGCAGCGGCTTGATCCTGGTCTGCGCGGTATTGTTCGTGACCGCTTTCTATGAGCTTTTCACCGGAATGGTGGGGGGACATTCGGCTGCCACCTACATCGGCCTGGCGGAGATCCTCATCGGGATGTTTTTCCTGGCTTTGGTCATCCAGATCTCCGGAACTCTGAAAATGCTGAAGAATCAGATCGACAGAAAAAAAGGACGGTATTGACCGTCCTTTTTGTTTATCGGGATCACTCCTGAGGTGCATTGGCGACTGCGGATTGGAGCACGGTGTTTGCGATGGCTGCAGCCGTGCTGACGCCGCTTCCTCCGCCTTCCGCATAGACTACGAATGCATAAGGTGCGTTTTCGTTTCTTATGAATCCGGCAAACCAGGAGTTGGAGACTTCCGCTGAGTCGACCTGAGCGGTACCGGTCTTGCCGTAGATATCCAGGCCGGGGAACCGGCTTTCGCCGTAGTTATTCACAACATTGGATTTCATGTATTGAGCCACGATCCCGGCCGCTTCTTCCGTGATCAGAGGCTCTGTTTTTTTATTCAGGTAAATGCTGGTTTTCAGTCCGCCCGGCAAGGTAACTTTGGAGATGATCTGGGGCACCGCGGTTTTTCCGCCGTTGGCGATAGCACCCATGTAGACCATCATCGCGCAGGGATTCACCAGGTCCTTTCCCTGACCTACGCCTGCCCAGGCAATATCCCCGCTGTCCTTGGAATCGAAGTTGAAGGAGGAGGCCCGGGTGGTGATGCCATTGACCGAGTAATTGTTTGTCAGGCCGGTGGCCTGGGTATATTTCGCCAGTTTTTTACCGCCGATCATTTCCGCGATCTGCCCAAAGGCGCAATTGCAGGAAACATTCAGCGCCTGTTCCAATGTCAGATCCCCGTGGACACCGGTACAGGTGATGATCTGATCTCCGATCTGAACACTGCCATCACAATGGAAGGTCCTGTTTTGGATATCCGGGATCTCTTCCAGAGCAGCGTACAGGGTCACCAGTTTGAAGGTAGAACCGGGGATGAATTTTGAAGACAGGAACCGGTTCACGTATACGCCTTCGTAGTTGGGGTCATCTTCCTGAATGGAAGGAGGGTTGGAGGGGTCGAAAGTCGGTGTGCTGACCAGACAGACGATCTCTCCGGTCTTATAGTTATATACTCCAACGGTTCCCTTGTAGTTGCCCAGGGCTTTATATGCGGTCCGGCAAATGTCTGCATCTACCGTCAGATACAGATTGTTCCCGGCAGTTCCCAGGTGTTTGGCTCCGGTGATCAGATTATATCCTGCCAGTTTTCCGGCGAATTTTGTGATGGCACCGGTGGAAATGACTCCCCGGGGCGTGCCCACGGTATGGAGCAGGGCTCTTCGGGTAGTGACATTATCATTGAACGTCCAGTTTCCCTGATTGGAAGCCGCCAGCACTTCACCGTCCCGGTCCATGACGGTTCCGGATTTCAAAACCCCGCCGGAGTAGATGTGTGTGTTGGCGGAGAGGCTGACCCAACTGTCGCCGTTCAGGAACAGCTTCCCTACAAAGAAGCCTGTCCCGGCCAGAAGGATCGCCGCCAGGAAAAAAGTCACGATGGTTCTTCTCGTAATATTCTTCAACGTCTATCACCTCTTTTCTCAAAGAGTCCGTCGATGTCGTTCAGGAAATCATCCATATCATCGAATCCGACATCCGGGTCCTTCTGGGCAGCATCTTTGCCCAGAGGAGGATATTCCTCGTTGCTGCCTTCCAGAACTTCATCGAAGAAGTCATCCACCGATTGAGGCGGCTGGCCCGGGATGCGTATTTTGTTTTTCTTATTCTTGAATTTGATCTTCTTTACCGCAAAGCTTGCTCCCTGACGGGTATCCGCTGCCTTGACGAAGGCCAGAAGTCCCCAGGAGGCCAGCATGCTGGAGCCGCCGCAGGAGACGAAGGGGAAGGTGACGCCGGTAAGGGGGAACATATCCAGAGAACCGAAAACATTCAGCATCGTCTGGAACACCAGCATGGAAGCAGCTGCGCAGGAAGCGATCACATAATAGGAAGACCGGCCGGAACGGACTACCCGGAAGGTGAAAACTGAAAGGGATACGATGCCGGCGATGGCCAGCAAGGCGATGATCAGTCCCCATTCCTCGCAGATCATCCCAAAGACCAGATCGGTATTGGCTGCCGCGATATTGTGGAGCCAGCCTTCACCGGAACCGACGCCGATAAGGCCTCCGCTGGCTGCAGCGGACATGGTCCTTACCTGTTGGTATCCGGCGCCGGAAACATCATCCCAGGCGTGTCCCCAAATAGAAAACCGGGCAGCAATGTATGGTTTGAATCTCAGCATCAGCACCAGCGCAGCGATCGCGGAGCAGCAGATCAGCAAAAGGGTGGCATAATCTCCGGACCGCAGGAAAGCGATGACCAGGAAGGTCACGAAGAAGATCGCCGCAGTACCGAAGTCGCTCATCAAGGCCAATGCGCCGAAGCAGAAGAAGGACATCCCCATAAAGCCCCATAGATTCCTCTTTTTAAACAGTCGTTCCAGGGAGGCCGCCCCGGCAAAGATAAAGAATACTTTCGCCAGTTCAGAGGGCTGGATGGACATACCCATCACATGGATCCAGTTCTGCGCACCGTTTGTGATCGTGCCGAAAAGAAGGCTGGCACACAAAAGTCCGCAGGTCAGGACCGCAGCCAGGTGACGGGTCTTGACGACCCGTTTCAGATCTCTCAGATACCAGGACAGCGCCAGGAAAAATGCCATCCCGATCAGGATCGCCATCAATTGTTTGTGGATGGTCTCGGGCCGGCTGCTGGCAGTTACCGCCAGGCAGAGAGAACACAGGAAGAAAGCCAGGATCTCCGACTCCAGGCCGGTTTTGGATCCCAGATAATTGAACAGTATATATCCCCACATCACCGCCGAAAAGATCAAAAAGCTGGTGGCGATGGTGCCGCTGTGTTCCGGCCGGTTAATGATCAGAGACGATACCGTCAGCATCTGGAACACGGTCAGAAGACAGGTGGTCACGATGGGTGTAATGGTGGATTGGGAGGTAAAGAGCCTCCTTTTTTCCTGAATGGCCGCTTCTTTCGGGGAGATGGTCTCGAACTCCATGTTGACGCCGCCTATGGTCAGGCTGTCGCCGGCTTCGATCTCCCGGGAGCCGTCGATGGTAACGCCGTTGACGCTGACGTCCGATCGATCCGTCAGGTCATGGATGCGCCATTTTTTAACGCCGTCGAAGATCAAAGCGCAGTGGACCTTGGAAATGGTCATAAACGGCACCGTGATATCACAGGTCCGTCCTTTCCCGATCAGGGTCTCCCAGTGGGTGATCGGAAATCTCCCCAACTCGGGTGAGTAGAGGTAGCCCCATCTTTCCTTGGGGTTTTTCACCCGGATCATGCTGCGGAGTATCGATGTCAAGATCATCAACGCCAGGATCGGCATGATCCAGCGGACCATCTGACAATATAATGTAGCGATACTGACGTCATTTTCCAACGCCCACTTCAGGGCATAGGGGATCGACCGCAGGAGATTTCCGGCCAGTTGGCCCAGCCCTTCCGCGATCCAGCTCAAACGCGGCAGTATATAGCTCAGTAAATCAGTGATTTTATCCATAATCATTCCTTTCCAACAGTTTCAGTATAAACATTTTCATCTGAAAAACAAGAGAGAACCCGTAATTGTAAGGTTTCTGTAAGGAAATATTCAGCATTTATTCGGACGGGGTCCGTGAATAAAGAAAAAATAAAGAAATCACCGAAAGTGGATTCTGAATAAATATCATCTAAAAAAAGGATTTGAGTTTATAAATGCTTTGCACTATAATGAAACCGAAGAATAAATAAAATATAAATTATAAAAAGCAAAGAATAAATAAAGCTTTATATTTTAGGAAGTGATGAAATGGAATCATATAAGTTTTTGCTTGATATCGCATTGATATTACTCTCGACGAAGTTCTTGGGACTGTTGACGGAACGGTTTTATATGCCCCAGGTCGTGGGAGCGCTGTTGGCCGGGTTGATCCTGGGCCCGTCGATGCTGAACCTGATCCAGGAAACGGATTTTATAAAGTTCACTGCGGAAGTAGGCGTTATTCTCCTGATGTTTGCCGCCGGGATGGAGACGGATATCAAGGAAATCAAAAAATGCGGGAAAGCCGCCACGATCATCGCATTGATCGGGGTCCTGGTTCCCCTTTTTGGTGGGCTGGGGGTCATGTATATCTTCAACCGCGCTTCAATGATCCCGACGGATGCGACTTCCACTGTTTTTCTGGAGAACATCTTCGTGGGCGTCATTTTGACGGCGACTTCCGTCAGCATCACGGTGGAGACTCTTCGGGAACTGGGGAAACTGAATACCCGCTCCGGAAATGCGATCTTAGCTGCGGCGGTCATCGACGATATCCTGGGTATCATTTGTCTGACCATTATCTGCAGTTTTGCAGGGGAGAGCGTCAACATCCTCGTGGTACTGGCGAAGATCGTGGGATTCTTCGTATTCGCCGGAGTCGTCTGCTTTATCATGTACAAACTCTATATCAAATGGTTTGATAAATATAAAAGAAGACTGCGCCGTCACACCATCACGGCCTTCGTCTTCTGTCTGTTATTGTCTTTCTGTGCGGAACATTTCTTCGGCGTGGCGGATATCACCGGTGCATATATCGCCGGTGTGGCGATCTCGGCCACCGGCAGAGGAGAAGTCCTCCACAAGAAATTCGATATTGCTTCCTACCTGTACTTTTCACCGATCTTCTTTGCCAGCATCGGTCTGAAGGTCACTCAGCTGGCATTGAGTCCGATATTGATCGCCTTTATGCTGGTATTGACGCTGGTCGCGGTTTTATCCAAGATCGTCGGCTGCGGTCTGGGAGCGAAACTCTGCGGGTACGACAATGAAGAATCCCTGCAGATCGGCACCGGGATGATCTCCCGGGGCGAGGTGGCCCTGATCGTGATGAGCAAGGGCGTTGCCCTGGGACTGCTGGGGACCGCTTTCATCGCACCGATCGTTCTGACGGTGGTCGTCACCACCATCATCACCCCGATCCTGCTAAAAGTCGTTTTCCGAAACAGACATGGCGATCCTGCCGTCAGCAGTTAGAGAACCGAAAGAGCCTTCAGGGCTCTTTTTCTTTTTTTGATTGATTTCAAGAGTTTGTCTATTTATAATAGTCTGTAGGATAGATATGGGATGAAAAAATGAATTATACGGAATTCGATTATAAGATCCTCACCACGCAGCTCCGCCAGTATTCCGATGAGAAATACAAGGAGTTCCACAGCGGGCTTTCGGTGGGCAGCAACTATATATACGGCGTCCGGATCCCGATCCTCAGACGGATGGCCAAAAGGATCGCAGCAGCGGACTGGAGAGGCTACATGGCTCTGGCGAAGGATGATTCTTATGAAGAGATCCTCCTGCAGGGAATGGTGCTGGGGTATGCGAAATGCAGTCTGGAAGAGACCTTTGACAGAATCACGGTGTTCCTGCCCAAGATCGACAACTGGGCGATCTGCGACACCTTTTGCAGCGGGTTGAAGCGGGTCCGCCAGGATCTGTATGAGACCTGGAAGTTCCTGATGCGCTACGAGACCTCGGAAAGAGAATTCGACCGTCGGTTCGTCGTGGTGATGCTGATGGACTATTTTCTGGAGGGGAAATACCTGGATCAGGCTTTGGACGTGATCGTCAATATCCGAAAAGAGGAATACTATGTGTCCATGGCGGCCGCCTGGGCACTGGCCACCGCATTTGTGAAAGACCGGGAGAAGGTGCTGCGGATCCTGGAAGGGAAAGATCTGGACCCTGCGACCCACAACCGGACTATTCAAAAGTGCAGAGATTCCTATCGGATCAGCGAGGAGGATAAGGCACTTCTCAAGTCGCTGCGTCGGAAGACAGGGG
>AUXO014435784.1_pt1 | contig 10194 bp, 12 predicted proteins | sample 768731 | NCBI WGS metagenome assembly AUXO01 (sample SAMN02715735, study PRJNA202380) | gut metagenome | biome: sheep rumen | host: Ovis aries | place: New Zealand: Palmerston North | reverse complement strand
CCCAAGGATAAGTATGGCTATGCTTTTGATCCAAGATCTGTTGCTAATCTCAAAAAGATTTTGGATGAGACTGGTGCAGAAATCGTAGTTTCATCGTCATGGAAGAGCTTTGGACTCTCCGAATTGGAGAAAATGTGGCAAAATCGGGAATTGCCAGGAAAGCTAATAGGTGTTACTCCAAATAGCGTGAGTGACGAGATGCTATTTAATGCTGACCTTGACCACATAAAAATCTTTCCTATTAGAGGAATGGAGATTAAGGAGTGGTTGGATAAACATGTTATAGAGGTAAGTCGTTATGTCATCATTGATGATATGGATAACTTCCTTCCAGAGCAGAAATCCCACTTTGTTCTGACAGATCCAGAAGTAGGAATTACAGATGAAGATGCTGATAAGGCGATTAAAATCTTGAATTATTGAATAATGGCAAAATCCAATATAAGAGCGTACTTAAAGATGGTTGCAGAGATGTTGAGATTCTTAGTCATTATACCATTGGTTCCTTTGGCTTTAGGCTTAACGCTTTTCTTTGCATGGTGTTTGGGAAAGGCTGCAGAAATACCAGAGGATTTGGATGAACAGGTAAGATTAGCAAATAAAAGAGATGTATGACAAAACGAGTACTCGTAGTTCCTGATATCCATGGGGAAGCCTTTTGGAAGGAGCCAGTTTATAAGTATATTGATAAGGTAGATAGGATTATCTTCTTGGGAGATTACCTTGATCCTTATAGGGATAGATGGAAGGAGTATTCTCCTCAGGGACTCTTTGACAACCTGATGGATATCATTGACATTAAGCGTAATCACATGGACAAGATCGTCTTGTTGAAAGGCAATCATGACCAGCATTACGCATCAGAAATGTTTCGGGCGTTGGCCTGCGGAAGCAGATGTGATACCATCAATTGGAACCTATATAACGCTGTTTTCGTAAGGAATCAAGAGTTGTTTAAACTTGTCCACCTTGAAGAGATAAATGGCATACCATATATATTCTCGCATGCAGGACTGACTCTAAACTGGATTAATAAAGTGAATTCAGGTCTATGGAAATTTGCTGATAACAAGATCTCACTTGCTGATCCTGACATAATAGGAAGGATTAATGCCTTGGATGAAAGTGAAGAAGGACAAGAGATGCTTTGTATTGTAGGAAGATTCAGAAATCTGATAGGTGCAAAGTCTGGTAGTGTTCTTTGGGCTGATATTGAAGAGCATGCCATCCCAGACGCACCAAAAGCATACGGGCTTAATAAGGTGTTCCAAGTAGTTGGTCATTCAAGATTGAACGATGAACATGATAAGGTTGAGTTCGATAATCTTGTGCTGATTGATTCTCAACAATGCTTTATGATAGATGAAGATATCGATGAGAAGATATTAACACTTAAGAATTATGAGAGTGAATGAATAAGGAGAGATCTATGGTTTTGTAGATATGGATTGTAGTATTATGAGTAAAATTTGTATATATGGATAATTCTTCGTAACTTTGCACACGAATTGATGAACTCAAGATATTGAGCATTCGGAAATTTACATCAAGAACGCAGTAAATGCGTGCCAACCGAGCTTTAGGAATAGAGCATTCCAAAAGGCCACGGTGGCGAGCGAAAGCAGATGTGGGCATATGCCAAAAACTCATTATAGCTCAGTGATTGTAGATTTCCTTATGTGTCCGCAAATGGCATATAAGGATTTTTTATGTTCCATAAGCAAATGTTGTTATTTGTCGTTAGACCCACTCAAAAGAATTTAGAACTTTTATTGTTTAACGAATTAAGAAGCAACAAAACATGGAAGAAATTAGAAAATCGAGATGGGAAGGAAATGAACATTGGTTTATGTTTGACCATCAAGCAGGATTGAGGAGATTCAAAAACATCTCTTCGTTAGGAAGTACGACAACGACTATCGCGCTAAGAGCGTTAAAGTATCAGTTAGAAAAAGAAATGGGGTTTGAAATTACAGATGATTTGTTCTTGGACATTTTCAGAAAAGTCAGCAATTTTCACCCAGTTCCAGCATTGGGGGCATATGCCTCATTGGAATTTATACAACCATTACAAAGAATATTGGAGAGACATGGAGTGTCAAAGGATTATCTAGGTGCAATTTATAGAGTATTTAGAATACGTGTTGCAAATCCGCGTTGTTATAAGAGTATATTGCTCCATGTGCCTCATTCATCAACTCTATTTCCCAAGGAATCCAAGTATAGCTTTAATGACTTGGACAAGGATGAAAGGCTTCTCATTGATTATTATACCGATGAGCTATTTATTCCAGAATACAATCCTAATCAAATCGCTACTGTTGTATTCCCATATTGTAGGCTATATTGCGACGTAGAGAGGTTAGTCAATGACCCACTGGAAAAAGAAGGTCTTGGCATAAGATATATAGGGAAGGTTCAAACTGGTATACGCTCTTGGGACTACCGTTCTTTTAACAATGCGGAAGACGCTTTTAAACAACATGTAGATTATCATGCATCAGTTTCCAAGAAGCTCATTGATATGGGTGACAGTACGCTGATAATTGATTGCCACAGTTTCTCAGCATTGCCCAATCTGCTGAACACGAATCCGCCAGATATAGACATCTGCATTGGGTATAATGATGACGAAACCCGTCCTGACAAGGTTGCTATCGGCAATATTGTTCAACACTTCAAGTCAAAGGGATACAAAGTGGGTATCAATGAGCCGTTTTCAAACAGCAAAACGTTCTCTGTACCGATGAATTATTATTCAATCATGATAGAAATCAACAAAAGACTGTATATGGACGAACTAACTCTTGAAAAGACTGACAGATTTGTGAGCCTGAAACAAGATATTCAGTCGTTGTATAGTGCTTTAATAAAGAATTAGTATAGTTTTCAATTTTATAATTTAAATATATATATGGTTCATAATCCTTATGGAGAGCATTACATGAAAGTATATGCATCCAAATCAACAAAGGCTTTGGTCGATAGATATAATGAAATCATAAAAGAAGGTTACACATGGGTAAGAGCTATTGAGATAAATAGTATAAGGCAGATATTCAGAAATCGTCACATCGACATTTCTGCTATAGGATATAGTGATTTTTGGGCACCTAAAAAAATTGCATTTGACAACGATGAAAATTGTATATTTATTATCGAATAGTAAAAAACAAAGCAAAAACAGTAAAAACACCTCGGAATGTTTTATTTTTACTTAAAAAACGGAGAACAATGCACAAAATCACACTTTTTTTTACTAAATTTGCAATCTAAAGGTCTATTGATTATGAGCTATCAGGCTAGCACAACTAAAAAGCGATATGTAGAGTTGCAAAGGGATCCTGTCCTTTTTTGCAAATATGAGGAAATTGACGGCTATGATGACAATGGGATGTACTTTAGCAAGGTTGGATGGCATTCTTGTGATCCGACAATAGAACTGTTTATTAGCGAATCTATCTTGAAGGAGAATTCTTCAAAAAGGAGATTGTTTGTTATCGGTAATCAAGTTCATGTTAATGGCAAAATAGACGAGAATAAAGAAGATAATGATATCGTCTGCTTCGAAGTTGAAGAATTTGAATCAAGAAACCAAGGTGATTGGATGGCTGTTTTTACCGATTGTGCATACAATTATAAAAGTAATAACACAAAATATGGACATATGTCTTTATTTTGGGCTTTATATACAACCACCTGGACAGAGGATGTTATTCGTGAAGCAGTTTCCTTAATTCCAAATGAAGATGCTCAAATAGGTTTAAAATATATCTGGGATAACTTGATATCTCTGTCGTTAAATAAGCAGAAAATCATTATCAACCTTTTGAAGGAAAAGAATCCACATATTACTCCTATGTGCTTTTTAATGGTGGAAGAAGTTCTTAAGGAGCTATCACCAGAAAAGAACTATGATGATTATGGATTCTTTGATAAAATTGATTTTATCATTAATTATGGAGCAACTGAAGAAGAGCATTCACATCTGCAGGAGTTATATAAGACCTCTAGAAATGCATTTATACATTTCAAATATTGGCTAAACCATCCTGGCCACAAATTGTATGATTATGGTATCCTTGAAACGATCTATTCATTTGTCAAGCCTAATATGCGACTTAATATTATTAAGAGATATTTGCATGATGTGAGGATTCGTGTTGTTGATATAGATTACAATTTCATAAAAAACTTCCGAGACATAAGATATTATGGCTTAGTAATAATTCGTTATTTTGTTGAGCAGCCTGGTGCAAATATAGATTTAGTGGCACCAATGTTCTGCGATGCCATATTAACTCTAAAGAAAAATGAGGGCAAAAAGATTCAGGACTTTAATGGCATTCTTGATTTTGCAGTTTCCCATAGCAATAGCGCATATCCGAGTATAGATTTGGGAATAAAACAATTCCTGCCTTCATGTGATGGTGGGTTAAAACCTAATAATCGTTTTAATGGATTTATCCATTATTCTTTAACATATAGATTTGATGAGTTATTATTAACTAGTGAAAATCTCAAAAAGACTGTAGAGTATATTCTCGGGAAATATGCAGACCAACAATATCACCTGTGTTGTGCTGGTGAAAATGACAGAGGGCTTACTGAGAAGGATCTGTTAAGATGTTCAACAGTCATTCCTATTATTGTTAAGGAGACTAAAGATGGGGTTCAAACAGCAGAGAAGAAAAAGATAAAATGCTCGTCCCTAGTAAATAGGCCTTGGAAACCTTCTAGATGGAAGAAAAAGCCAGGATCTGACAATTTTCTTGGTTTATGCCTACCTGGTGAAGCTATAAACCGGGTTTTCACTTTTGATGATATAGATTTGGGAAAGCTGAAAAATTCGATATTGTCATGGGCAGTTAAGAATAATTCCTTTGAGTTCATTAACGGATATCTGCCTAAAGGGCTTGAGAAATATGATTTGGTTAAGCATTTTATAGATTTATACTTCAAACCAACGGAGATATCACTATTTCCCAAAAAGAATGTCTTTTATGCATCAAAAAAGAGTTTGTTAGGTCTGTGGGATTTTGAAACTGCTTGGAGGAAGAACCCGGATGAAATAGAAGCACTAGCTTTAAGAGCCGAATCACCTTTCATATATCAAAAGACATTTGATGCATTAAAACATATGTATCCGAATGGGGTTATCGGTAGTGATTATATTAGAATTCCATATGATGAAACAGAGCTTCGCAGGGTTAAGGACTATTTTTATTTTAAACAACACGTCCTTGAAGAAAATACAAGCCCAACAACAAAAATAAATTACAACAATCTGAAATTTTTAGACTCAAAAAGCATACATAATACTTTCTATTGTACTCCAAAACTTGCCGATACAAACGAAACAGTTTCAGATTTACCATTTTATTGGTGTCGTAGTGAGGAATGTTTCTGCAATATGCTGGATAACCAAACACTTGAAAAAGAGCACAATTGGGAACGATATTCATTATATCATGCTGCAGAGATAATAGGTTACAAACTGATAGAAGAAACAGAAAAAGGTAACATTCCTGTTGAAGCTGTTTCGAATTTCGCAGCAGAAGTTCGTCAGGCGGAACGACTATATGCACGTCTTATTTGCCGCAGTTGTGGACATATGATTTTCTCAACTAGAGGCTCAATTCTAAATGGAAGCCGATTCTTCTCTTGCCTGAATCCTATGTGTGCAGAATACAAAAAAGAGGTATATCTAAGCCAGTGCAACAGTTGCAAAAGGGGGCTCATTGATAGCAGAGACAGTAAGAAATGTGAAAATGGTTGGGTCATATGCCCTGTTTGTCTTTCTTGTTGTAATGACGATCTCTTTGATTCTCTGATTGCCAAACATAGGCGAAATGGATATGTTCCTCCAAGACTACTAGAATGCGAAGGAAAAGGACATAATAACAAACACATTTATTTTTGCCCTAAATGTGCAACAAAAATTGAAGAAATTTATATAGATGAGAAGCAACAGCAAGAAGACGGCACCGACAAAATTGTGAAGATTAAGGTATGGGGATGTCCCAAATGTAAGATATCATATGAAAAGGAACTAAAAAAACAAAAGGAAGAGTAAATATGGAAGAATACATTAACATTAGTTATTTAATTCCGTTGGTACTTTCATGGATTGTATCAGGATGGATTCTCATGGTTAAGAAAGATTCCGAATCTACATATGACTATGTACCTATCCATGACACACCACTATATGGACTGTTTTCTGGTCTTCCTGTACTAGCAATTATTATTTCTTTGATAATCAACATTTTTCTAGTTGGCTTTATTTCAACTTGTTGCTATATTGGAATAATAATAGTGACTCAATTAATTAATATCAACTTGCTATATTACCTATATAGAGCAATAATGGGAAGAGATGGTTTTGGCACATTAGTCCCTCTTATTGCGATTATCCCCCTCTTAATATATCTGTTTATTGTTCAATTCTCGTAGGAATTGATAATATTATAATATGAATAAAATATTAATAAGAAGCGGATTAGGTTTATCGGTAGCACTATTTATGTGCTTGTTACCTATGCCGTATGGATACTACTCTCTGGTTAGATTTGCAGCAATGATAATATTAGCATGCATGGCATTCTGTTTTTATCAAGAAAAGAAAATGCCCCTATGCGTTTTATCAGGATCATTGGCTCTTCTTTTTCAACCATTCTTTAAGATTGTTCTTGATAGGACAATGTGGAATTTTATCGATGTTGTTGTGGCTATAGGTCTTGTTATACTATGGTATATGGACTATCGGAAAGAATGAAAGCTAGTAATTAAATTAGAAAAGAAAGAAATAAACAAATACATATTTAATATGCAATACCCTTTATATGATTATTACAACGCAAGTGATTTGACACTTGAAGAGATCTTGAAACATTTCATCAAGTATTTCTATTTAAGGAAACATGGAAGCGACAAAGCTGAAAAAGTACTTTACAAAGTTTCTGATTCCTCAAAAATGAAGAAACTTTTCGAGCAATCTGCTAAGCAAGGCATTGCACCGAACTATGTTGATTTTGCATCAGTCATAAATGAGATGATGTATTTCATGTTTCAATCAAACAGTACACAGGCTTTGGCTGTACTTGCTGCAGCAGTTTCATGGAACAGGCAAGTCAATCAACATCTTCATTTGAAAAGCGATTATTCTGTTCGTGATGATGCCATCAAAATTTTCAAGAAATTCTCTCTCTATGAAGAAATGAGCCAGAGCGAATTTGAGAAAATGACCAATCCTGATAGTACCATACAACAGTTTCATTTACCACATGAGGAGATGACAAATCCCTATGACTCCTCACATGCTATAGAAGCAGGAACATTAACAAAAGAGGACTTCTTCAATAATCAAGACTTAGTATTAATGATTGCGGCAGAAGATGCCGCACCAGAAGTAATAAAAAAGAAATTGGAGATATTATTGGGAAAAAGAGCGAAAACTGCAGATTATCTCAAAATTGAACAAGACATCATAGCTGCGGAGAGAGAACTCAACGAAGGAATTGTTAAAATAGTGGCAGAATCCAAATATAACGGGGATAAAAGTAAAGTAACGTTATCAGATACCGTACTCTGTGATGGGACTGATGATTTATATGATGAATACCGAAAAAAAATGGAAGTATTGCAAGAGTTAGCAAACAAAGAAGGTGTTTGTTATACAAAGATCCAGGAAGAAGCTCAAAAAGAATTTGAAGATTCGCTTTTCCATTCCTGATGGTATTCATCTTACGCACACGAACAAACAGAAATGAAAAGCTTCGTGCTGTTTAAAGCACGAAGCCTCTAATATTTTTGCATTCTAACCACCACACAACATATGAGACGCTTATAGTGTAGAAGTCCACTCAAAATCTATTATTCGCGTCTATGTTCATATCATTTATAAATCTTATTAATTTGCCTACAAAAGAAGTCATTTCGTCATCTTGCTCCATTGACAATGATGAAAACGAAGCTTCAGAAGGAGCTAAAATATCCGTTGGCCTAAGACAAAAAGCTTTATATGTGCGAATAGGCAGATATTGTTTTGTCTCTGGATAATGTGAATTCATTAAACCAGTAAGATCATCTTTAAAAAAAGAATATCTATTTTTAAATAATGGCATAAAGAAATCAACATCTTCAAATCTGATGTCATCATCTTGAAGGTGTGCCATTAAGTGAGCAAAGAATTCATTTACATACGATTGCTCCCTAGACACCTTTCCTTGCTGTAAGCAATTATACCATGCAAACCAGCAAGAGTACAAAAGAGCTTCAACCCTTGTTCCCGTATCTTGTCTGACAGCATAATTTGCAAGATACTTTTCTCTCCATTCTAACCCAAAATTAATCATTTCTGAAATTGGAACAATTGTAGTAGATGATTGGCGGGATGGAGAGTAAGACGTCGTTTGACGATTATTATTCGTTTGAATTGCCCCAGGCTTTGCCTCAGTCTTTTTTTTCTTAAATAAATCAAGTATTCCCATAATAAATTGTTTAAATAGTCAAATAAATAAAGTATACCTAAAAATTATCCCCCTTTTAGTCAATACTTACACTGCCACTGATGTAGCCATCAAAAGTAGAAGGTAAGTTTTCAGAAATATCTTGTATTCCCAAACCTATATAGATTAGTGCAATAGCGATAACAGTTAAGATAAACTTTAGATATAGATTATCTACTCCTTTAAAAAATAGAATAATAGCATTTATCCAATCTGCAATTTTATCTTTCATATTTCACATCATTTTTTTATCATTAAAAAAAACACTTCTTTTATCTCAAAATTGTCTAAAGATATTATGAAATACAAAGTATCACCTTCATATAGCCTAATTTTCTTCGTTTTAGATGTAATGTCATATTCATCCAAATTCTTTTTTATTAATTGATCTATTCGGATATGGGTATTCCCATAGGGCGTAAATACAACAGTACCCATTTCGTCCCTTTTACTTCCAGACCAGTAACACATTACTTTTCCTTCTTTGAAATAATAAATTGGATTATGGTCTTCTTCATCGTCACTTTTCATATCCACATATTCATTAGGCTCTCCTGCTACAGAAGCCAAATCATCATAGTACATATCAGGCTTAATACCCCTAAAGAAAGAATAATCGAAAAAAGTATCCATATCATCCACTACAATCTTTTCCTCTTTATCGCAGGATGAAAAGGAAAACACTGCAAATAACAATAATAACCTTACTACTTTTTTATTCATATTAATACTATTAGATACGGATAAAGCTGTTTTAAGGACTTAGCTCGCTAATCCCAGCTTATAATTTCATATGTAATTTATTGCAAAATTAGTCATTTTTCATAAGACATCAATGATTATTGCATTTTTTAACTGCATAATTGTTGAGATTTGCTTTGTTATAATTAAAGTTATCGAGAATTTACCTTTTCTTCTTCATTTTTGTATTTGTCAATTTGCTTAGCAATGTATCTTTGAGTTTGGAAGAAACTAGCCAATTCAGAACTAAGGTATTGATCTCTATTTTTTATATCTTTTGTGAAAAGAATGTTACGGCGGCAGTGTATTCCAATAGTGTTTTCCCCCTCATTAATACTATAAAGGGTTGTGATATTTGAATGGATGTTACTTTCATTCATTGCTTTCTTAATGCGAGCAAATCCATCAATATCATACAATTCACAATGTCCCCACCACAAATCCCAAATATTAATATAATAGCAATCATTTGCAGCATCAACTACAAATGTCTCTCCTTGATATGTGAAAACAATTCGATCATCCTGATCTGAATCCACTTCATAATCAATATTTAACATATTTAATGTCTCAAATACAAGATTTCTGGTATTAGGAGAAGACTCGTTTGATTCCACGTCTTTTTCGGAAACCAGAGTTGACCTCTGGCTCCCGTACTTATTTGTATTATAAGTATAAATAGCTATCAGAGCTATAAACAAGATGAACAGAATTATTACTACATCCATGTAATTAACAAGCTATTACGATTTCTTTTTGTACCATTTTGTTGATGTTGGAAGTGTGCCCAATATGCCACTTATGGCAGAGTGAGCATTTGTATGCCTGCATCTCTCTCTTATCCTCCGGATGCTCTACCTTCCACAATCTAATGGCTTCGATAGCAGCTTCTTCATTTGGATAAGCCATTTTCTTTTTAAAAACGACCTTTCCCGTCTGAGGA
>AUXO011260124.1_pt1 | contig 10194 bp, 9 predicted proteins | sample 768731 | NCBI WGS metagenome assembly AUXO01 (sample SAMN02715735, study PRJNA202380) | gut metagenome | biome: sheep rumen | host: Ovis aries | place: New Zealand: Palmerston North | reverse complement strand
CCAGTGAGGATGCAATGTCTGTGTCGGAATGGGTTACTCCGGACAAGGAGAAGACTCCTTCGTGCACGGTGGCTCCCGCCAGAATGAGGTTTGGAAGCCTACGTATGAAGAATCTTCCAGACGCTGAGTTGCCCAAAATAGATATCCCATTGCTGCTACCGATGAAAGCTGGGGCAATCATGGTGAACCTTGGTACTGATGCTGATAAAGTTCCTGCATTATTCCAGAACATCATTCTGAGACTTCTTATGACAATGAGGATGGATTTGGTAAAGGTTTCTGTCGTCGACATGGACTTTGGTTCAAGTTTTCCTGTAATGTCCTCCATAACAAATCCCATGTTTAAGAATAAAGGCAAAATCGTATTCAAAGAGGAAGATGTGACGAAGCTTGTTGACGAAATGGCGAAGGAAATAGGTGAGGCGAACAAGATTTTTCTTGGTCGCGACATTGATTTATACAATGCTTCTGCGGACGAAATGGCGCACCCTTACCATTTTGTTTTCATTGACGATTTTCCAAGCGGGTTCAGTACACAGTCTATCGACCTCCTCATACGCATGATTGAAAACGGGAACGCCTATCGAGCAGGTATCAGAATTTTTATAAATTATAGTAAAACGAATGCGGCACCACGTGAGTTCAATTTGCAGCGATTTGCCCATTGTTGCTCTTGGATAAATCGTGACCATGCAGGAACAATTACCTTTGAAAACTGTAAGGTAAATTTCCCTGTCCATACAATTCCATGTATTGAATTGGAAATCACAAATAATATTACAGAATATTTAGATTATATTAATGATATCAAGCCACAGGATATCGTCTACTCTCTTGACAATTGGATTGATAATTTGAAGGAAACAGATGGTGTTTGGAAAGGGTCAACAATGGAGGGAATTAAGGTGCCAATAGGCTACCGCACTCCGAAAAAAACGTTTGACTTCTACATTTGTGATTATAAGAACTCAATATGCAAGGATTATTTCACACTTATTGCTGGTCTTCCCGGTTATGGTAAGACTGTGCTACTGCACAACATAATTGTCAACGCAGCAATGAAATATTCACCAGATGAATTAAATCTTTATATTGCTGATTTTGCAGATGGTGCCAGTTTCTCTGAATATCGTACACTTCCACATGTGAAAGCTATCATGTTGTCGAACAACAGGGAATACGTTTTGCGGATGCTCAAAGCAATGGATATTGAAGCCGAGAAACGCGCGGAATTGTACAAAGAAGCTGCGGATAGACATAAACGCAAGGTGGATAACATTGTAGACTACCGTGAGGTAACAGGAGAAAAAATGCCGCTTATACTCTTTGTTATGGATGAATTCCACTACCTGTTCTTACAGCCCGACCCCACCTCCATGTACGCCAGAGACATTCTCTGCAATGGTATACGCCAATGGCGTAAGTTCGGCATCAGTATTATTCTATGTACACAGTCGATAGGAGGAGTGAATTTTGGCAACGCCGATACATTAATTACTTATCGTTTTGCACTTAATCTGCCCGACATTGATAGTAAGTCGGTAATACGAAATGATGCTGCAAAATCCCTCACCCGCAAAGGCCAGACCATAATGAACAATACTACCGATGGTAGAGAGGATGCCAACGTCGAGTTCCAGTCAGCATACTCATCCCACTATATAGATTATATAGATTACTTAAAACAGTTGTATGATAGTAGCCACGAGGAGGAACACATTCCATTCATCTGTGTTCGGGGAACTGATGCAAATGTTTCTGACAACAAGAAGTTAGAAAACATACTCACCAACGGCGAAGCCATGGCGGAACGCAATTATTGTGATGTCTTTGTTGGCAAGCCCGACCTGCTTCGCGTCGAACACACCCGCATTCGCTATCGCCGTCAACAAAATTCTAATACACTCATCATTGGTGATGACTACCGTACACTGACATACACCATTGCCATACAGATTTTGCAGCTTGTTTCCCAAAGCCATTCTGCGAGCAAGTTTTTTATTAACGATTGCTTCAATGATGGCGATTCGTTCAAAGATGCCCTTTCTGGGTTGGGAGACCTTTCCCCGCGCATTATCGTGGGTGATTTGCAAACAACATCACAATACATAGACGATGTATACACCCAATTCCAACTTAGACAAGAAGCACAGAAGGAGAACCGAGCCCTTCCCAAAGAACGTATAGTCCTTACCATCGTTAATGCACAAAACAGTTATCAATTGAAACCCAGGCCTGGGGAATACGGCATGGAACCATCAGAAACAACAACCAAATTAATCGACATACTCACAAACGGTGCTCCTCTTGGCATCCACTGTATCATTCATGCTCTTTCGTACCAGACCTTATTTAAAACCAGTGAGATTCTTGAATCAAATAGACATTTCGACATGTTTGAAAATATCATTCTGCTCAAAGGTGCTGATGTTGATAATATGTATCTTACTAGTGTTAAGGTAAGTGCGCCCGAAAAGAAAGGCCAGATGATAGTAATAAACGCCAAGGTAGATGGTGAATCCTATGAGCAGTGTAATGCCTATTCCAAGTTTACTGCCTTAAGCCATAGTGTTATAGCAGATTATTTGTCCAACTTATTTGAAACATATCGACATGTCTGAAATATCATCACAAATAGATCTATACGATGCCCTGTTAAAATCCATAGATACAATAATTCCTGTTAGGGAATCAATCGAAAAAGAAAGGGCGTTATTGTTAAATTGGAAGGATTATCTGCATCAAAATGAGCCGGAAATAACCAAATTCGGAAAATCCACAATTGAACTTCAAACATGGCTTGACTTGTACGACTTTGCCAAAGGATACAATTTCCGTGTGATGCAAAAAAAACTTGAAGAACTACATCCATTGCGACTGAGGCTGGTAAAAATGGGGGAAGAGGCAAAAAAGTTGTCGGTTTTTCCCGACCGATACAACTCAAAGAAGTCAATTGAGGTATGCAGAAAACTCGCTGTGGTTTGTATGGAAAGAATGAGCTTGGAGGAAACTGCAAAGTTGTCAAATTTGGTTGAGGCCAATACCCGTAAATTAATAGAAATACAGAAATTGTTTGAAAGGGACGGGACAATTTTGACGCAGATTAATATGTTAATTGATGTAGACAGAACGGTTTTGATGAAGTTTAAGGCCTATTATGCTGGGTTGATGCAATATGTTTCAGAGTTTCCACATGAGACACAAGACGATTTGGATATTGTAAAACAAAGGATTGCAGTGGCAAAACAAATCAATCTCTTATTTGAGAAGGCCGAAAAAGCCGTGCAACTTGTCGTACAAAGTGTTGGCAATGTTTCGTTGTTTCCAGAGGTTGTTAAATACCAAGAGGCGTTGACTAAGGTTAAAACGATTATGAGAACATCCGATGCCGATGTGGTTTTGAAGAAACTTGATGAAATGGTTAAAGGTTGCGCAATCTTGTATAAAATGTACGAAACGGTCAAGGCAAATGAGAATGTGTTGGGCAAGTTTAAGGCTTATCATACAGAACTTGTTCAGTATGTGCAATCATTCCCCCATGATGGACAGGATAACATGGCAGTCGTGGACAACAGAATAGCTACAGTGAAAAAAATGGATTTGTTGCTCTCATCTGTAGAGAAGGCGGTCTCTGGTATACGGAATTATTACGATCGGTATAACAAAAACACTGTGGTGGCAAATTGTAGTAGAGAGATGCAAACAACAGTTGCATCAATGAAATATAATGATATTGGACATATAGAAAACAAGTTGAATGATATGATAAATCAGGTGCGTTCTGTATCGGATGCCTTTGAAAAAGAGTTTTGGAATCTAAATGCTTTGGCCGACAATTTGCGGAAACGTAGTCCTGAAGTATGGAAAGAGGACAACGAAAGCTTGCTCTCCATAATCACAAGACTGCTGAACAAAAATCCACGGCAATGTGATTTCTGTATATCTGATATGAAAACATCTTACTCCAATGCGAAATTGAAGCACATGACGGATGTTGTCAACACGAAAAAACAGTATCCGTGGTTGGAAACAAAAAAGAGATATAAAAAAGAACACGATAAACTTATTACAAGGTATATCACATCTGACGATTACTATTTGTTGGTAAAGAAACTAAAAAGAGACAGAATAAAACGGATTATTCTGCTGTGTATTCCTATAATAGGTTGGATTATTTTGTATAAATTAGAAGATGTGACAGTATGAGCGAGATGAGCCTTGCACAGCAAAAAAAACAGATAAATAACATGCTGGCCTACATTAATTTGGTCTGCGACGATACAAAGATGATGAAAAACCGAGTTTCCTCTATAGTGGAGTATCTTCGTCAGGATGGTCTGCGTGCCGAAACTGCCGATAAAATTGTCAATACCTATTTGGTAAAAGTTGACAACCTACTCAAACCAATGATAGAACGCATGAAGAAAGAGGACACTCGCTATCTTACCCAAGTAATGGACAACCTTAACAAAGCAATGAATAGATAATACAGCACATGGACAACAGCCTCCTATATTACAGGAAAAAAATTGAGCAACTTATCAGTGAGATGGAACGTTTCTCTTCAAACATCCGTCACCACGTCATCGTCCAGCCTAAAGACACAATGTCAACCGCTGTCCATTATGGTTTTCCGTCGGACATCGCCAAGTATTACATGAACAGATACTATTCCAAGAACATAGATGATGCGGAGGCGATAATCGCATGTGTGGAACGGGAATGCATTCCCTATTTAAAGGATGTGGCCAGAGATATTGAAAATGCCATGAACCTTGGAGGCGACATGTTTGTCCATATTATGGACACGTCACTGCCATCCAGTCCTCCACAAGAGTTAAACACGGATTCGGTATTGCATAGTAACAATGCTGAACTAGAGAAGGCATTCGGAATAAAGCAAGGACATCCAATGAGTATAACTGAGGCAGATAAACAGAATGCAAATCCAAACCACAAAGCGAATCAAGTGGAATATTTGCTTGATAGTAATGGTGAGTACGTAAAAGTATGGAATGCAAAAAAAGGACGATTAGAATTCCTTGATAGTGATGAATGGATCCAACGAGGAAACGACATATCCGCTTTTGATGCAGAGCCTCATTATAAGAAAAATCTATTCTATCAGTACAGCATAAATTGTGCCACGTGTGCCGCCGCTTATGTTTTACGTTTACGAGGGTTTGACATAAAAGCAAAAGGAAACACAAAAGAAGATGACAATCTGAATTATTGGCTTTCAAAAGGACATTCTTTCGATGTTTGGCAAAATCCGGACGGAAGTCCTGTAAAACCTCGATATACGGTTGATTGGATGCGGAATAAAGGAATAATGCAAATGAAACATGATGATTACAAAGCCTATTTTGAGGAAACATGTAAAGAAAAAGGGGTATATATTCTTACGTTGGAGTGGATAGATGGAGGAGGACACGCTACCATTTTACAACGAGATGAAGAGGGTTTACACTATATCGAGCCTCAAGAGTATGATGGTCGGGTGAAAAAGAGTATTAACGAGTTAATATTTGACCTTCATCCACAACCAGTTGACAGTAAGGGGATATTGAGAGTTGACGATAAAACCTTTAATCCAAATTATGTTTTATTATTCGATAAATAACATATAATATGAGTTTGATTGTTCCAAATGCAGTAAAAGATAAGATTAGTGACCTTGCAGCGATGTATGAAGGCGATGTTGAGTATAAAGGAAAGTATAAAGGTCGAGATGTGTATATGTTCAGATTCCCTGATGATACCGAAACGGGTTTTCCTTTGGTCTATCTTTATGACGATGAGAAAGAAGATGTTACGGAGCTAACGGGATTGGAATCATTAAAGTTGTTGCGAGAATTGAGGAAGATAAATCAGTAAAATAATTATACTAATCGAATTATTTAATAATAACAAGTTATTATGGAAACGAATGTACAAGTTGAATTGCAGCAAGCAATTGCAATGAAAGGGAGAGTGGAGGCGTTTGCCATTACTCTCAGAAAAAGAATGAATGACCTGAATGGCATGATTGACCAATTTGTTCGTGCCGGATTTCCGTCGGATATTGCAAGGACATACCGCGCAAAATATTTTTCTCCTGACAATCAAATCATCTCCGACCTTAGCAGGAAAATGGGAGAAGACCACGTTGCTTTTCTTGAAGGCGTTATATCGGATCTTAAGGGAGCCACAGATTTACAATAATATGTTTAATTGATAAACAAAAACACTTTTACTATGGGTTCAATGCGTTTAGAGGTGCAAATCAAATGCATCAACGAAATGAAAAGTTATCTGGATAGATTCTGCAATGAAATGCGGATGGCCATGGATGGTTTTCAAAGTGACATTAAGGCTTTGAGAAGCAATGGACTACCGGAAGAGACCGAGGAGTCTTACCAACAAAGATATTACGGCCCAGCCAATAACGATGTGGAAAAAGTTATCGGACATATCAGAGGTCCACATTTCCAATATCTGGATGGGGTGCTTAACTACCTTGAAAAGGCACGGAGAAGATAATGTGCTTTTTCCAATGTGGTTTAGTTAATTTCTTATTTTCCTTATTAACATATTAAAAAAAATATGGCAAAGAACGATTTCTCGGCAGAGAGTGCCGAAAACTTTGAGCAGAAATGCTTGTGTGTATTGTTGCTGGATGTTTCTGGCTCCATGCGCGGTGAACCAATTGCAGAACTGAACCGTGGTCTGCAGGATTTCTATTATGAGATTAAGGAGGATGAAACTTCCAGCCAAAAACTGGAGGTGTGTATTATGACATTTAACGAGAGTGTTAAGACCTTACAGGAGCCTGCGCTAGTAGAGAATTTTACGATGCCTACATTGTCGGCATATGGTTCGACGGCGATGGTCGATGCGGTAAACGAGGCCATTGCAAAGGTGGATGCCCGTAAGAAATGGTACAAAGAAACAGGTCAGCTGTACTATCGTCCTTGGATTATCCTTATGACCGACGGCGAACCCGATGTGGGCCAGGATGTCTATGGCTTGGGACCTCGCATCAAGAGCGACATGGAAGCAAAACGCTATTTCTTCCTCCCCATCGGTATACAAGATGCCAATATGGAGACATTGGAAATTTTGGGTGGTGGGACAAAACCGTTAAAGATGCAAGGTCTGAAGTTCAAGCAATTCTTCCAGTGGCTGAGCGCCAGCATGGGAACCATCGTGAACCATTCAGAAGGAGAGAAAATTGATTTAACACCAGACCCGTCCGATAACTGGATGGATAGTTTCACAATCTGATTTGACAAAAACATGGCGGACAACGATTTTTATGATACTTTTGAACAGAAATGGTTGTGTCTATTTCTGATTGATGTCTCTGCATCAATGGGTAAAGACTCTTTGGATAAATTAAACAAGGAACTTTCCGATTTCCATCAATTGGTCTTGGAAGACGAAATGTCGGGCAGGCTTGAATTTTGTATTTCTACTTTTGGTCAGGAATTTAAAGTGTTACAGGAGCCTGCATTGATTCCGAACTTCACTATGCCCACGATACGATTTAACGAAATAGATTCTATTGCAGGTGCCGTGAAAAAAGCTGTCGAAAAAATTGATGCTCGCAAATATTGGTATAAAAGTACAGGCCAGCTTTTCTATCGGCCATGTTTGGTTTTAGTCACTCCAGATGCAAAAGATAAATTGTATTACAGCGACTCATTTGCACAGGTTAGAGCGGATGTGGAGGCACGAAAATATGATTTCCTTAATTGGGGTATTAATGGTTCATGTGTGTTGAATGGGTCAGAGCGATTAAAGGGAAAACGAACCCTCTTTCAGGTGATGTGTTCTGTTTTCTCTACAGGTACAAACTTCGATGTGGAGGCACCGATGTATGGTCTATCGGGAAGATGATGTTGTATGGGAAATTGTAAGTCATCCTGAATGGATAAATACTTCCTTCTGAATTTATTAAATAATACAATAATGGCAAAGAACGATTTCTCGGCAGAAAGTGCCGAAAACTATGAGCAAAAATGCTTGTGTGTGCTGGTGCTGGATGTATCTGGCTCCATGCGCGAGATTGTTGACGAGAGCAACATTAAATATACTGGCGAAACAGTGTATATGGATGGCAAACAATACAATCTGGTGACGGGTGGAATCACCAAGCTCGATTTGTTAAACGAAGGTCTGCAAAACTTCTACAACGAGATATGTGCCGATGAAACCACCAGCCAGCGTCTGGAACTTTGCATCATTACCTTCAACGATTATGTCCAGGTGATTCAGGAACCGGCATTGCCTGAAAATGTCTCCATTCCCGAATTGCAGGGTGAAGGTGAAACCGCTTTGGCTGATGCCGTCAACGAGGCCATTGACAAGGTGGAGGCACGTAAACAATGGTACAAGTCGACGGGACAGCCCTATTACCGTCCATGGATTATCCTCATGACCGACGGCGTGCCCAACAAAGGACAGGACATCGATGGTCTTGCAAAAAGAATTCAACGTGATACGGCAGCGAAAAAGTATGCCTTCCTCCCTGTTGGCGTTGAGGGTGCAGATATGGATGTTCTGCGACAGATTGAGGGCAACGGCATGAAAGCGGCCAGGCTGAAGGGGATGCGTTTTGCCGAGTTCTTCCGTTGGCTAAGTGCCAGTATGGGCACCGTAACGAAAGCCGAGGAGGGGCAGAAAGTGGATCTTTCCGAGGGCGCCAAGGGCGATAAGGGCTGGATGGATAGTTTTGTTATATAAAAGAAAAACTATGCTTATGAAAAATAAATCATTTTTGACATTTCTTTTGATTGTTGCTATCCCGATAAGTGTTTTTGCCCAAAAAACAGAGAGTACAAAAGAAGGAAAAGTATTTGGAGAACAGCTGAGAATTATTCGTACAGATATATCATTGAAGGTTTGTGAAGTTTTCAATTACAAAAATCCATCAGTAATAGATAAAATTAAAGAACAAAATCTTATTTTTTCGGAAGAACTAAAGAAGGACAATACAAATAAAGTAGCCGATACTGTCTGGGTTGTCTTGGGCTCATGGGACGAAATAAACGGAGACAACAAAGAAAAGGCAGAACAAACAATTACCAAATATCTTAACGATGTAAAAAAAAGATGTGCAATTAAAAAACGTGATACCACTTGGGTAAAGGTCTATAGATATAAAATAAAGAACTGTGTCAATGATTACAATTGTTATCGTGATTGCAAAAACCAGGGCGATTCCTCCAATTATTTGAGTATATATAATAATGGGCTGTTCAAAGATCTGGTGCCAACGACTCAAAAAGATCTTGCCGTTATTTCGGAATCTAATGAGGAAGAGATTGGGTTGCAAGACACCGGAGAACAATATAAAAAACCGGTCGAGATGCCAGTAGAAAAATGTCCTAAATGTGGGGAGGTTAAAGGTGAATGTATATGTGGCAAGGATAATTGTAGTTTGGTTGTTCCTATTTTCTTGGGTGTTATAATCGTAATTGGTGGTGGATTTTTTATTTACCGCAAGAAAAAGAACGCCTCGTCGGATGACAAAAAGGTTATCACTCCTAAAAACGCTTGTGAAACAGAGCAGAAACTGCTTGCCCCACCTCAACCAATGAAACCGGTGGATAGGTCATTGGGTAAAAGGGATATGATGCCTCCTCAACCACAAGAACCTCCCCAAGTTACTTCCCCCGACGTAACGGAGCCGGTTCCCATTACAAAACCTGAATGCGAATGGGTTCTGGTTGGCGCTTCCGTGAAAGGCAATGGCCATATCCAAAGCAATATGCCTTGTCAGGACAACCATAAATATGAGTCCCTCGGCAACGGCTGGGGTATTGCTGTTGTTTCTGACGGCGCAGGGTCAGCTGAACATTCTGAAATAGGCTCCAAAGTGGTGGCGGAAAGAAGTGTATTCCACTTCAAAAACTTGATTGAAAAAGAGGGATGGATGGAAAGCAATGTGTTGCCCACAGATATTGAATGGTTGCAGAAGTCGTATTATACCCTGAAGAACATTAGGAATGAAGTTGAGTTGGTGGCTCAAAAGAACAATGTGGAACTCAAATCACTCTCTGCAACATGCCTCGTGGTTATCTATTCACCAATAGGACTACTCGCCGTACATGTTGGAGACGGACGCATGGGCTATAAGTCAGCATCGGGTGAATGGCGAGCTATGATGACACCCCATAAAGGGGATGAGGCCAACCAAACGATTTTCCT
>AUXO016167269.1_pt1 | contig 10195 bp, 10 predicted proteins | sample 768731 | NCBI WGS metagenome assembly AUXO01 (sample SAMN02715735, study PRJNA202380) | gut metagenome | biome: sheep rumen | host: Ovis aries | place: New Zealand: Palmerston North | reverse complement strand
CCTCTCACACGCCTCCCGCCTGTTCAGGAACTGTTCCGCCGGAGCCAAAAACTCCCAGATTATTTCAAAAGACGTTTTCATCTCTCTAAACTTTAAACCTTAAACCTTAAACTTTCAACTCTACCCCTATCCCCTACAACGTGTGTAGAGGAAGGGGGGGAGTTTTCTTTGTAATTCTTTTTGCTTACTTTTTCTTATGCCCTTTCTTTACATTCGGGGTCCCCGATGGGCGCTAACGTAGCGCGCCCAGTGGGGAGAGCGGAGGCACAAGTCGCCCATCTATTTAGCGGAGTGGTATAGATCTTTGCGACCTTGTTGCCGAACGCGAAGCACCTTGAACGTATAACTGATGCTATCCGGCACACGCTTCGGGTGCTGTAACCGCCATGACTTGAGCAGACCCTTCATCTCGCTTGTCAGTGCCGAAACACTCGCCTTCAAACCCTTCTGCTCCTCAGCTTTCGCACGCCATTGAGCGGCGATTGCATCGTTGTACCGTTCCTTCTGGTCAACAAACTCAAACGTCTCATCTACCTGCAACTGGTAGTACTTACCTTTGTGCTCAAACTCGCTACCGATGACACCTTGCTCGGCCATCAGTTTTTGCGCCAACTCCACCGCGTCCGGCTTGATCTCTGCCATTCGCTCTTTGCAAGCGTCGATGAGTTCTGACAGTGCCCGAGTTTCCTCGATAGCATCTACATGGTTCAATACTGCGTCATTTGCGTTAATAAATGCCTGTGTGAATTCGTATGTGTTCATTTTCTTAATCGTTTTTAGTAGCGTTTATGCGCCGCATATCCATATGCGGCTTACACTCCCGCCTTGTTATTAGCTTTGTTAATTGTTAGGGATATTATCCCGTCTCTTCGTTTATTAGCCCGGAATCGTATTCCGGTTCACATCGTCCGTTGCGCGGAATGGTATTCCGCTCACACCTCCATGTGGTGCGTCATCTCGTACTCCATCTGGTCAAAATCCGGGTCACGGTGATACTTCTTCAGCATCGCCTGAAACTCCTTTTCCGGCATCGCGTGCCACCTATCAAAGTCCTCGCGAGAATAGATCAGCAAGTCCCCTAATAGTTCTTGCAACTGCTTCTGCCGCGCATCATACTTCCGATGCTTCGCCTGCGATAACCAAATAAGGTTACACGCGCGGTTGTCGGTCGTAATACCATTCAAGTGATGACATTCGTACGCATGTCCGTTTGCGTCTACTCGACGAGGACCATTCCATGCCAGACACACCGCGTGTGCAACCAGGATATTCCCGTAACCGTCGTGCATTTTGAGGTACCGCTGCTTACGACCGCTGTTAAACTTACTATTCACGGTCGTGTCAGGTCCCGCCGTCAAACGCCGGTACTGCCATGCATACTTGCCGGTGCTTTTGTCCTTGCGTAGAATACGCGAGTAAGGAACACCGTCTTTTGATGTGTAAAGTGGTTTGTTCTTAGTACGCACAAGGGGTCGTACCAAGTGCAATTCTGTGCCATCCGCCGTCCAATCCGTCCGAGGATGACGATTAGTTTGTTTTGTCGCCATTTCTGTTAGTTTTTTAGCGTTAAACAAAAATGGCTACCGGTAGCCGTTAATTTGATTGGCTCTCTATATCAGCCGCACAAATCCAACGTTGAATTCGGTGCAAAAGTACTGCAAAATTTTCAATCTAACAAACTATATATCAATAAAATACGAGTGAAATTTCACTTCTTGATAAGCCTTGATTTGGATGGATTAAACTTGACCGATTCTTGAAAAAATCCTTGATTGAAAAGGGCACAAAAAAGCCCCTCACACGTCAATGTGAAGGGCATAAACTTGAAGTGAATTTAGCTTACTTGATTTCGGAGAAATAGGTGTCCACCGCCACCGAGAATGAGTTCGGTTTCATGTTCGTGCCGTATCGCTCATTCAAGTACTTGCAAAGCGTCTGTATATTCCCTCGCGGAATGGCAATCTCCTTGCTCTCTTTCTGCAACAAACGTAACTTCTCAACCACCACTTTCGGACGGTCGTCGATGATACTGTCGCGTATCTCCGCGTCAATCTCATATTTGCGCTGAACGGGCAACTCTTTTTTGGTGTACATAAACAACTTTGCACCGTCCACCAAATAGTCACGCGGTTGGATCTCGTGCGTCGTTATTTTCTCATAAAACTCCTCATCCTGCTTGGTCTTGGCAAGCATCTTGTCGAACAGCGGAAAATCGTTGATTTGCAGCAGAATAGTATTGATGAGTGGGTAGTACGGATGGTCTTCCTTCTTCTCAACTTTCTTATCCAAAATCAGCATCCATATAGTGGCATAAAGCACAAGCGTCGTCGTGGTCTTTCTCTGCTCCTCCGAACGCGGCTCAATAGGCGCTTTATCATGCGCCATAAAGCTATCGTACCGACGCATCAACTGCGTGTATAACTTACCTGCTTTCCACTCTTTATCTGGCGTGGCACGCAGTTCTTCGATAATCGAATTAGCCTCCGTCCAAATCTCCTCCGGACTAAGGTCATGCGTGTCGTAACTCACCCAATCAAGTGTGTCATAGACGATACGATACGCATCATCTTTCTCGTGATAACCACGATTCTTCCGTGCTGTCTCTTCGTCTAAACGCTTATACATTGGCTGCCGGTTTTAATACGTTATCAAAGAATGCGGAAAGCGTCGGATATTCGTCCTCAAACAAGTCCGGATCGTTCTCGCCCATCTTCTTGTAAAGCGTCTCATCCATGACCACCAACACGAACTTATCCTTAACATCCAGAATGTGGATGCGTGCACGGATTCCGGCGACTTTCACTGTGATATCCTCACCTTGCTTGGCGCACAACTCCACGTATTTCCTCAACTCCTCATTGTCAGCACAAATATCTATCGGTTCGTTATCCGGCGAGGAGAATACAGCCGACGGACGGGCTTGCATACCCTTGGCGGCTTCGTTCATATTGCCAAGCAACTCCGCTGCCCACGGGTTATTCGGTGCAGCAAAATGGAATGCCACCTGCTTGATGCCATTTGACCTATGCTTGTCAACTACTTGCCAGAACGCATCCGGAGTGTACTGGTTCTTTATCTCTATTGTCACATGATGCGGCGTAAACCGCGCACGCAACGAGTCCTCTAATATACCCGCTACGATATTAGGCGACGTAAACGCACCGTTCTTCTCAATCGCTATAAACTCCTGTCCGTAGCGGTTGTCTATCACTACGTGACACCACGGCTCATCTTGATCTTTGAATTTCTGAAAGCGCTGATGACGAGTGATATGTTTCTTGTTCGACACCATCAAAATGATGAACCCATTATGCTCCCACAAAGTCTTACAATCGAACCCGACCGAATTCTTCTCTTTCTTTCCGGTCTCTTTGTTCTTGCGCTCCTCTGTACGGAAGCAATTGAACTTGCGCTGCTGATTTAGGTCATCACGGAAAATAGCTTGCAGGAAATCTTGACGTTCCTCCAAGGTATCTAACGCAACGGTGGTCTCTTGCTCCTGTCCGACAAAGACACCGATGTTGTCAACATGTCTGAACTTGTACGTGTATAAAGCAAATGTCGCCATAGTATATTTAAAGTTTTATTCTACGCAAAAAAGCGTGCAAAGTTACAACTTTTTTTGCACATATACAAGATAAATCTTTGTTTTTGCATGCAAACTACATATTTTCCTTGCGTATGTCATTTTTTTTGTGTAACTTTGCGCACTTTTTGTGTGCAAAGCTTTCAGATATGCCAGTAACAAAACAAAAACTCATACGACACTATGCATTGGACCGCTGTTTGAGAAATCAAACGCGGCGGTATTATATAGAAGATTTGTTGGCTGAATGCAACAAAGCTCTGGCGGCAAAAGATTGCCAACCGATAAGTGTGCGTACCGTCAAGTATGATCTGAATGAGTTTGAAACGTTATATAGTACCGTCATTGCGCATATTCCCGATAGTCATGGCCGTATTTACTATCGGTATGAAGACCCGAAATTCAGCTTGCAACAATCCCTCCTCTCTGATGATGAGGTGGCCAAACTGAAAGATACACTCCTTATGCTTGGTCGCTTCAAAGGACTACCGCAGTTTGAATGGATGACCGAACTGGTAACAAAAATTGAAGCCAAACTCCATTTAGATGCACATGCCGAATCGGTTATTGGCTTTGAATCAAACGAGTACCTGCAAGGCTTGGAATATCTGGAACCGTTGTTTGACTATATCAGCAATCAACAAACGATTGATATTGTGTACCAACCGTACGACAAACCCGCTTTCGTTTGTACCATCCATCCGTATTATATCAAACAGCACAACTCGCGATGGTTCTTGCTGGCAATGAACAATCAAACGCAGAAGATGATGCTTCTTGCGTTAGACCGCATACAGGAGATAGTCCTATCTAATATCGCGTACATGCCCGCGGAAATAGATTTTGCAGAGTACTTCGACGATGTGATAGGAGTAACTATCCCGCAGGATGCAGAACCGGAACATATTCTGCTGCGTTTCTCTCCTCGTCGTCTCCCATACGTGCTATCAAAACCTTTGCATCACTCGCAGAAGATTAAAGACAAGGAGCAAGGCATTATTGAGATAACCGTCATTCCAAACCGTGAATTGGAAGCACAACTGCTTTGGTTCGGAGATGATGTAGAAGTGTTGCAGCCGGAAGCGTTACGGCAACAAATAGCGGGAAAAATCGCAAAAATGCACGATTTATATTCGTAGTGCAAATAGATTGCACACAAATGCAGTACCTTTGCACCAGATTTGAAAAACAAGCGTTCTTTGAAAGACATGTCTTATACTATTGAAATATGAGTTGGCGAGGACTTTCTTCTGCAAATCAACTCAGGCGCCACACATGTTGTGGCTGTATGTCAAGAGATTTTTGACCAAACCTAAAATAGGAATCTATATCACCACTCCTTCTATATTTGGAGATTATATCTCGATGAAGGGCGGCCTTCATAAAGAGCCTAAAGGCAGGTGAGAATAAGTAGACATGTGCTTTCAAAGAACATTTTTATATATGGCAGAGAAAAAGAAAAATATGGTTTTGTCCAAAAGTACGATGGATAAACTTTCTATGTTGTCAAACATGACAGCAGAAGCTTTCGTTGAATTACTTAATGATGTATATTCAGCAAAATATCCTAAGCATACAGACAAAATAACTTCCAAACAAATCTTTTTCTTTGTTCATCATTCAGAAGAAATGTATCGAGAGTTTTTCATAAAGAAAAAATCAGGTAAACTACGTACAATTTCCGCCCCACAACCGAGACTAAAACTAATTCAGGAATTAATATCCGAATTTTTAGTAGAACTGTATAAACAAGTAGATGGTGCTTGCGGCTTTATTCGTGATGCTAACATAACAGATGGAGCGAAAAAGCATACAAATCAACATTTTGTGCTGAATATAGACCTAAAGGATTTTTTTGATTCCTTCGAATGGTATCAAGTTCGGAATAGCTTAGTAAGGGAATTTAATATAAATGAAAAAATAGCAAATCTTATCGCTTCACTTTGTTGTTACAAGCATGAAGTAGAAAGACTTATTGACGGTGAATATAAACGGGTGGAACGCAATGTTCTTCCGCAAGGTGCTCCATCTTCTCCTGTCCTTACTAATATTCTTTGTTCTACATTAGATCGAAGATTATCTGGACTTGCAAAAAAATATGGAGCAAATTATTCTCGGTATGCGGATGATATTACTTTTTCGCATTCAAAGAACATCTTTAAAGAAGGTTCTGCATTTAGAAAGCAATTAGCAGAAATTATAGAGGCAACACCACACCTGCATACAAATAATGAAAAGACTCGACTACAGGGGAGGAGATACCGACAGGAAGTTACTGGCATTATTGTCAATGAACAAACTAATGTTCCTAAACGTTACATTAATCAGATCCGCAAGTGGCTTTATCTATGGGAGCATTATGGTTACCAAAGGGCAGATGAATATTTTACACCTTTCTATTTAAAAGATAAAGGTCACCTTCATAAAAATTGCCCAGGTCTGGATAGAGTTTTAGAGGGAAAGTTAAACTACTTAAAAATGGTAAAAGGAGCAGAGAGTCCCACATATCTGAAATTACGTCAGCGCTACCTAAATTTAACTGGGCGTAAACCTAATAATATGTTAGATAACAATACAAACGTTGATTATATATCCGTCTATGACATTTTACAAATGTTAGTAGATACAATGTGAGTATATTATGAAAATCAGAGTTAATAAAAAACAACTTGAAACACTATTGGAGACTCTTTCAGAGAAGTTGAAAGATCCACGCAATAGTGAAATCCGAGAGTCATTGCGAAAGATGCTTGACAATGCAGACCTTAGTGATTTACGTGATGCTATGCATTTGTCCGGATATAAGAGCATTGATTACTCATTTATCAAGGAAGATATATTGCGCACACAGCTTGAAGTTGATAATATGCGTATGGAAGATGCGGCACACTCAACTCAGATAGCGGACGAAGAACGCTTCTTTATCTTTTGTATTAATGCCTTTTATCAAATTGAAAATATCACCAATTACTATTTCGCAAAAAGATTTCCAAATTTCGGAGATTTAATGGTTTATCTAGAAGCACACTCTAATTTTAAGCACAAGGTGAATCCTAAAACTCAAGAGATTGTAGAAAAGGGTGTTGGTGATATTGATATCTCTTGTAAAATCTTTGCTCTGTGTGGTGAATTATTTCCATCCACGGAAGATCAGCCAGATTTCACATATAAAATGATTAACAATCTGCGTTTTGTTAGAAATGAAGGATTCCATAGATGTCAAGTAGAGGGGAAAACTGCGAATGAAAAGCTTGAAAAATTTTACAAGTATAACGATTTTAACACAGTTCGTGAAACTCTAAGAAAATATATAACTACAATAAAGGAGCAATTGGAATTACCTTGGAATAAGCCAGAAGAATATCAAGTGTGGACCTTATTAGATTTTGCTCGTAAAATGGGTCAACCTAAACGAGCATCTAGTTTTGTCAATAAAGAGACAGGTGATGAGTTTCCTGCTGTACTCATGTTCCCGACTAAACAGGGAGACCGAGATTTCACCACGGTTGCATTCAGTAGTTATATGGGTGAGTTGAGTGTAAAAGAAATTGAAGCACGCAAGGATGAGTTGTATGTTGTACAATTTATGAATGCCAATATCTATTACTTACATGATCGTGAGCATATCAACAAATACATTAACCATAGTAATTCTATTTAATATCTTATGGCATATATAACTAATGCAAATTTTAACAAAATTTGTAAAGGGCTCAATCCTTCTGTTGTTATTTCTGATGAAGAAGTAACTAACTTCCTGAATGGAGTAGATCTACCAGAGGAACAGAAAAACATCCTTGATGAAATAATCCTGTTTGATGATAAAAAAGCGCTGTTGGCATTGGAAAAATTTCTTCAAAATCCGCGGTTGATTATTGATAAGAAACTAATAAGATTAGATTGGAAAGATTCCTATAAATACGTACATGAATTTAATCCAGCATACCATGCAAATATAAACTGTAATAAATTGCACAAAGATTTTGAAGGTATTCAAATCCCTGAATTCATACGTGAAAAAGGTGTAGAAGCAATAAATGAATTCCGCCAGTGGTATAAAGAAAATGAGTACCTTCTAACAGAAGAGAAAAATGATGTCTTTGCTGCGAGATTACATGCTAAATATGGTATACAATCAACTATTGTTGATTATCATCGTAATTCTGGAGTCACAATGGTGTACAATAGCATTGAGGAATTACTAAATGATTTGGCGAAGCACGTAAATGAATGGTTAACAACTGATGAGAGCTTTGATAAAGCGAAAATTAAAAGAGTATGCAACGCCAAAGATTATCTAGAGGAACAATTATCTGAAGGGAAGGAACTCTTTTTTGCTCCAGACTTAAAAAACAGAACAACAAAAGAACCATTTAAAGCCTTTATTGTTCGGACTACACACAAGGATAAAAGTTTCACTGAAGATATGATTCCGATTGCCGTAGCAGTTGCAGACATGAACGAACTTAAAAAGGTTATTAAATACCTTAAGGTAATCGAATTCGTAAGCGGGAAGCATCGAATAGTTATTCAAAATGAAAGTATATATAACGAAATTAGAGAAATATTAAAATGGTACTATATTTTTAAATATAACCCAACACTTTCTTTCGATGAGGATTTACTATGCCAATTAGGTTTTAGCCCTTGCAGTGATTGCTGTTGGGAAACCATACATTTATAGAATTCTCTTTTTCTCCTCCTTGTGCAAATAGGTTGCACAACTTCGTAGTACTTTTGTACCGTCAAACAAAAGTAGAACGCAAAAAGAAAGGAGAAAACTATGTGGATCGATGATGACGGATTTTATCACGATGACTATGAGGGCACCTATGCCCATGATGTAGCTGGTTTCGATGAAGAAACCATCAACGATGCCTTTGATGGCGAACCAGATGCGTACTGGAATATTGACTAAACCTTAAAACCGAATTATTAACCTTCTAAAACAACTCTAACTATGAGCAAGACAGCAATTATTATTGTTGGCATTGTCGCCACTGTATTCATTTTCAAATTCTTTCAGTGGTTACGAGAACGGAACCACAAAGGGGTTGCCCCTGTTTTTCCGGGTTATCCCATCCCCACACAAGAACCGGTACCAGAGGTAGAACCTATTGATCTAAGCGGAGTTAAGGTCAATCCTAAAGCTCTCGAGATTTATAATCTCATTATATTAGATGGGAGCGGGTCAATGCTAAAATTACGCAAGGCTGCACGTATTGGTTACAACCAGACGCTAAATGCCATTCGCGAAGCACAGAAAACATACCCGAATGAGCAACAGCATTTCGCCTCTCTTTTTGTGTTTAATAATGATGTAACAAAGGTGTTTGAAAATGAAAACATCGTTAAGGTGCAGAACCTAAGCGTGTCGCAATATATTCCTGACGGATGTACTGCCATGTTCGATGCTATTGGATTGTCTCTTACGAACTTGGAGCAACGTCTAAGTTCTAATGAGAGAACATTAGCCGTTGTGACTATCATCAGTGACGGCATGGAGAACGCATCCAAAGAATACGATTTGGGAAAGGTGGTTTCTCTTATTGACAAATTCAAAGATATGGGATGTACTATAAACTTCATAGGTCCGAGTTACAAGGTACAAGACCGCCTTACGTATGCAGAGCATATGGCCAAAGAACTCCATATAGATAACTACCTCGCTTTTGAATATACCGACGAGGGCTTCAAAGATGCTTGGGATAGGCAATCTGATGCGGCGCTCTTTTTCTATGGTAGAGTAAGTGAATATGAGAAAGATGTCCGCAATATGTCCGAGAAAGAACGTAGAGAATATTACCGCCGCAAAAGCCAAGAAGACAAGTTCTATGGTCTATAATTGTTTCACCTATTAAATCAAAAAAACACTATGAAAAAAGTATCTTTCATCCTTGCACTATGTTTGGGCAGCATTATCGTTTGTGCAAAACCTGTACAGCGTCCCACTTCTTACAATTATCAACGTGGAGTTGATGCCTACGTTAATGAGAAAGACCATCAAAAAGCACTGGATTATCTTAACAAAGAATTAGAGGAACATCCTAAAGATGGTTATTCGCACGCGTGGATTGCATATATTCGCCTTGACATGGAGGAGTATGGCCGCGCATTAACTTGCGTGAACTCAGCGATTAAACTTTTGCCCAAAGCAGATAAAGAGTACATGGTGTTTGCCTATACTACAAGAGGTTCAATTTATGAGCACTTGGAGGACACAGTTGCTGCGATTGCTGACTATACGAAAGCCATAATGATAGACCCCTCTGTCTATAAGTCTTACGAGCATCGTGCAGAATTGTATTACGATCAGCATAAATATGCCCAGTCTGACGCCGACTATCAGAAAATGACACAGATGGATGATAATGGCGCAGTGGTATCGGGTTATATGGGATTAGGTCGTAATTTTCAAGCCCAAAAGCGAGATGAAGAGGCAATCAAAATCTTTTCGAAATTGATTACTCTTTACGATGATTATTCCTCTGCGTATTCATTTCGGGCACAAAGTCTATTAAAACTAAAGCGGTATGAGGAAGCTATAGCTGATATTGTGAAAGCTTTGGATATTGATAATGATAACAAAGCATATTGGACTATGCTTAC
>AUXO014911621.1_pt1 | contig 10195 bp, 7 predicted proteins | sample 768731 | NCBI WGS metagenome assembly AUXO01 (sample SAMN02715735, study PRJNA202380) | gut metagenome | biome: sheep rumen | host: Ovis aries | place: New Zealand: Palmerston North | reverse complement strand
CTATTAGGAGGAACTATCTTTGTTTTATACAAAAACAATAAAGAATCAAATGAAGAAACCGTTGATATTTTTAAAGAGAAAGAAGAAAAGAAAGAAGAAGAACTACCTATAGAAGAAAAGAAAAAAGAAGTATCTACTGTAATTGTGGATATTAAAGGAAATGTGAATAATCCTGGTGTATATGAAGTTGAAAACGGTAAAAGAGTTAATGATGTTATAAACATGGCAGGTGGTTTAACCGAAACCGCAGATACATCTAATATAAATCTAGCTAAAATAGTAACTGACGAAATGACTATCGTTATTTATTCCAAAGAAGAAGTATTAGAAAAATATAAATCTGAAGTATGCATTTGTGATTGCCCTTATATAACAAATGATGCTTGTATAAATGAATCATCCAATGAAGATAATACATCAAGTTTAGTAAATATAAATACTGCTAGTATTGAAGAGTTGATGACCTTACAAGGTCTTGGAGAAGCTAAAGCTAAATCAATAATCGAATATCGTACTAAAAATGGTAACTTTACTAGTATCGATAGTATTAAAGAAGTATCCGGAATAGGAGAAGCTATCTTTGAGAAGATTAAAGATTATATTACAGTCTAAATATATATTTAAAATATTAGCTTTAACGCTTCTTCTTTTTTCTTATTTATATACTAGTTACTATCCTTTTAAATCTAAATATAGTGAAAAAGATAATACCTTTATTGGCACAGTAAAATCATATAAAATAAAAGATAATAATCTTATTATTAATTTAAAAGCTAAAGAAGAAATAATTATCTATTATAATTATGAATCATTAGTATTTAATAGTTTAAATATCGGAGACAAATTAAAAGTAACAGGTACTATCTTTAAACCAAAATCTAGTACTAACTTTAATACTTTTGATTATCAAAAATATCTCTATCATAAAAAAATCTATTATATAGTAAAGGCAGATAAAGTTGACAAATTAGAAAACAATAAAAAAATTATAAATACTATTAAAAATATTATTAATAATAAAATAAAGAATTATAAATCAAAAGATTATATAAGTACTCTATTGTTAGGCAATAATACACTAGATAACGATATTAAAAATAATTACAGAACACTTGGAATATCCCATTTATTTAGTGCCTCAGGTATGCATATTAATCTAATAATAAGTATTTTATATTATTATCTAAATAAAGTTTCTTATAATAAAAGACTAAAATATATCATAAGTGATATCTTTCTATTATTATATTTAATAATATCTTTTTCATCATCTTTACTTCGTAGTACTATTACATATATTCTACTAACTATAAATGATATCTTTAATCTAAATATTAAAAAGATAGATATATTACTACTAACACTATCTATTTGTCTAATCATTAACCATTTTATCATTTATGATATAGGATTTATTTATTCATATATAATATCTTTCTTTTTAAGTATCTTCTATATCAAAAGTAATAAGAAGGTAGTAAATATATCCTATATCGCAGTAGTAGCATTCTTAGTATCAATGCCCATTACTATCTACATATCATATGAAATAAATATTTTAAGTATCATTATAAATATCTTATTAACACCAATACTATCCATAATATTATTACCCCTTAGTATCTTATCATTATTTATACCAATATTAGATGACTTATTATATTTAATAACAAATATCTTAGAAAAAATATCAGTATATTTAAGTAATATCAATATTTTTAAATTAATACTATCTAAACCAAATATTATTTTACTATTTTTATATTACTTAGTAATTATTTATATCTTAAAAAATAGAAAAAGATTCTATCTAATCATAATACTTATCTTTATCCATAATTTATTACCATACTTTAATAATAACCTCGAAATAAATATGTTTGATGTTGATGAGGGAGATTCTTTTCTAGTAAGTTTTCCTAATAATAAAGGTAATATCATTATTGATACTGGAAGTGAGAGTGTTTATAGAGTAAAAAACGAAATAATTTCATATTTAAAAAGTAAAGGAATAAAGAAGATAAATTATCTAATAATTACTCACGGTGATGAAGATCATATTGGAAGTTCTATTTCTTTAATAGATAACTTTAAAATAGAAAAAGTAATTCTAAATAAAGATTCATTTACTGACTTAGAAAAAGACTTAATCAAAGAGTTAAAAAATAAAAATATTAATTATTCTAATAAGATAGATAAAATAAATATAAAAGATAATTACCTATATTTTCTAAACAATAAAGAATTTGATAATGAAAATGATAATAGTAATATTATTTATTTTGAATATCTAAAATATAAATTTCTTTTTATGGGAGATGCCTCAAGTGCTACTGAAGAATATCTATTAGATAAATATAATTTAAAAGATATATCTTTTCTAAAAGTAGGACATCATGGTTCTAAGACAAGTAGTTCGGCTAATTTTATAAATACTATTAATCCTAAGATATCTTCTATATCAGTAGGAGAACATAACTATTATGGTCATCCAAATATTGAGGTATTGAATAACTTATCTAAATCAAAAATATATCGTACTGATATCATGGGTAGTGTTAATTTTAAATTTAATAAAAACAAAGTAATAATAAAGAAAAAAATAAAAGGAAAATAAAATGAAAAAAGAAATAATAAATGATAATGAAATTAGTAAATTATATGAAAATATAAGATTACTAGTAGAACAAAGTAGAAATAAAGTTTATAGAGTAGTTAATACCGAAATGATTTATTTATATTGGAATATAGTAAAGGCTATTATTGAAAAGCAAGGAGGGAGTACCCGTGCAAAATATGGAGATTTATTAATCGAAGGGATATCTAAGAAATTAACATACCATTACGGAAAAGGCTTTTCAATTCAAAATTTGAGAAAAATGAGACAGTTTTATATGTATTTTCCAATTCGCTCAACATTGTCGAGCGAATTAAGTATATCACATTATTTTGAATTAATCAGAATAAAAGAAAAGGAAAAAAGAGATTTTTATATGCATGAATGCATTAATTCTAATTGGGATGTAAGAGAATTACAAAGACAAAGAACAACATTACTTTATGAAAGACTTGCAAACACAAAAGATAAAACAGGATTATTAGAATTATCTACTAAAGGACATAGAATTTATGATGGAAAAGACATTATAAAAGATCCATTCGTATTAGAATTTTTAGATATAAAAGAAAATACAAGTTATCTTGAAACAGATTTAGAAAAAAATATTTTAGAGCACTTAAAAGAATTTTTGTTAGAACTAGGTAAGGGTTTTACCTTTGTTGGAAATCAAGTTAAAATTACAATGGGTACTGAGCATTTCTATCCTGATTTAGTCTTTTATAATAGAATATTAAAATGCTTTGTAATAATAGATTTAAAGATAGGCAAAGTTACTCATAAAGATATTGGGCAAATGCAAATGTACGTTAATTATTATGATAGAGAAATAAAAAGTGAAAGTGAAAATAAAACAATAGGAATATTACTTTCCACTGATAAAAATGAAACAGTAGTTAAATACACTTTACCAGAAGATAATACAACAATATTTTCATCTGAGTTTAGATTAACAATTCCAAGTGAAAAAGAATTAATTGATGTAATTGAAAATGAGAAGAAAAATATCAAATTATTATAAAATAATAAAAGGAGAAATAAACAAATGAATTACTATATTGAAATAAAACAAAAATTAATTGATAATGAAATATATGAAAAAGTAAAAGACTATTCAAAAGAAAGAAATAAAGTTAATACATATTATGAAGTAGGTAAACTTTTAAGTAAGGCAGGAAAACAATATGGTGAAGGTATAATAAAAGAATATTCTAAAAAATTAACATCGGAATTAGGAAAAGGCTACAGTACTAAAAGTCTATTTAAATATAGAAAATTTTACTTATTATTTAAAAAAGTCTCGACATTGTCGAGACAAATGACTTGGAGTCATTATGATGAAATATTAAAATTTAGTGATATAAAAGAAATAAATTATTATATTAAATTAACTGAAACACAAAATTTATCAGTGAGAGAATTGCGTTCTAGAATAAAAAATAAAGAATATGAAAGATTACCAGAAGAGACTAAAAATAAAATAATTAAAAATGAAAAACCTAATTTAGTAGACTATGTAAAGGATCCCGTAATTATTCATAATCCTAATAATATTGAAGTAATTAAGGAAAAGACATTGCAAAAATTAATCTTGGAAGATATTCCATCATTCTTAAAAGAATTAGGTACTGGTTTTACATTTATAGATAGTGAATACAAAATAAAAATAGGAGACACCTATAATTATATTGATATATTACTATTTAACTATATTTATAACTGTTTTGTAGTAGTAGAATTAAAAACTACCAAGTTAAAAAAAGAGTATATAGGACAAATTGAGGTATATATGAACTACATTGATAAGAATATGAAGACAATAACTCAAGATAAAACAATAGGTATAATAATTTCTAAGAAAGATAATAAATATTTAATTGAATACTCAAGTGATCCTAGAATTATATCTAAAGAATACGAATTAGTAATTTAGTATAGATTTTTTCTAAAAAAAATAGTACAATATCACTGGAGTTGACCAAAAATGAAAAAAGTTGTTTTAGTAACAGGCTCTTCTTCAGGAATAGGAAGAGAAATAGTAAGAAAATTAGCTAGTGATTACGAAGTTATAATTCATTACAATAATAGTTATGATAATGCTTTAAAGTTAAAAGAAGAACTAGATAGTATTTATCATAGAGATGTATTAATGGTAAAATGTGATTTATCTAAAGAAGAAGACATAGATAGTATGCTAAGTACTATTTATAATAGGTATAATAGTATTGATATTCTAGTTAATAATGCCGGTATTGCAATTGATACAGTGTTTGAGGATAAGACTAAAGAGAATTTTATAAAGACTTTGGAAGTAAATCTAGTTGCTCCTTTCTTATTAAGTAAGAAAATAGGACTTAAGATGAAAGATAATAAAGAAGGGGTAATTATTAATATTAGTTCTACTAATGGTATTGATACGATGTATCCTGAAGGATTAGACTATGATGCTTCTAAAGCTGGGCTTATTAATCTATCTAGTAATTTAGCTAATTACTTTGCTCCTTATGTTAGAGTAAATACTGTATGTCCAGGATGGACTAATACGGAAATGACTAAAGATTTAGATAAAGAGTTTATAAATAGTGAAAAAGAAAAAATATTACTAGAAAGATTTGCAGATCCTGAAGAAATAGCTAGTTTAGTTAAATTCTTAATTAGTGATGAAGCAAGTTATATAAATAATAGTGTTATAAGAATAGATGGTGGTAAAAGATGTTAGATAGTATTATAAAAAGTTCTAAAGAGGACTTAAAAGAGGTATTTGATGTAGTAGAAGAAATAGAAGAATATAACAGTAGAAAAGTACTTGATGCTTTTACCCACAATAATATTTGTGAAAGTGATTTAAATGGTACTACTGGTTATGGATATAATGATATAGGTAGAGATAAAATCGAAGGAGTATATGCTTCAATATTTAAAGCAGAAGCTTCTCTTGTCCGTAGTCAGTTTATTTCTGGTACTCATGCTATTAGTACATGTTTATTTGCTCTACTAAGACCAGGGGATACTCTTTTATCCATAAGTGGTAAACCATATGATACTTTAGACTCAGTAATTGGTTTTAATGATAATCCATCTTCTTTAAAGAGTTATAATGTTAAATATCAACAAATAGATTTAATTAATAATGACTTTGATTATGAAGAAATAAAAAAAGTACTTAAAGAAGATAAAATAAAGATGATTGCTATTCAAAGAAGTAAAGGATATTCTACGAGAGATAGTATTAGTATTGATAAAATAGAAAGAGTAGTTAAGACTATTAGAGAAGTAGATAAAGAAGTTATAATTATGGTTGATAACTGTTATTGTGAACTTGTAAGTACAAAAGAACCTAATGAAGTAGGAGTAGATATTTCTGTTGGCTCTCTTATCAAGAATTTAGGAGGAGCAGTTGCTTCTAATGGTGGATATATAGTAGGAAAACAAAAACTAATTGATTTATGTGCTGAAAGACTAAATGTTCCTGGACAAGGAGCAGAAGTAGGACCATCTCTTAATGAAAATAGAAATATCTTAAAAGGACTATATTTTGCTCCAATGATTGTTGCGGGTGCTTTAAAGACTTCTATTTATACTTCTTATGTATTAGAAAAGTTAGGATATAATGTTAGTCCTAAGTATAATGAGAAACGTGTAGACATAGTTCAAAATATTATCTTTAATGATGAAGATAAATTAATTAAATATGTAAGAGGTATTCAGTCTAATTCAAAGATTGATTCCAATGCTTTAATAGAACCATCTGATATGCCAGGATATGAAGATAAGATTATCATGGCATCTGGTAGTTTTACGCAAGGTAGTTCTATTGAACTTTCTTGTGATGGACCATTAAGAAGCCCTTATATAGCATATCAACAAGGTGGTATTAGTTATAAATATGGTAAGATAATAGTTACTAGAGCAATAGAGAGTTTGACAAGTAAATAAAAATATGTTATTATGTATATAGATGAAGGAAACTTCATACAATAAAAAAAGAGAGAACATAACTTTTGCATGTTAGCGTTCTCCTATGTTGTTTGGTTACTTAAATGAGAAAACGCCTGATCAATCTAGATGATGTCAAGCGTTTTTCTTTTGGCTACTTTCTGTTTTTTGAGTTTATGCTTTTCTCTATTAATACAAGTATCACTACAAGTATTACTAAATATTCCACAAAAATCCTTTCCACATAGGCACCACCTCCTTTATAGGGAGGAACGCTGACAATTATGAACTCTCTAATTTTCTATTATATAACAAACAATTGGATTAGTATGTAATCTAAATGGTTACATTTTTTTAATTAACCGCTTCGCTACCCGAATTAACTTTGTTAATTCTCCATTATCCTTTATTAGAAGAATCTTGTATATAGATTTAATTCTGGATAGAAAAAAAGCTTCCTATAGAAAGCTTCTTTAATATTATATTATTCTAATTATCAAGTGGATTTTTTAATTCTTTTTTTCTTACATATATTGTTGTATCTGTTTTTGCATAAATAATATTACAATGATCAGTGTTATTTACTAAGCTGTAGAAGGCTAGTTTATTTATAGCACCACACATTATATTATTAATTATTAAATATTGTAATTCATTTTCTGAAAATAATCCATAGTTTACTAATTCAGTTCCATCTGTTTTTGTTTCGCAAGTTTTAATAGAATTATTCGCAATTACTATATAGGTAATTGAATTATCAATACCAGGAGATGTATATACACTGTCCACTATAAATAAGTTATCAGAGGTATAGCCTGTTTCTTCTTGCAATTCTCTTTTAGCAGCTTCTAATACATCTTCATTTTCTTCAATGTATCCTGCTGGAAATTCGGCAATTAGTTTATCCTTAATTCTATTTTGAAAAGTAATTAAAAATTTATTATCCTTAGTTATAGCAATTACTATTACAGCATTTTTACCATTATTTTTGATAACCTTTTCTTTATTAACTATTCTTTCATTAGGTAATTTATATGTTTCTCTTAAAATACTAAGAAAATTACCATTATATAATGTTTCACTTTGAATAAATTCACCTTTAACATTTTTATATAGTTCATTTATTCTATCTAATAATACTTTTTCTTTATATTCTGGTGTTCTAGTATAATTTAAATTTTTAATTCTTTCATTGGTAGCTGTAATACAATCATTTAATGATTTGTTTTTTGTGTTTTGTAATTCTTCTTCAAATATTCTACCTATTTCAAAATAATTCACATATCTAGTTGAATGAATAATCAATTTATCTTTTTCAAATTTATCTTTTTCTTTGTTAGGAATTTCAATAGCACAATCATGTAAATCATATACACTCCTATAAATAGAGTAAATATAGTCTTTAGGATCACCAAATAATGGTCCAATACAATCTTCTGAATAATCATAATAACCACTCCAAACATATATTGGTTTTTGTATTATATCATCTAATCTTGTCATATTTTCATTGTAATAGTAAAATAAATAATGTAGATTTGATTTGAATTTAAAAGTTTCAATATCTATTTTAAGTTGATCAAATATAATTTTTTTCTTATCAGGATTTATAGAAGACAGAAAACTTTTTTCTAAATCAAATTCAATAATAGTATTTCTTAATAAACAATTTGTTGTTAGATCACCTCTAATTTTAAATGCTTCATTTTTAATTCTTTTAATAGCCTCAGTTAATTTAAATTCATATTCTTTTAAACTTCTATATATTTCAAGCTTTTCATATTCAGATAATTCTTTTTTACTACTTATTTTAGATATATTATCAATATAGTTAAATTTCTCTTTTTTTAATTTTATATATTCTTCTTTTGCTAATTCAAAATTCATAATAATCCTTCCTTTCACTTTCATTGTATTATAAATATATTGATAAGTAAAATATATTTATGTTATAATATCGATAAGGAGGACTTATAATGAACGTTGATTTAGAATTATATAGAGTTTTTTATATTGTTGCTAAAAATAAGCACATGACTAAAGCAAGTGAAGAGTTACATATATCACAGCCTGCTATTTCTCAATCAATAAAAAAACTAGAAGAACAATTAGGAGGTACTTTATTCTTAAGAAGTAATAAGGGCATGGAACTTACTGAAGAGGGTAAAATGTTTTATGAATATGTTAAAGGAGCTCTTGAACTCATTAATAACGCCGAACATGAATTTACTTCATTTAAAGATTTATCTAAAGGTGAAATTAAAATAGGGTGTTCAACTACTTTGACTAAATTGGTTTTAATGGATGTATTAAAAAAGTTTCATAATGATTATCCTGATATAAATATTAATATTACTAATGATTTAACTAGTAATCTAATAAATGATTTAAAACTGGGAAAACTAGATTTTGTTATTTTTAATGAGAGTAATATTAAGGAAACTAATTTAAATTTAGAAAAGATAAAAGAACTAAAACAAGGTTTTATTTATAATCCGAAAATATTTAATGATAATATTAAAGGCTTTGAAGATTTGAATAATGTACCTCTTATATTGCAAAAAAGAGAATCCAATAGTAGAAAATTATTAAATAGTATTGCTCTCGAAAATAATGTTATATTAAATCCTAAAATGGAAGTTGTAAGTGGGGAGTTAATTACAGAGTTTGTTAATATTGGTTTAGGTATTGGTTTTTCTATAATTGATTTAGCAAAAAGAAACTTTGAAGATTTAAAAGAACTAAGTATTAATAAAAAAATACCAAATATTAATATATATTTGGCTACTAACAAATCAGTATCACTCACATTTGCTAGTAAAATGTTTATTAAGTATTTAAAACAATAAAATGTAATCTGTATGTTTACATTTTTAAATAATAAAAAAGATAGAACTAAATCTATCTTTTTAATCCTCTAGCAACATATTCATCATAAGTAAGTTTAGACTCTCTTACTTTGTTTGCTAGTTCAGTACCTAAATATCTAAAGTGCCAGTCTTCAAACATATAACCAGTAATATATTCTTTACCTCTTGGGTATCTTAATATAAAGCCATATTTATAAGAATTATTAATAAGCCATGTATATTCAGGATTATCTTCACTTATATAATCCCAACTATGGTTTAGAATATCTACCGCTAGTCCTAATTGATGCTCTGAGTATCCTGCTCTAGCGGAATATGTTTCCGCAGCATTAAATCCGTCTTTGGCCACATATCTATTATATAATCCTAATTGATAATCATAAGAGCGATATGTAGAACCTGCATACACCTTATATCCATCTTTTAAAGCATCAGCACACATTTCTTCAAAATGCTCTTTAGCTTCTTTCCTCATTCTTTGATTATTATTATTACCAGAAGCAAACTTACTATCAATCTTTTCTAAATCACTTGGTTCAAACTTACTATCTAGTTTATAATATTTATTAACAAGTACATCTAATTTCATAGCATCTTCATTACTAATATTAATATCATTAGTATAATAATCTTTATCTAGATTAGCATTAACATAAGTAACATTATCTTCATAATTAAAATTATTTATAATATTAGTAACATCATATGGACTTTTTAAATCTTTAATAGCATATCCATATTTAATATATCTATCCAAATAATCTTCTTTAAA
>AUXO016971291.1_pt1 | contig 10196 bp, 5 predicted proteins | sample 768731 | NCBI WGS metagenome assembly AUXO01 (sample SAMN02715735, study PRJNA202380) | gut metagenome | biome: sheep rumen | host: Ovis aries | place: New Zealand: Palmerston North | reverse complement strand
GTTAAATGATGCTGCTCATTCAGGACTTGCAGCGATGGCAAAGCTTTCTGAAAAGGTCGGACGGCACAAGGAAGCCATAGCAGCTTCCGTACGTCTCCAGGCAAACAGCGCCAAGAGCGAGGCGGTAAACACTTCAATCAAAGTACTTATTAAGATGGCAAGAGGATTCCGTAACATCCCGAATTATGCGAATTTTCGCATAATTAAGCGAGAGGAGCCTCAGGTTTACAAAGATCCACGAAAAAGTGTCTGGTCAGTTTGAATCGGTGGAGTATGCAAGGCACTTTGCCAAGATCAGAACGTACATGGAAACCTGTGCCCGTAATGGTATCAATGAATTTGACGCATTATTACGGCTGACGCAGGACAATCCATTCAGCCTTTCAGAAGTACTTTCCTACAGCGGCAGCTAATACCTGCCGCCAGGAGTGCCGCTATATCTCAAGACATTCAGCTTGACCGATTTTTATACCTTGGTAAAATGAAGGCGACTCACTGCAACGGTGAGCCGCCTTATTTGTTAAAAATGGCCGTGAATAGTAACCATTTTTTGACTAACCCCATTATAATAATTCGCGAAGCGGTTTTTTAGTCAAAAACTGTAGCAACACGTTCGGAACCAACAGTACGGCCACCTTCACGAACCGAAGCGGCATTCTACCGTCTCCAGATGATGGTTTTAAGCCATTTTTTGAATATGGAAAGATGATTCTAGCATCATTATTTGAGTTATTCAGAAAAAACAGTATCAAATTAGTATCATCCTTACGGAAGCTTTCAACTAATGTACTTACTTTGTTAAATCTAGTAACACATGTATAATTTTGAGATCATTCAAATCCTTACACCGATGGTGAATCGATTCAACAGTATAATAGTCTTTGTTTGCCGATCTTTCTATTTCCGTAATCGCTTGATTCACAGCATATTCTGGTAATTGTTCCATAATTAACCGATGAAGCTTTTCAAAATCTCCAGTTTCTAAAAAAGCTGCCATTCCAGCATAATCCATTTTAGAACTATAATATGCTTTTTCATACCTTCTTATTCCTTCCTTGTAATATTCATTATAAAAATGTGAAGGGACTATATCTTTTTTAATAAATCGCTTACATTCAATACAAAAATAGTATTCTTCTGATAAAGAATCTAAATAGCATATAATGTCCATCCTTTTTGAACCTTCTCCTGATTCATATGTAATCGGAAACATTATTTGATAATTAGACTTCTTTTTCCTCATAAGGTCAACTATTTCGGTTCGCCGTTCTTCCTCTAATTTTAATACTCTCCTACTTTCCTCAGGGATATCGTTGTATGCATCTATCAGTAATTGAATAAATTTATAAAAAAAACTCCTTGAAAAATCTCTTTGCCATTGGTAAACGCCTATGGACTTATCTACTTCATCCAAATTTATCTCCTTCCATAATCAATTTAGTCATTTTTATAGCAAGTTTCATCGCTCTAGCCTTTGACCAAATTCCTTTATTATTTGGTTGAATGATACTAAATCCATCTTGATAATAATTGAATAATTGATTCTGGACTAAGAATGTTGAACTTATAGGATCTAAAGATATTGTACCAATAAAATCCGTTAAATCCGGAGATTCGCCGTAATCTATATTGAAATTATCATACTTAAATATAATTTCTGTATAGTACTGGCCCTTCTCAATATAATATCTCCATATTTTTGTTGAATTGTTTTGTCTATAATAATTAAAATAACCTAATAGATATTGAGCAAAACTTTGATAATCACTATCAGAAGCCTCAAAGTCCATAGACTCAAATCGCTGAATTCCCTCATTGATTATCGCTATGTAAAAATCGCTTAACCCATAGATTTCAAAAACACAATTATCAATCTCTTCTTGGAGTGAATGTATATTACATTCATACTGCATTCCTGGCTCCGGAGCATTTGATGCAATTGCTTCCATTTTTATAACGAGTTTTATTAATTTTCCAGCTTTCTCATTGTACTCTGGAATAGGAAAATTTCTTAAATCATCTAATGTAAGTTCAGGTCTTTTTGCACTCTTGATTTTTGATACATAATATGCATAGTATTTAAATAATTTAGAATTAAGAACTCCTTCAATATATAATAATAAATTTTGATAGTCTCCTGAATTATCATTAAATGAAGAAAAATCATTCGAAAAGACCAAAGGCTGTGTAATCCTCGCAGCTCCCCATGTTTTCTCATTATAAGTCCTTTTTACTAATAATTTAGACTTACACAAGTATAAATCAAGTGTTCTTGGACGATCATACTTTTGCTCTTTAGGAACAGGAGAAATCTTCTCATAATCAATAAAATACGGCTTAAAAGTACCTTTTAATGAACCTCCTTTATAATGAGAAAACGCCTCTACTACTTCTCCTTTTTTTCTCGGAACATATCCTTGAGCTAATGTTAATTTACCTTCTATAAGATTTGATAATACTGGATGCTCCATAATAGTGTCTACACATAATGCATCGAATTCATCTCCATAAATTAATAAGTTCCATAAATACTTTTTACTTATTATAATTTTCTTACTTACTTTTTTATCATTATTTCTATCCCACACAAATTTATTATACAGTAGATATATTCTGTTAATTTCAAAAGTATTATAAATAAAGGTATAGTTTTCTTCCTTAGCGCTCGAATACGTTATTATTGAGCAAGGATACGTCGCATTCTCAAATAATCGACCCTTAATCGCCTCCAAATTTAAAATGTCATAAATTCGATAATTATTTAATAAATAATCAAGAAAATCACTACTATTCTTATTCGAAAAAATAGAATTTGTTACTAATAGAGTACTAAGCCCTTTCTCCGATAAAAATTCTCCTGATCTAATAAGAAACGCTTGTGCTAGTTGATTATCAGATATAGGAATTTTCTTTTTCTTACAATAAATAACATGATCTGACATAGGTACACTTTTCCAAGGGGGGTTGCCAACGACTATATCACAATATTTCCCTTGAAAAGCTTCTGTAACAGTATCAGAGAAAAAGCTACCATGAATTAAGTTCTTCCCGATTAATATTGGGAACCTAACTCCACTCTCATCAATATCTTTTGGGTCCATCTCGTCAAGTAAAGCTAAATATAAGCTAAAACTTGTAATCTTAAGGGCGCCAATATTAATGTCAACACCTTTAATTTTCGTTGTTAACAAATCAACTAACTCTTGTTGAGATATATATTCTTTATTTGATTTTAATATACTAACTTGCTTCTTATAAGAAGCAACCAAAAAAACTCCAGATCCACATGCTGGGTCTAGTACTATAGGAACTGTATCCTTTATTAACCACGGCTGAAACTGCTTATTAATCATAAATTCAGCTAAGTTATAAGGAGTATAATATGCTCCCTCTAACTCTTTTTTATGTCTTTTTGTAAATACATTTTCTAGTTCAAAAAAGCTCTCATATATATTGCTAATCAATTCGATAGGGATATAAGAAAAATCAAAAGGAAAAAGATTAATTTGTCCAAATCCATCCTTTGTCAATTCTTCTCCTGAAAAGAAACGAAGAAACGGAATTATTTGATCATTTTTATCAGGAAAGCTATCTGAAGAGACGTCAAATATATCCCCATTAAAACGCTGCTTAAGTGATTCAAAAAAAAGCCGCAAAATCTGTACATCATTCTTCTTCAATAATGACGTAAAATTATTAACACCCCAAGAATTAAAATATTTATTTGACAGCATTTTACGATCTTCTAAATACTTTACAAAAATGCATTGGGACATAAAACCATATGCGCTTTCTATACTCATATTTGTATAGTTGTGAGCAAATAAAACTGTATTATATAAACTATCTAATAGTCTTTTATCTACTCTTTCCTTTTTTTGTGATAGTTGTGCTATCTGGTCCCACACAACTCTTGAAGTAACCTTATTAATATTTAATTTTTCAAGCCAACCTTCTTGAACAATCAATTGCCTTTTGGTAAGAAGCTTTTTACGGGTATTAATAGTAAAATTGTTGTATATTCTATATTCTCCAGGAAAAACCAATATTGAAATCGGGATATCATTTCGATTCCAAAATTTCAAATGTAATTTGTCTATCTGGTCTTCAATTATTTCATCTAATTTCTTTATGCCCACCAAAGGATACTTAATATTATTAATTTCAACATAGAAAATATTATCATAAACATTGTCTTCATCAGGTACATAAGAAGAACTTGCTTTATAGCCAAGACAGTCAATTATTTGATTATATTCTTCTTCTAATGAATAGCTTTTAATTTTCATTTAAATTTACTATGATTTTTAACAAATGTAAGAACCATTCTTCCTTTCATATTCCTGCTTTTATTCATCAAAAAACGAACTAATAAGCTTTAATCTCATGCTTAGATATCACATTAAAGGCCTTTCACTTACGATATGTTTTTCAGAGCTTTGAATAAACATACATTTATATATTTACCCCCTTTTAAGTCGCCGATTCTGCATTTTTTTCCAAATCTCCCTAGCATTATTAAGTATTTTAGGTTCAATTGTTAAATACTTATTCAGAATTCCATGATCCACCAGGTCCAGCGCCAGTTCAATATTACTGTTTTCTCTAACAATCTTATCAACAGAAAGCAATGTTTTATGTATTACATAATCAGGCACACCTTCAAGAATAGGCACCAGCACATTTCCCACCTCTCCTGGAAGGATCTCCAATACCCCCCCCCCATAGCTTCTTCCGCATATTTCCGTAAAAGCAAAAGATATGCTGTTGTAATATGATAAAACAATTCTTTCGGCATCTATGCCTTCATTAAACTTAATCCGATGCATGGTGTCAGTAGAAACCGCATTACAGCAATTCAAGACAAATTTTGGATATAAGTTATTTCTCCGAAGAAAAAATGCATCCGGAACCCAAATTGATGGAATCTGATACCAGTTTTCTCTGATTCTGAGCTTATAACCTTTGCTCTGCCCTGTTTTTTCCCCCCATTCAATATATTCTTTATGGCTTTCAGGATAGTCCCAGTATGGAATGGAAGGAAAGTCTATTAGATAGGCCGCTTTCCCTTCATCAACATTTTCTTGCCAGTCTTTTTGCTCAAAATAAACACTTTTTGCATGAGAGCTTCTTCCAATAAGTGGTCTAACAACCGATTGAAGCTCATATTTATCGACAATCTGCTGTGTAACTGAAAAGTATTTATTATTACCTGTAGTTATTCCAACATTGATTAAGGCAACATCTGAGAGTTTCTGAAACCTGGGATCCTTTCGGAATGAATTCATCAGCTCGTTTTCGGATTTTGTTGTAAAATATTTTGTCCATTTCTCATGGATGTGGCCTATGTTCTGGAACTCTACTGCTTCCAGGTTCAGGCTCTTAAGATCTTCCAAATTATTTAATTCAACAATCCGTATTCCTTTCTGGGATGTGCCTTTTTCTCCAATCAGCACAACAATTTCCTGTTCAATATCAGGAAATACAAGTTCCTCGAAAGTGACAAGCGTTATTTTTGAAAGACGATTCGCCAGAAAAAGCCTAAGATCTTCCGCATATACAACTTGTAATATTTCTGCCGGAATGACAAAAGCAATCTTCCCATGATCGCTTAAAAGCTGAACACACGCTACAAGAAAACCCACCCATGCATTGATAAGCTTATTAGCTTTCATCCCATGGGATTCTAATATGCTGGACATCTCTTCCCTTTGAGATTCTTCAAGATACTGGTATCTGATATAGGGGGGATTGCCCAAAATTAAGTCGAATCTGTTACTGACATTTGTAAAATAAAACTCAAAAAAATCCTGGTTGAGTACAGTAATGCCATTATACTTATTGAATTTCTGCTTAAGCTTATCTGTCTCTTCTGCGTTTATTTCGACTGCAGTAAGATCTGTTCCCTGTTCTATGAACCCTTCTTTTATAACAGCATCGATAAAAACACCATCTCCGCAGCTAGGTTCCAAAATTGAATGGATAGTCTTGTCTGCCTTAAAAATCTCCACCATTTTCGCCGCCAGCGATAACGGAGTATAATATGCGCCACGCAATTTTTTTTCTGAATTTTCGGATTTAAGTTTCATTCTTCACCCAAATCTTAATTGATATATTTTTGTGATATCTTCTCTTATTAAACTGATCATTAGATCTTTTTCTTTTTCGATAGCTTCTTTTGTTGCTTTATCGTGTTTTTCCTTCAAAAGATCATTCAGCTCATATATTTTTTTCATATTTCCAATCACCTTATCGTATAATGCCTTCTGCTTTGAGTCATTAAAATTAAGATCCACGATTGGGATTTTCTTTAATAAGAACGTGCCTCTTGCTGTAAATCCACCTTCAAAATCGCTTCCCATGACCTGGAAAAGCTTTTCTGTGAATGGATGATCGAGCCATGCCTGTATGAATTCCAGCGCATATTTGCTGCCAGGTTTGGCAGCAATGGCTACATATCCAGCAGTTCCCCCAGATGCAATCAACATATCGTTCACATCATATGCATACATAGGAACTTTACTTAGGACTCGAACGATTAATTTCGGAGTATCTGAGAACGATGACAGCGCTTGGCTTCTTCCATACTGATACCATGTCTCAGATGTTGCTCCTTTAATATCTCTACCTTTTCCATTATTCAGACATCTAGGGACAAGATATGCATATTGATCCTCCAGATAGGCATAAGCCCCAGCGTATCTGGTCTTCATTGTGTCAATATCAATAAGTTTTCCCTGTCGATCATAAGGAAATATTATCCTCTTATTTGTGTCCAGAACTGAATAAGTACTCATCCCTTTCTCATCCGCCTTAGTAGGCTTAAAATAAGGTCGAAGTATTTCCTTTTCAATTTTATATGTTTTCCCAAACTTATTTACAACGTATGAGTCCTTATCTTCAGATACAATTTCTGACCTATCAAACCAGTAAATCGGAGGCCTTTCCGCACTTGTCTGTATTCCATTAAATATATCAACAACACTGTCTAATGGCACAGATACTGCTTCTATCCCCGAAATAATTTTCATAAAATCAAAATCTGTTGTAAGTGCCCATGGGTTATCATCAAGAGAACTATTGGCCAATGAAACCGTTTCAAGATTTTCACCTAACCACAGATTGGTAAGAGATTCTACTTTCGTATATTCAAAATGGTTTTGGACATCCGTTCCTAAGAAAACGATTGAACTGTAAATTGTTTTATCAGGAAACAACTGCATGTCACCAAAATCATCAATCCTGATTACATGATTTGCTAAGAGCCTTCTTAATTCTTTGCCTGCATCTATCTTAAAAAACTTATTGGGAATAATATATGCTAATCTCCCCTGTGGTTTTAATAAAGACAATGCTTTTTCAGCAAATAAAAAATACTTATCAAATTGCTTATATGCACTTTTAAATTTGGATTTATAGACATTAAATGCAAGATCCCCATCCAATGTGTGCATATCTTCAGTCTTCACATAAGGAGGATTCCCAAGTATTATATCAAAACCATCTTCTAAGCCAAGATCAGACCAATTAAAGGGATTAATACTCTTCAGAGACGTAAAAGGAACAGCACTTCCCAGATCAGCCCTTTCAATAAGAGAGTTTCCACATCTGACATTTTTTTCAAGTGAAGGAAGAACTGGATTAGCACCAGCTATGGAAGCCTCCGTTTCATCTTCCATAAGCTTAATTAACAGCGAAAATCTGCTTGCCTCAACTGCATGTACATCGATATCAATGCCATATATACAATTAAGCAGAAGCTCTTTCTTGTCTTGAAGAGGAAGTTTCTTTCTGCCATTACTTAGCTCTATCAAATGTTCAGGATTGTTGGTTTCATACCATGAGATACATTCATCCACCAGAAATTGATATGCCTCTTCTAAGAAGACGCCCGAGCCACATGCTATATCGGCTATTTTCAGTTCTTTTATCTCTTCAGGTGTTTTTCCACTGCAATAAGTCGACAAGACACTTCTCACCATATATTTCACGATTTCAACCGGTGTAGAAACGATTGAACGGTTCTTATATTCTGCTTTCTTCTGAAGTTTTACTTCTCCCCCCTCAATAATCAAAGACTCCGTTAAGAAAGACTCATATATCTTCCCCAGAATGCCAGGCTCAATAATAGCAAACATATATGGTGCTTTAGGATAATATAACGACATTATCATATCGAAGATTATATCGTTTTCTAAATCAAATATGATATTTTCTCCATAAAAAAGCCCTGAATTGTATTTATGGTCGACCTCACGAAACACCTTAGTCAAAGAGTTCTTAAGATCATCCCTATCTTTTGCCGCCTCAATTAACTTTTTATACAAAGGTAAATTGCGGTCTTCACAGATCCGCAGAAAGATGATCTGATTCAAAAACTCCTGAACTACATCATTCAAAACATCAACATCGTGATACTTGTCATCTTTGCAAAACAGATCTTTGGCAATCAGAAGTCTCCAGTTATTAAGCTGTGTTAAAAAAACTTCATCAATCTCGGTAGAATATCTGTCATTTCCAGGAAAGTTCTTACTGGTAAACTCATCATATTCTCCTGAATAAACGGTTTCCCTCGAAATTAACCTTTGTATTTCCAAGAACTTTTCTTCATATTCTGTATAATGATATTTTTTATAAAGTGAGACTGTTACACCGTCCCCCGATTCCGGCTTATTAGTTGTATCATAAATCAGGAGATCCATGAAATTAGTCAATATTGTCAACCTGTGCTTTGCATTCCACCCATACCTCCTAGTCTGCATTGCCGGTTCTGTTTCAATAGTTATATCAACAGATGGCTTTTTGGCTTCAACAAAAATTTTAGAAACTCCATTCAAGGTAAGAGTATAGTCAGGTCTCTCTTTTTCATTCGAAAACTTTTCTACAACCACCTCTTTATACTGCGGTGCAACGCCCTTTTTATTATGAACATCCCATCCCAGGGCCTCCAACAAAGGACTGATAAACTCATCCCTAGTATCCTGTTCATTATAATCTCTTGCACTTCTATAAAATGCTTCATAAGCTTTAAATCTTTTCATGAGATTTTTTATATTATCCATTTTATCTCCTTGTCAAAGTTAATTAATTAATTAGGAAAGCCAATCCTAACGTAGCCTAATTTTGTGCCCTATTACTATTATGCTCTTGTATTATCCAAAAAACCGGATAATGAAAATTAAAATGCCAGTCTTTTTTGCTTTCTCAAGAATATATAAAGCCTTATTCTTTCTCAATCTCAAATCCGTAAAAAGGGTTAACAATAAACCCATGTTGATTATAAAGCAAATAAAATCAATAATCCACTTCCACCTATTTTATGATTCTGCTTCAGAATTGATTCTTTAATGTGGAGAAAGTTCATCAATATCATAAAATCAATAATCGAGGGTATGGGAAACGAAATATCCATCAAGTCTGACAGAGAATCTTGCTTCCCAATAGCTCAAGATGTATATATCGCGAATTTCATTTCATTATATGTTACTCTTCCCGATACTTGCTCTTCTAGATAGAACACTCCGCAAAAAATGATTGAGCCGATATAAATCTAATACCAGCTTACTGCATTGTAGAAAACATTCCTCTATTGATTACAATTCCTTTTGTAACTGTTCAGGTTTAGCTGGCAAATATAACTTCCGGCATACCTGATACTGCACTGAGAATAGCACTGAATGGATTTATTCCATGCTTCTGTGCTGTTCCAACATAACTCATTATTGCAACATAATCCCTGGCTCCGTCTTCGGTTCTGAAGCAGCCACTGACCTTTGTCTTTACCTTCACATGACGAAAACTGCGTTCGCTTAATTATGCGAAAATTCGCATAATTAAGCGAACGGTAATTCCATCCGTACAGTTGGAACAACTTTCTATTATTCTCTAATAAAAATCTTTTTTCACTTAATGTATTTAAACTCTGATGCCCTGGCAAAGATGCGTTTTTATAGATAAAAAACAAAAATGTAGCCATTTTGTAGCCACCCGGCAGAAATGGCGTAAAAAGAAGAGCGAACGTTTCCATGGCGTTCCCTCTTCCTCTTGAACAGCAGAAAGGCCGCAACCCTTGAAAAATCAAGGATTGCGGCCCTTTTAATTGGCTATATTTCTACAAATTCTAATAATTCGCGAAGCGATTTATTTTATTCGATAACTGTAGCAACACGTCCGGAACCAACAGTACGGCCACCTTC